>Ga0315905_10000347_pt1 | contig 51099 bp, 40 predicted proteins | sample LakEriMetagenome_5_FD_203522 | JGI IMG/M metagenome (GOLD analysis project Ga0315905, IMG submission 203522) | Freshwater fungal communities from buoy surface, Lake Erie, Ohio, United States - Buoy 4 MA121 | ecosystem: Environmental > Aquatic > Freshwater > Lake | place: USA: Lake Erie, Ohio...
TCTTCTGGTATTTTGTCAATTTCTGCTTGAATAAGTTGTTTGAAAGTCATAAAGTTTACTCCTATTGTTAATTTGCATATTATAACACTTTTATCAATTGTTAATTATCTTTATCTCCTAATTGTTTATAAATTACTCTACTAGTAATTTTATATAAGTATGAATTGAACGCAGATAAACGCAGATGGTTTTGTACTTGATCATACTAGGAAAAGTTATATTAATTATCAACAGGACTTACGCAAAATATCTCTCAGATCCTCATTTCTCCGTGACCTCTGTGCCTGGAGTGGTTCGTTATTCCATGAATCTTGCGTAAGTCCTAATCAATTATCGTCTTCTTCTAGTTCTTTACCCATGCGATATTTTATATCATAGTTGATGATAAAGTCTAATTCTGCTTCTGTAAATCCATAATGTTATCTACGTGGGTTTGAAAACCTTAATTTTGTGTTATTCCACCGCTGCGGACTCAGGAGAAATTAGGACTTTTAAACCGATTTAGGTGATTTTTGCCTGTGTAAAGCGGTTTTAGAACCCAATTTCACTAGCAATTTTATCAGATGCGATCGCATACCAAATCTGTAAAAAAGTTTTTTGATTTAGTTGACCGCGTTTTTGACCAGGAAACAAGGGTTCAAAGGTTCGATATGTGTCCGTGCGTAAATCTGGGAAAGATTTATATTTACCCAGTTTACCTGCTTTAGCTAGTTGTTCCCACCGTTGGGAATCTTGTTGACTATAACTACCTATTTTCCGTCTAGCTGTCTGACTTAAATTTGCTTTTTCCAAGTTATTTAATAACTGATTAGCAATGTTATTCCATTGTTCCCGTAAAGCAGCATCTTCTGGTTTTTCTGTTAATTTCCGTCCCCTCAAATTCGGATTTTGCATATAGAAAATCTCATTAACTGTATTAGTGAAAAATACCCCAGAAATTTCTAATTCTTTGACCCGACTCAAAACCTGTTGAATACTGCGGTTACTATTTTTTCCACCCCCAGAATTATTAATAGCAGGTATCTTAGGAACTGCAAATTCAGGAAATGTAATTGATGATATTTCCTTAACTGCAAAATTTCCCAAAGCGAACATACCCACACTCGTTAATAACACCCCCGTTGTCATCATAAAGCTAACAGTAAAAGGACGTAACCATACGGGCATAGGTATTTTCTGTACAAATAATGTCGTCTTATTGTGGAATCTACCACCAATAGTACGAACTTTTTTTATACCTGGTGCGACCATTTGGGTTTTTAGCTTAGTCACATAAGGATTGGGATGATTGTGAGAATTTATCATAGTTTGCCCCCCAGATGCCATAGATGCCATAGATGCCAAAGGTAGATCTTTAATAATTTGTTCAGCCTTTTGATAGCGATCGCTGGCCTTATGGGCTAACATCTTTCTTAACACAGTCTCTAACTTGGGACTCACCTTAATTTCTTTACCCCAAAGCCAAACCCCATGAAAACCATCATAAAGTAAATTTGGTTGTTTCCCCGTAATTAGCACTAAAGCTGTTACCGCTAAAGAATAAAAATCGCTACTTTTATATACCTTTCCTTGAAGTAACTGTTCCTCTGGCGCGTAGCCTTTTTTACCTAATAAAGTTCTATTTGCCGCCAAGTTTGTCCGCAAAAACCCTTGATAAGCTGGTAACTGTTTCACACCCCCGAAATCAATCAACACGGGTAAATTATCACTTTGGCGTAAAATCAAATTATCCGGGGAAATATCGCGGTGAACAATATCTAAACCATGAATATAAGCCAGCACAGGGAGAATATTGTGCAGTAAATTAATAACTTCTTCCTCACTAAAAGATTTTCCCTGATTTTGACGCTGTGCCAATAATTGGTCATAATTATCACCCTCAATATAATCTTGTACCAAAAAGAAAAAATCCTTAGTACCAATTTTAGCTTGAAAGGAAGAGTGAAAATGAGGAATTTGGGGATGTTGAATTTTTTCCAGGACACTGGCTTCCCGTACAAACAACTCCTTGGCCTTTTGTAAATCCTGGGGTTTGAGAACTGGAGGCGCAAATTCCTTTAAAACGCAGATTTTCCGAGATTTTTGCCTATCAACCGCCAGATAACTGCGTCCAAAGCCACCTTGTCCCAATATACGCCCAATTTCATAACGATTATCAATAACTTGCCCCACAGTCAAGGGTAGTGATTCACCGCAGACAGTACAAAAATGGTGATTAGCATTATTTGCGTGTTTTTGACTGCAATATACTTGCATAATACTACGAGATAAATTAAGTCTAATCAAGTTATACAACATCACCAGAAGCATTTACGCAATATTGGCTCACGGAGTATGAAAATAAAAAATCCATTATAAATATTAACAATTAGCAATATTCCGTAATTTTGAGTAAATATCTATTTTTAGGGTTGACATCTCAAGATTTTTGTTCTATTTTAATTAGAATCATTAGGTCTAGCTGTCTAAATCTCAAAAACTTAATACTAATTAAAATTACTCGAAAATTACCTGCGTTCTTTGGTCTTTATTTAAAGATATAAAATATATTGGAAATTTAAGATCAACGAACCACAGAGGACACAGAGGACACAAAGACAGACAAGAAAATTTCCAAAAAATTTGCCGCAGTTTTACGGGAAGATGGTATGATTACCAGTCTATTTTCGAGATAATAAAGATAAATTAAATAAATCTAGTCAACAGCATAGTTTTTACCTGAGATAAATTATGAAATCCCCAACGGAAACTCAAAATATAATTCAAGAACTCACCAATTTTATATCTCTTCCTGTAGAGGAAAAACTTCAACTTTATCCCGATCATGATCTAGAAATAACTGTGATCAAATTATTTCAGAAAGTCGCAGCTAATGTACCTGCATATCAAGAATTTTTGGCAAAAGCCGGAATTAAACCAGATAATATTCAAACTTTGGCAGATTTTCAGAAAATACCGAAAATTAATAAGGAGAATTATATAGCAAAATATCCTGTATCTGAGTTGTGTTATCACGGAAAAATAGAAAACTGTGATTTTATAGCTGCTTCCTCCGGTTCTACAGGAAAATCAACATTTTGGCCGCGTTTTTTAACAGATGAATTACACATAGCAACCCGCTTTGAGCAAATTTTTCATAATAGTTTCTACGCAGATTCTCAAACTACTTTAGCCGTAATTTGTTTTTCCTTGGGAACTTGGGTAGGAGGAATGTTTACTACTAATTGTTGTCGTTATTTAGCTGCTAAAGGTTATCCCCTTACTGTCATTACTCCAGGTAATAATAAACCGGAAATTTTGCGAATTGTCCAGGAATTAGGAACTAACTTTCAGCAAGTTGTATTATTAGGATATCCACCATTTTTAAAAGATGTCATTGATACGGGTCTTGCTCAAGGAATGCAATGGAAACAATATAATATTAAATTAGTAATGGCCGGAGAAGTATTTAGTGAAGAATGGCGAAATTTAGTCGCTGAAAGAATGGGTTCTGAAAATCCCTGTGATGATTTTGCTTCTTTGTATGGAACAGCAGACGCGGGAGTTTTAGGAAATGAAACCCCTTTAAGTATATGTATTCGACGGTTTTTAGCGCGTACTCCCGCAGCAGCTAAAGCATTATTTGGAGAGTCCCGTTTACCTACTTTAGTCCAATATGATCCTAGCAGTCGGTTTTTTGAAGTTGAAGAGGGAAATCTCCTATTTTCTGGGGATAATGGAGTCCCTTTAATTAGATATAGTATTCTTGATCATGGTGGTTTAATTTCCTATTCAGAAATGCTAGAATTTTTAGCAAATTGGGGTTTTAATCCTCTCACAGAATTAGAAAATCATCGCGGAATTAATCAGTTACCTTTTGTCTATGTTTTCGGACGTTCTAACTTTACAGTTTCCTATTTTGGCGCAAATATCTACCCAGAAAATATTACAGTAGGTTTAGAACAACCAATTATTAGAGAATGGGTAACGGGTAAATTTGTATTACAAATAAAGGAAGATTTAGACAAAAACCGTTTTTTATCTGTAGTCGTCGAACTAGCACCAGGAATAGAAGATCAAGAACAGAAAAAATCATCTATTACTAACTCTATTTTGACCCAATTATTACGTCTGAATAGTGAATTTGCTAATTATGTTCCCCCCCAATATCAAACCCCCTTGGTAGAATTAAAACCCATTGGTGATCTTGAATATTTTCCCATAGGAGTCAAACACAGATATACTCGAAATAACACAAGTAAATAGGTAAGAATTGAATATCTCAAACTTTGCGTATCTGCGCGAAAAAACAATAATAATAACGCAAAACAACGTCTAAGATATTATCAAACTCCTACCTACAATCAAGTTATTTACATACTGCTTACAAAGTTTGCCAACCAGTACCTTGATAACCATAATCAAAGATATCAGGATGCAATATTTCTGCTAATATCTCCACAGAATCTACCAATCGTGGACCAGGACGGTTAAAATAAGCATTACCATCGGTAATGAAAACCCTTCCACTTTGAACAGCGTGGAGTTTTTTCCATTCTGGACGTTGAGTTAATAATTCAGCTTGTTGCTGAGTCCGTTGCAAATCAAAGCCACAAGGCATGAAAATAATTACATCTGGGTTACTAGCTACTAGTGTTTCCCATTGTACATGAACAGCGGGTTTACCCATCAAACAGAACAATGATTGTCCCCCTGCTAAATTAATTAATTCAGGAACCCAATTTGCAGCAGCTATTAAAGGATCAGTCCATTCAATACAAGCTACCCTCGGCATTTCTGCGTTAGAAAGCCCCTGAAGTTTGCGCTTGCAAATTTTAATACGGGCTTCTAAGTTATCCAGTATTTGTACTGAATCTACGCCAAAAGTGCGACTAACTCGTTCAATATCACCCCAAACATCTTGTAATGTGTTAGGTTGTAAAGATATAATTTTGGGTGAACTGTGGGTAAGTTGGGCAACTGCTGCTTCCACTTCTGGTAAAGTAACAGAAAAAGCATCACATTGGTCTTGAGTGACAATGTGGGTAGGGTGCAATTTCTCCAAAACATCAACTTTGATCTTGTGAATACTTAAAGCAGATTGTAATACATCATTGACTTGATTATGAACAGAGGTACTACTAGCATGACCATTAAAACGTGCTTGGGTACAAACTGGACGATTTACGATTTCTGGAGGATAGTCACATTCATGAGACCTGCCTACTATAGCATCAAATAAACCCAGTTTAGCGATAATTTCCGTAGCACTCGGAATTAAAGAAACAATTCTGATATCGTTATTTGTACTAATCATAGTTCCACCCCCTGCTAATAGGAGTTCAGGAGTTAAAAATAGAAAATGGTGTTAAGTTTTTTTAACAGACGTTTCTACCTTCATTGTGGCATATTTTCTGGGGGTGGGTATCTATCTTGAGGATGTTAGCATTTTTATTTTTCGCTAGGATGCTCAGGTACAAAGTTTTATTCTAGACACGAATACGCAGTTACCCACCTTAATTAGTAATTATATTAGTAATTATATTTCAAGCTGGGGATTTTATCTGAATTTAGATATTCAGATCAATAAGGTTCATGAATTGATTTACATTCCCAAAACTGTCCGGGTCCTACTATTAAAATTTGCTCATTTGGCATCATTAATTCCCAATAAGCAAGCCCAGAATCATCTTCTAAATCTGGTTCTAAAATTAGTTCATAATTAAGATCACCCTCAAATGATAAAATGAGTTTCATCTCATTACTATTAGCAAGAGTGACAAAATTAGTCAGTTTTGTATTTTCTAAACACTGTAACTGCATTTTAGCAAATTCCACAGTATTTTCATTAGATTAGGTTGTGATTTCAATATTTGCGACATATCGGGCTACTTACTTGATCAACAAATTCCTTATGTAAATATATTTGATTATAAATTGTACTACTGCCATCTAATTTAATTATCATACTTCCACCACAACAACTATTATTAACCAAACCTTTAGCGGGAATTGTACTTAAATGTGTAGCTGATGAAGTGGGGAGACTAGCAGCGCATTGTGTAGATAATTGAGTACATAAAATATGAGCATCTGGCAAAACAGAACGTAATCCTTCTATTATTTCTGGACGAGGATTACTAAAAAGATTACGATCTATGGAGAATATGATTAGCTTTGGCTTGAAAAAACTACAAAATGACTGGGCAAATGTTTTAGGATCTGCACTTCCAGGTTTGCCACCATGATGGGGGAATATAAGTATGTCAGCATTCAAAGAAGTTGAGTCTTGAATTAGATTCTCGAATCCTACTTGGTCAATGTCTCCTGCTAATATAGCTATTCTATGTTCATTATGAACTATACCAATAACGGCAGATACAGAGTTAGATGTTAATTTTTTGCCCCGAAAATCTGTTCCTCCAGCACCACCTAAAATTAATTCAGGTGTTGGTGCAATAACTTCGATATTAACAAAACCAATATTTAAACTACCCGTTTTTGCTGTTGTTAATTCTGTTGAAACTTTAGTTCCTCGTTTTTGTGCATCTTTTAAAGCAGAACGTACATCTAACCAAAGTTCACTTCTTTTAATAGCATCAGGGTTAAGGTGAACATTGTGAATTTTGATATTTTCATCTGCCAGGAGTTCAATTATACCTCCGATATGATCCGCATCAGAATGGGAAATGAGAATATGTAAAATTTCTTGAATAAATAGATGCTCAAGAGTTTCTGATAAAATCCCTCCGGGTGGACAATCAATAACTATGACATTATTGGCATCTTTAATTAATGCACAATTGCCATGTCCAACATCTAAAATAATTAATTCAGGCGAGTCCATCATCTTCATCTGGTTCAGGTGCTAATTCAAATTTTTCAAAATATAGGTCGTCAGATTTTTCTGCACTGGTGTTTACATGAGCAAATAAACGGATAGTTATATTTGGTTTTAATAAATCTCTAAGATTTTCTGGAATCAGAGAAGCTGGAAAACGAACAGCCCTATGAGGATTCCAACTAGGAACAAAGGCATCTACAACTGATTCATGGGCTTCTTCATCAATATTAGTAATCCTCACTATTGTTCTTCGAGATTTTCTGGTACTAGGAATTTTACCACACAGTTCTGATTGACAAATTGCTATTCCTTCAGCAATATTGACAGCATTAGTTTCTTCTCGACTTAGTAGTACAGGTATTTTATGTCTCCATTTTCTAATAGAAAAAGATGTATCCATCTCTGTATATTGAGTAATCAAAACTGAGGGAATTTTTAGATCATATAAAGCTGCAACTAATTGTGAACCATAAAAATTAGCAAATCCAGAATTACTCAAGCGGTGATCACACACAGCACCTTGAGCTTGTTCTCTAATCACTGATACTAATTCATTAACATTGTCAAAGTGTTTATTTTCTAATAACAATGGTTTATAGCCAGCTTCTTCTACATCCCATGCAGTTGTTTGTGCTAAAGTTTTATCATCATCAACTATAGCTATTATTTTTTCATTTTTAACTTCTGTTGTGGTCATATAATTAATCTCTCTTACTCTCCACTCAGTTTTAATTCTACAATAAATTCTGCTCCACCTAATTCACTTTTGGGAATTGCTTTAACTATTCCTCCCAAATCAGTTACAGAATCACGTACAATTGTTAGACCTAAACCTGTACCACCTTCTCTAGTTGTTCTACCTGGTAACCAAATTTCATCTAATTTGATGTTCTTAATGCCCAAAGCGTTATCTAAAACTCTAATCTTTAAATTATTTCTTACAATTTCAGTACGGATAATTATTTTACGCCCTTCTATGCGTCCTCCTTCAACGTTAAAAGCATTAATAGCATTGGTTAAAAGATTGATAATAATCGCTTCTAGTAAAGCACTACTTCCATAAATGCAGGGTTTACCATCAGCTTTTTCTTGTATAACTTCAATTTGTCCATCATCAAAAAAACTTTGAAATAGTGTTAGAGTTTCTTCAATAACATGATGAACATCTACAACTCCTGTACGTCTTTTTTCTCTTTTCAATAAATGAAGTGGAAAGTTAGAAAAGCGTAGTAATGATTTACTTACATTATATAGCATTGCTACGGGTTGCCCGAAATATTGTTCATATTTTTCTTCCAAAATTTCTTGACCTTTATTTTCTATTCTTTTAGCTATTTTTTTAATTAAATCTACTGGTTTTCCTGACTCATGGGCAAAAACTGCTGCTGTTGTTCCTGCTGTAGCAAGACTTCGATAAAGTTGTAGGTCGTCACGTAAGACTTGTGTTTGTCGTTCTGTTACAGTTTCATATTGTTCAATAGCTACTCGGACTTTCGGACGAGATTCTTGAGGCACTTCTGTTTCAATTACTTCTTCAATTCTTGCTTTAGCTTCTGTAATATCATGAGGAATTTGTTGCCTAATTTTTTCTCTTTTATTTTCAGTGATTTTTAATCTTTCCTTAGCCATCCATTCTAATACATCACTAGCAAAACGTTTTAATTCTAAAAAAGCCTCATTTTCAATAAAACCTAGTCTATCAGTTTTCTGAAGTAACATATCATGAGGATCATTAACTATAATTCTGCCAATGACAGTTTTTGTTGAGGGACGTACTTCTGGATTTCTTGATCTGGCATAATTTAATCTCAACCAATCATCATCATGATCTCCATAGGGTTTTACCCGCAGTCCTCGGTGATATAGACGAACATTTCCAGCGTTAGCAAGCCATTCTCGCACTTGTTTAGTAGAAACAGAAGCATTTCTAACTGAAAAACTTTGGGGATTTAATAAAAATATCCATAATTCAAATTCTGTTAGCGGTGTTTTGTAAGGTTCGTGAGAAAGTTCACTATGTTCTGCATGAAAAATTATGTTTCCTTGCCAGTCTAGTAAAGTTGATTCGGCAATACCAATTTCATTTATTTTAGCTTTTAAATGATATTCAGATTCATTAAAGTAAGTATTATTTACTTGTTTTTCAATTTTAGAAAATTCTGGTGCAATAAGTTGAATATTAAACCCAGATTTACTAGCAAATGGATCTGCTAATAATAAAAGTTCTTTTGCTAATCTTTGAATATCTTCTTTTGTGAATATAGTTTTGAGATTGCTAACTATAATCTCAGTTCCATGTTGTTTATCGGTACTTCTTTGTTCAATATGAAAAGGAACATCTTCGACTACATCAACTTCCTGAAAATCGTCCCAATTAATTGTTAGACTATATTCAATACCGGGCTGATTTTGAGGTCTGGTTGTCAAGATTACTTGAGATCCCATTTGTAGAGCAGCTAATCTACCTAATCCTTTATTGCCCGCAGGTAAACGACCTAATGAAGTAACTTGACGATTTGCTTTTTTTGAGCGACCTAGTACCAACCATCCTTCATTAATGGTATCTTTATCCATGCCAATACCATTATCTGAAATAATTATTGAACCACCTATAATACTAATATTTACGAGTTCTATTTTACATTCTGTTGCATCAGCATCATAGGAGTTTTTTACTAATTCAGTTATTCCTTGATCAGGATTAGGAACAAGTTCTTCTCCTAGTCTTTGTAAAATTTTTGGTGAAAATTTAAAATGGATCATTTTTTAGCTATCATTACCCCTGTCTTGATCTTGATTATTTATTATATCAATTTTGTCTGAATCAGGATTTTCAGGATTTAAGGATTTTCAAGATGTTGATATTGAACACTAACAAAAAATATCTTTGCAACCCTCTTCTCTTCGTTTGCTTCCCGTCTATCTCTACGGAACGCTACGCGAACGCGGTTCATTCTTGTTTAGGGGTAATTCATAAATTACCCCTGAGATAATTAGTCTGCACCCTCAATTGGTGCAAAACCTTGACGTTGGATGTTTTCTGTGATATGACGTGGTTCTAGGAATTGCAAAAGATAATCTGGTCCCCCTGCTTTTGAACCGACTCCAGAAAGTTTAAATCCACCGAAAGGTTGACGAGATACTATTGCACCAGTTATATTCCGGTTAATGTATAAGTTCCCTACTTCAAATTCAGCTTGCGCTTGTTCAATGTGGGAAGGGGTACGAGAATAAAGACCACCTGTTAAAGCGTAATTTGTGTTATTGGCAACTTCTAAAGCTTCTTGAAAATCTTTAACTCTAATTACAGCTAAAACAGGTCCAAATATTTCCTGTTGTGCAATAACTCCATTTGCGGGTACTTCTGAAAAAATCACAGGACCGATAAAATAACCTTGAGAGGGTGCGGGTAACTCTAAAGCTAATTTAGCTTCTTTTTTTCCCTCTTCAATATATTCTAAAATGCGAGCTTGGGCATTAGCGTCAATTACTGGACCTACTTGGGTACTGGGTAAATCCGCTTCTCCAATATTTAAAGATTTTGTCGCTTCTACCAACCTTTCTACAAAAGCATCATAAATAGGTTCAAGCACAATTACCCGTGAACAAGCAGAACATTTTTGTCCACTATAACCAAAAGCAGATTGCACAACGCCGACAACAGCTTGGTCTAAATCAGCACTTTCATCAACAATGATCCCATTTTTGCCTCCCATTTCCGCAATCACTTTTTTGAGGTGCTTTTGACCAGGTTTTAAGATGGCGGCTTCTGCGTAAATTCTACAGCCTACTTCCTGAGAACCAGTAAAGGCAATAACATGAGTATCAGGATGATTTACCAAATAAGCACCGACTTGAGAACCTTTACCAGGGACGTATTGAAAAACACCTTTAGGTATTCCTGCTTCTATTAATATTTCTGTAAATTTTGCTGTAATTACAGAAGAAGTTTCCGCAGGTTTGAGTAGAGTACAATTTCCTGAAACCAAAGCAGCGACGGTCATACCGCAAGCAATAGCTAGAGGGAAATTCCAGGGAGAAATTACAATTGCGATTCCTTTGGGCTGGTAAATATAACGATTAGTTTCGCCAAGAACATCGTAAATTATACCTTTATCCAGCCTTTCCATTTCCTCAGCGTAATAAAGACAAAAATCAATTGCTTCGGAAACTTCTGCGTCAGCTTCCTTGACGGGTTTTCCTACTTCCAAAACTATCCAAGCCGAAAGTTCAGCGCGTCTTTGTTCCATTAACGCCCCAGCTTGACGCAAAATATCAGCACGTTGTTTAACAGGAGTTTTTTTCCAAGCGGGAAAAGCAGCTTTAGCAAATTTCATTGCTTCCTCAGCTTGTTCAACGCTAAGTAAACCTACTTTACCAACAACTTGACTAAAGTTAGAAGGGTTAAGAGAATCTACAAAAGTTGTCGTATTTACATATTCCCCATTAATGAAAGGTAAATAAGTTTTACCCAACTGCGAACGCACACCCTCGAAAGCTAAACGCGAACTATCCCTGCTTTCTTCCTTTGCAAAATCAGTATCCGCAACACCGCAGAACCCCCCCTCAGTCTCCGCAAAGGAGGGGGAAGCTAGAACTGGTATTGGTGGTGCTAACAACTCCTCAACGGGACGATTTTCTAAATTTTGGCGTAAAAAGGAGCTATTTGCGGTATTTTCCAACAACCTGCGAATTAAATAAGCCATTCCCGGTAATAAGTCACCGTAGGGACAATAGACCCGGACGCGATAACCCTTATCTACCAAGGCTTTAGCTATTTTATCACCCATGCCGTAAAGCACTTGCATTTCAAAGCGACGACGGGGAACTTGAAGATTTTCCGCAATGGCTATGGCACGAGATTGCGATCGCACATTATGACTACCTATGGCAGAATAGACATACTGATGATTTTCTAACAATAACTGGGTAATAGCTTCAAAATTGGCATCTGTGGCGACTTTATCATGATAAACTGGTTGCGGCCAATGTTTTTGAGCGGCTTTGATGGTTTCCTGGTCCCAATACGCACCTTTAACCAAGCGAATAGTAAGAGGATAACCCCGTTGTTTTAACCAAGCAATGATTTCTCTAGCGTCCTGTTCGCTGTCGCGGAGATATGCTTGAATGGTCATACCAATATCGGTACGTTGACGAAATTCCTCTTCTAGTAAAAGTTTTTTGAGAATGGTGAAAGTAATATCTTTATAGGCGTATTGTTCCATATCAAAATGGACTGCTGCACCTAATTCTTTGGCACGACGGAGTAAAGTCCGAATATGTTCGCTTACTTTCGCTTCACTACCTTCAGCATCTAAAGGGTCAAATTGGGAATAAAACGCCGTTAATTTGACAGAAACCTGGACTTTGGGGATATTTTCGCCGTCTGCTTCGTCAATAGCTGGAATTTTCGCCCAATTTTGTGATGCTTCCACCAACTGCTGCATTAATTCCAGGTATCTTTCTAAATAAGATTGTGCCTCTATTTCCGTAATTACCGCTTCACCAAGTAAGTCAATGGTGAAAGCCATTTTATCTTTTCTCAGTCTCTCAACGGTTTTGATGACTTGTTTAATATTTTCGCCTGAAATATATTTATGTGCTAAAGTTTGCACAGCAGTTCCCACTGTTGTCGCTGCTACCTGTGCGGGCATAGAATCCGGGTTAGCAAAGTTCAAAATTGCTTTTAAAGCTGCTGGTAATTCTACTGATTCATCTCCCAAATATTCTTGTAAATGGGACGCAATTTCTGATTTACTATGTAAAGCGGGTAAAGTATCTATGAACCGAAATAATTGTACTCGTAAACCGGGGTTACTCATAGCCCAGTCGAGTAATTTATCGTCCCAGCGCATTTGGTCGCGTAAAGCAGCTAAAAATGAGCGATTTTCCTGGGTAACAGCTAAAACCTGTCTAGCAATTTCTTGGGTTTTCTCTTCGTATTTGTTGCTTTCTACTTGTAATACCATAAGATTTGTGAAAAGTATGAATTTCCCAGTCAGGTAATTATGTTCTTATCTAAGATAACCCAAGATTAAAGCACTCCCACCAATAATACTACCAGCTAAAATCAAGTAAATGCTATTAATGCGGTAGCGAATGACTAAAATTGCGGAAATAACAGCAATTCCTAAACCTAAAAAATCTAGGGAATTAGTTTTAGGTAATATTAAAGTAGCTATTCCTAATTGTATTGTAGTTACTGTCATTAAGGCTACAGCACTAACATTAACAGCATCTAAAAATGGTCTTGTCCAAGATGATTTACGAAGGGTATCCATAAAGGGATTTAAAATAGCAACAAACAAAAATGAAGGGAGAAAAATCCCCACAGTTGCTACAATTGCTCCCGGAAAACCAGCAATTATATAACCAATAAATGTCGCAGTAGAAAGCACTGGACCTGGTGTAAATTGTCCAATAGCAATACCATCTAATAATTGTTGTTGTGTTAACCAGCCATATTCTTCTACTAGTCCTTTTTGTAAAAATGCTATTAGTAAATAACCACCTCCAAAGAGGACACTACCAACCTTTAAAAAAAATAAACCCAATTTCCATAAAGGTACAGATACATGATTATTGATATTATTTATATTATTGATAACTGTACTTGTTGGGGTTGTTTCTAAAAACGTTCCTGTGGTTAAACCCAGAATAATTAAGTTAGTTTGATTACCACTGCGTAACCAAATCATTCCTAATATTCCTCCCATTAATAAAGCCACTATTTCGTTGATTTTAGTAAATTGATTTATTAATCCCACAACTATAGCAATTATCAATAATTTTCGCGTTTTTACTGCTTTTTTTCCTAAACCCCAAACAGCATTAATAATAATTGCTAAAACAACGGGTTTTATTCCATAAAGTAAAGGTGCAATTTGCGGTAATGTCCCATAACTAACATATATCCAAGCCAAGAAACCTGTAATTAAAACCGCAGGTAAAATAAAGCAAACTCCAGCAACAATTAATCCTAACCACCCTGCATAAATGTATCCTATATGAATAGCCATTTCTGTGGAATTTGGACCGGGAATTAAGTTTGTTGCACCTAATAAATCTAGAAAATGTTCTTGTGTTAACCATTGACGACGTTTGACTATTTCATCTTCTATCATGGCTATATGGGCTACTGGTCCACCAAAGCCAATTATACCTAATTTGAGAAATATTTGGGCAATTTCAGTTAAGCGATTTAATGATGATTTATTCATGGTTTTTGACTAAGGGTTAATAATAATTAAATGCAGATGAATTTGAGGATTTTGATAAGGGATAGATTCATTATTTATTTTTGATTAAGGTAGCAACATTTCTGCTTTACAGCTAGATCTGGATAATCAGTAAATACACCATTTACTCCTAAATTTAAAAAGATTTCATATTCTTTTTCAGGACTTCCTTGTAAGTCTAAAGGTAAGAAAAAATCTTCATTTCTAAATGTCCAAGCATGAACTTGTAAATTGGCTGCATGAGCATCTATAATTAAGGATGTTGGTGATAATAATTTACCATGAATATCTCTGGGAATTAATAAGTTTTTATGTACACCTATTGCTTGTGCATATTCGGCAATTTCTTGTAACCCTTTTGCTGTTAATAAATCTCTATATGTACGCTGATCATTGTTTATAACAAAATCATAGGGTTTACCAATATCATTAATTAATTGTACTAATGGTAAATCTGTTTTCTGAGATAATTCTTTGAGGTTACTCACCGCAAATGATTGAATAAATATGGGTAAATTAATGTCTTGCAAATTCGATAACAAGGCCGCTTCTAATGGTAAACCAATCTCTTGAAAATAACAGGGATGTTTGGTTTCTGGATAAATACCAATATTGCGACCAACTTTTTCACTTTTATCCTTGACCAAATCAATGATTTCTGTAAAAGTAGGAATAGTAAATATTCCGTTATAAATTGCATTTTGAGGACGAATTTCGGGAATACGTTCTTTAGCCCTTAAAGTTTTGATTTCTGCTATGGTAAGATCTTCTGTAAACCAACCTGTTTTAATTTCACTATCAATGATTTTAGTAGTTCTTAAATAAGCAAATTCTGGATGATCAACAATATCCGTAGTTTCTGATATTTCATTTTCATGACGCGCAATTAAAATACCATCTTTAGTCATTACCAAATCTGGTTCAATATAATCAGCACCTAAATCAATTGCTAACTCATAACTTGCTAAAGTATGTTCAGGACGGTAGCCACTTGCACCCCGATGAGCGATAATAATAGGAGACTGATTTGTGAAAGTTTGAATCATGGTTTTTCTCTATAATTAAAGTTCTGCTAAGTAGGTGAACGGAAAAAAACCGACATAAGTAACGAAAAGTAAAGTTTCCCTGTTCCCTGTTCCCTGTTCCCTGTTCCCTGTTCCCTGTTCCCTGTTCCCTGTTCCCTGTTCCCTGTTCCCTGTTCCCTGTTCCCTGTTCCCTGTTCCCTGTTCCCTGTTCCCTGTTCCCTTGTCATAACGACAATTTTTAACGCCAACCTACTTACTACTTTATTCTTCCTTCCTGTCCTCTGCGTCTTTGTGGTTCATTCATATCAGTATTCTTCCCCCGAAAAAGGAGTATAATTCTTTCATTATGAAACTTATGATCTCAACTCAACCTGAATTAAAACGTATAGAAGAATTACGATCTTTGTTACAAAAAGCTAGTTACGCTTATTATGTTTTAGATGCACCAACAATGGAAGATCCAGTTTATGATCGGCTGTATCGAGAATTACAAGAATTAGAAACGAAAAATCCAGAATTAATTACTCCCGATAGTCCTACCCAGCGTGTTGGAGAAAGACCTGCAACTCATTTTACCTCAGTCCGCCATAATATTCCTCTGTACAGTCTAGAAAATGCTTTTAATATTGAAGAATTGCAAAATTGGGATCAACGTTGGCGGCGACACATACCAAATCAATATAATATCGGAGAAATAGAATATGTATCTGAATTGAAAATTGATGGTGCGGCTTTGGCCTTGACCTACGAAAATGGAGTTTTAGTCAGGGGTGTAACTAGAGGAGACGGCATAATGGGTGAAGATATTACCCAAAATGTCAGAACTATCCGCTCAATTCCCCTACGTTTGAATTTTGACGGTTTGGAAAATATCGCCAAAGTGGAAGTACGGGGAGAGGCGTTTCTACCTTTACAGGTATTTAAAGAAATTAACGAAAAAAGACAAAAAGCTGGTGAACAAATATTTGCTAACCCGCGCAATGCTGTAGCTGGTACGCTGAGACAATTAGATTCCCGTATTGTCGCCCAACGACAGTTAGATTTTTTCGCCTATACTCTACATATTACCGGGTTAGATGATTCCAGTATTGCCAATACTCAATGGGAAGCTTTGGAATTATTACAAAAAATGGGTTTCCGCATTGATACCAATCATAAACTTTGTGATTCTATCTCTGAAGTCGCCGCATATTACCAATATTGGGATACAGCACGGCTCAATTCTCCCTATATGACCGATGGAATTGTAGTTAAATTAAATACTTTTAAACTCCAGGAACAATTGGGGTTTACACAGAAATTTCCCCGCTGGGCTATAGCCTTAAAATATCCCGCAGAAGAAGCTCCAACCCGTGTAGAAAAAATTACAGTTAATGTCGGCAGAACCGGCGCGTTAACTCCCCTAGCGGAAATGTTACCAGTACAATTAGCGGGAACAACTGTTTCCCGTGCTACCTTACATAATAGCGATCGCATTGAACAGCTAGATATTCGCATTGGTGACACCGTAATTGTACGCAAAGCCGGGGAAATCATTCCCGAAGTAGTCCGGGTCATCAAAGAATTGCGTCCCCCTGACACCCAACCCTTTATTATGCCTTCCCATTGTCCCGTCTGTGGACAACTGGTAGTCCGAGAAACGGGAGAAGCTGTTACTAGATGTGTAAATGCCTCCTGTCCCGCCATTCTCAAAGGTGAAATCGAACATTGGGTAAGTCGTGACGCTTTAGATATTAAAGGTGTTGGGGAAAAACTAGTATATCAATTAGTAGAAAAAGGTTTAATACATTCCGTCGCTGATTTATACGAATTGACAAAAGATCAATTATGTGAATTAGAACGCATGGGAGAAAAATCAGCGGAAAAATTGATCAAAGCGATCGCCCAATCAAAAATTCAACCTTGGTCTAGGGTATTATATGGTTTAGGCATTCGTCATGTAGGTAGCGTCAACGCCCAATTATTAACCCAAAGGTTTACCACCGTCGCCGAATTAACAGCCGCCAGACAATCAGATATTGCGGGCGTTTATGGTATCGGTGCAGAAATCGCCCAATCAGTGTACCAATGGTTTCATACAGTAGCAAATCAAACTTTAATTTCCCGTCTTCAAGCCATGGGGTTACAACTAGCAAACAGCCCAGAAACCAAAGCTGTGGGCGAGATTAATCAAAAATTTGCTGGCAAAATCTTTGTAGTTACTGGCACATTACCAACCTTAAAAAGAGACGAAGCAAAAGCTTTAATTCAAAAATATGGCGGTAAAATTACTGATTCAATCAGTAAAAAAACAAACTATTTAGTAGTAGGAGCAGATGCCGGTTCTAAATTAGAGAAAGCCCAGAATTTAGGAATTAGCCAATTGACTGAGGCGGAACTATTAGCAATGCTGGCAGAATAGTTATCAACAGACACTTCTTAAATTCTGTTACAGTCTTGACGGTCAAGTTGAAATCACCACAGTATTGCATTTTAACAGTTTTTGGAGTATAAACCATGAATTCCCTATTCAGTAAAACATTCAGTAAAACAGTTAGTATCGCCATAGCTACAACCACTCTTCTGGTCAGCGCCCCTAGCTTCGCAGAAACTAAGTCTCCTGCTAATCATACTACACCTGTTACCAGTACACAGACCCTAGGCACAATTGTCGAAATTGCCAGCGCCAACAGTTCCTTGAAAACCCTAGTCACAGCTATCAAAGCCGCAGGTTTGGTAGAAATCCTCTCAGGTCAAGAACCACTGACTGTATTCGCGCCCACAGACGCAGCATTTAAAGCCTTACCAAAAGGAACTTTAGCAAAACTCCTTCAACCAGAAAACCAAGACACCTTAGTTAAAATATTAACCTATCATGTAGTTCCTGGGGCAATTACCTCTAAAGATATCAAAGCCGGTGAGATCAAAACAGTTGAAGGTGCTGTAGTCAAGGTTCAAGTCAGAAAGGGGCGAGTCACTGTAGGTAACGCTAAGGTAACAAAAGCAGACATTAAAGCCAGTAACGGTGTAATTCATGTAATTAATAAAGTCCTACTCCCTCCCGATGTAAAATTGTAGCATTTTTGCTCAACCAAGATTCCCAAATTCTTGAAGAATGAGGGAATCTTTTGTTTAACAACCCATTTATAATAAAAATTAGTAATTCCAACTTGGAAATAAATCTTAATCACGGGTATTATATATTTAATTAGTAGTGCAAACTGCGATTTTTGATTTCTGGAGCTATTCAATGTCAATTTATGCCGGTAATTTATCCTATCAGGTTACGGTAAAAGATCTGGAGGAGGTTTTTAAAGAGTACGGGACTGTCAAGAGAGTCCAACTACCCACGGACAGAGAAACTGGTCGTGTTAGGGGTTTTGCATTTGTCGAAATGTCATCAGACGCAGAAGAACAAGCCGCAATTGAGGCTCTTAATGGTGCTGAATGGATGGGACGTAATTTAAAAGTTAACAAAGCTAAACCCAAAGAAGAGCGTGGTGGCGGAGGACGGAGTGGTTATGGCGGTGAACGCAACCGTTACTAAGTTTTACCATTAAAATGTTGTTGGGAAAGTTTTGGATCGTGATTTTGGATACTTGCAGATCCCCCCTGACCCCCATTAACAAGGGAATTAAAGTCTAAGTCCTCCTTTCTTTGAGGGATTTAAGGGGATATGAAAATATTTGATAGACTATGAGCGACTTTTCAAACATCCCCTAAGACTCTAAAATATCATATTTTCAGGACAGAGTAAATCTCTGTCTTTTTTTATGAGGACTTACCCAAAAGGTAACTTCTCTCTTGGAAATAAATTTTAATCACGGGTATTATATATTTAATTAGTAGTGCAAACTGCGATTTTTGATTTCTGGAGCTATTCAATGTCAATTTATGCCGGTAATTTATCCTATCAGGTTACGGAAGACGCCCTGAAAGAGGTTTTTCAAGAGTATGGAAATGTTAAGAGAGTCCAAATACCCACAGACAGAGAAACTGGTCGTGTTAGGGGCTTTGCATTTGTCGAAATGTCATCAGATGCGGAGGAAGAAGCCGCAATTGCTGCTCTTGACGGTGCTGAATGGATGGGACGGCAGTTGAAAGTTAACAAAGCTAAACCCAGAGAAGAGCGTGGTGGCAGAGGAGGGGGTGGTTACGGCGGTGAACGCAACCGTTACTAAGTTTTACCACTAAAATGTTGTTGGGAAAGTTTTGGATCGTGATTTTGGATACTTGCAGATCCCCCCTGACCCCCCTTAACAAGGGAATTAAAGTCTAAGTCCCCCTTTCTTTGAGGGATTTAAGGGGATATGAAAATATTTGATACACTATGAGCGACTTTTCAAACATCCCCTAAGATTCTAAAATATCATATTTTCAGGACAGGGTAAATCTCTGTCTTTTTTTATGAGGACTTACCCAAAAGGTAACTTTTCTATATTGAGAGATCAATGGTAAAGTTTAGAACTTGCCAAACACCCCCTTATACATAAACATCAAAACCAGTTCACTTTCAACTTTTTCTATATTACCCGGACTAGCGACCAAGGGACAGAAGTATTTAACTATTCCTGGTACTTGGCTATGATGTAAAAATAATTTTAAAAAAATTTCTTTCATTTAGTCATTATTAATAATGCCTAAAAATTACCGTTAATTAGTAATTTTTCAGGAGCGTTATCCATAATATCAATAACTGGGTGTAGCTGTATTAACTTGGGTTTTTCTCTATCACAAAAACAACTATTACAATCTTTAAATTATGCTTGAAAACAGAAAACCAATAATTTCTTAGCATTACATTTTTATCCCTAAACTCAGATAAAAAGTAACTTTGATTAATAGGATTTATTAGCATTATTCAAATTTTATTAATCAGTCAAAATACATAATCAATACTGATGTGGATAAATCAATCATCTATTATGATCTTCAAAGAAATGCTGGTATTAGAACCTGAATATAAGTCCTTCTATCTCATTTCTGATTTCGCTCATAAATATACATGAAAATCACAATATAAATTTATCAGGGTGTCAAAATAACTACCAAAATTGAGCCGCGCTCAACAACATCACCATAAAAGTTAAGCGATCAATATGTTTGGTAATTGTGGCAAGAACCTGAGAAAAAATTCCCTATTACTGATTTTATCAATGTTGCTGCCAACATTGGGAATAAGTAGCTCTGCAATGGCAGCAACACAAGTTCATGCAGCTTATTCAGCATTAGATATTTCTATCCCCATTAGTGTTTTAGAAAACTATGCTGAACATGGTATTTTGAATACAAACTTTGCCCAATATTATCAATATATTCCCATAAGTACACTACAAGAATTAAGAAAAATTTTAATTCAACCAATCAAAATTAGTCCTGCTGTAGTTTCTGAATTTCTCGACACTCAACAGGGGAAATTTATCTTAAAAAGGTTGACAGAATTAATTAAAACTAAATCCTATTCTCCAGCATCAGAATCTCAGAATTTACGCACAGCTTTAATTTCCGCTGCTGCTGAACCAGAAGGATTAAATTTATTAAATTTATTACGTAAATATCCACAAAATAGTATTAGTATTGATGTGGTTTCTGGTTGGAGAATTGCTAGAGAATTAGAGCAAATGATCAGTGCAACTCAAAAAGCGATCGCTACATTAACACAAGCATCAAATTTAGAAGCAGCAACGATTTCTCTAGAGAATTTATCTAAATTACCACAGCAGCCAAATTTCCCAATTCAAAAACAAACATTAAATTTATTCGACTCATTGCGTAATCGGCATTTACCCACTGATATCTATATTCCTAATAGCCAAAATTCTGCCCCTATAATTGTCATTTCTCACGGTTTAGGTTTAAATAGTAGTAACTTTCGTTATTTAGGAAAATACCTAGCTAATTATGGTTTTGCTGTCGTCATTCCCAATCATCCAAGTAGTTATCAAGAAAAAGTAAAATCCTTAATAACTAGTAATGAAGTCATAGAAGCTCATGAATTTAAAGATAGACCTTTAGATATAAAATATATTTTAGATCAATTGGCATCAGATTCACAATTTCAGAAGCGGCTTAATTTCCAACAAGTAGGAGTATTTGGCCAGTCTTTAGGAGGTTATACTGCATTAGCCTTAGCTGGCGCAAAAATTAACTTTCAACAACTAAAAAAAGACTGTGATTTAGATAAATTACGAAATACCTGGAATATGTCTCTACTGTTGCAATGTCAGGCTTTAGAATTACCAAATAAATCAGAAAAAGAATATAATTTACAAGACAAAAGAGTTAAAGCTGCTATCGCTGTTAATCCTATTACCAGTTCCATTTTTGGCCAAGTTGGTTTAAGCCAAATTCACACCCCAATTATGATTATTGGTAGTAGTGAAGATACTGTAGCCCCTGCTTTATATGAGCAGATTTTACCTTTTTCTTGGCTTACTTATCCCCACAAATATTTAGTCATGCTACTGGGTGCTACTCATTTTTCTACTATTGGTAATAGTAACCCTGAAAGTACACAAATAGCATTACCTAAAGATATGGTAGGTGATGCTTCCCAAGCCCGTCATTATATGAATGCTGTAAGTTTACCTTTTTTTCAAACCTATGTAGCTAAAAAACCAGAATATATTTCCTATCTTAACGCTGCTTATTTTCAGAGTATTTCTAGTCAGTCCCTGGGTTTAAATCTTGTTCAATCTTTTGATCATATTAAATTAGCACCAGTTTTAGATGATCACTTCCATAAAAACCAACCTCGCAAAAAAAAACTTTCTCATATCATAGTCCGCTTTGGATTTTGGATACTGGGTATTGGTATTTCTCTACTTCACTTATTGATATTTTCTTCCTAATTCAGATTCCCTTGGCGAAGAAGTTGGGAATCTTCTGCTTGACAATTTATGTGAAAATACAAAGATATCAAATCTTAAATCTAAAATTGTGCAAGGTTTTCTGAATTTAAACAAACCATTTGACTGGACTTCCCATGACTGTGTAGCTAAAGTGCGAAAACTACTGAAAATGAAACGGGTAGGACACGCAGGAACTTTAGACCCCGCAGCTACCGGAGTATTACCTATAGCTTTGGGTAAAGCCACAAGATTGTTACAATATTTACCAGGCGAAAAAGCCTATCAAGCCACCATTCGTCTAGGTGTACAGACTACTACTGATGATTTACAAGGAGAAATTATTACCTCCAAACCTTGTCCCGGATTGGATTTAGAAAATGTAAAAACCGCACTTTCCCAGTTTATTGGCAAAATAGAGCAAATTCCCCCTAATTATAGCGCCATTCAAGTTGATGGCAAACGCCTGTATGATTTAGCACGAAAAGGGGAAATAGTCGCAGTTCCAGTGCGAACAGTAGAAATTTCTCAAATTCAGCTATTAGACTGGCGAGACAGTGATTTCCCTGAATTAGATGTAGCTATATCTTGCGGTGCGGGAACTTATATTCGGGCGATCGCTCGTGATTTAGGTAGTATATTAAACACAGGTGGTACTCTAGCCGCCCTCATGCGTACAGAAAGCAGCGGTTTTCAAATCCCAGACAGTCTCACATTCACAGATTTAGAAAACCAACTGCAAACAGGCAGATTTCAACCTCTAGCCCCAGACGCACCATTACAACATTTACTATCCGTAAATTTACCAACAATACCCGCAAAAAAATGGTGTCAAGGTCAAAAAATTGACCTCAATCTTGAGATTCCCGACTTTGTGCGGGTTTACGAAACAGAAGGAAATTTTTTAGGAATCGGAAAATTACAAGATAACTTATTAATTCCCCAAATGGTATTTTCTGAACTGACAATTCCCTCTCTACAATCATAAAATCTTTAACCAAACTTTATTAAACCATTAAGTTTGTAAACTTTTCCGCAAGATTTCCTGATCAATTTACTTTTCGCCCTGATATTTCCAACCTAAATGGTATTTTATTGGTGATTTGTTTCGCATAGCAGTCTTATTTTCATACTGAAAAGCGAAATATAATTCTCAGGAGTAAGAGTTTGCAGAAAGCCATAATTTTATTTATGATGGTGCGAAGGCAACTGTTGCAGTTTAAGAGTATAACACTCTTCAGTTGTATTTGTTTCGCCAATTTTATTCCAGTTAACCTAGCATTGGCAGCAGATAATATAGTTGCTAAAAAACAGGGTAGTGAATTAATCACTAATAAATTTCATGATCACAAAGAAGTGACAGTGAAAAAAGCAGAATCTACTTTTGAAAAACAACCACAGATAACTGCTCAAACAGATCCTTCTGTACCTAATAATAGCACTCCAATTGATGCTGATAAATTACGGCAGGATTTATTAATTCAACCTCTTTTCAAAGTAGTTCCCAAAAAACGAACTTACCAACCTTCACTTACTTTTGCTACTCCCAGCGCCTTCGGGGCTACTTGGGGTGACGTGTTTTTTGGAGGATCAGGAGCAACCACCGGTAAAGCTAGAAGTCAACCAGACGGGAGTTTGAGTATGGGTTTTGGCTTAGGAGATGCCCGGCAAATTGGTTTAGAGCTTGGCTACAATGTTGGTAGTATCAAAAATTTTGGGTACAACGGCACATTTGACCTCAAAGCTAACCACATTGTCTATGCTCAAGGTAATACTCAAATAGCTGCTGCGGCTGGCTGGAAGTCCTTTGCCCAGCACGTTAAGAGGGAAACAGTTAGACCTTCCAGTGGCTATGGTGTAGTTACAACTTACTCCCTATTGAAGCCTAATGATCCAGTCAATCAAATGCCTATCTCCTTTTCTTTAGGAGCCGGTGGTGGCGATTTCCGAAAAGACCCTGCTACTACTGGAGTATTTACTGGAGTAGGCCTACAAGTTCACCCCCAAGTAGGTATCGGTATGGGTTGGAGTGGAGTTGGTTTCAACATTGGTGCTTCCTTCGTTCCTATCCCTACCATTCCCATGATCATTAATGCCGTGGGTGCAGACCTGACAGATAATAGTCTAGGCGGTACAGTATTCGTTCTGAGTATAGGCTATGGTTTCAATTTCTTACCTAAATAAACACTTCAATTCTGAGAAAATTGCCATGTTAAAAATCAGAACATTGATTCTAGTCCTCAGTCTTACACCCCTCTTGTCGCTCAATTGGCAGCTACCAAGCCAAGCCCAAAAATCACCTAGTGTGGGGACAGCCGGGGGTCAAAGTGGTGGTGGTACAATCGGCGGCAGTGGTACTACCAATTCCAATCCTAGTGTGGGGACAGCCGGGGGTCAAAGTGGCGGTGGTACAACTGGCGGCAGTGGTACTACCAATTCCAATCCTAGTGTGGGGACAGCCGGGGGTCAAAGTGGCGGTGGTACAACTGGCGGCAGTGGTACTAATAATCAAAACAATCAGCAAAATAACACCGGTTTGTCTCCGATCAGTGAATCACCTAAAATTACTGTCATACCCGGAGAAAATGGATCTGTAACTCTTAGTATTGCACCCGCGACTCAACAGACACTCAATCAGGCTTTGGCTACTGCAATTGAGAATTTAAGTTCAAGTAATCCGGATCTCCTCGTTGTAAATCTGCTTAATCGTGATGATCAACAAGCTGCACAGGCTGTGGCTAAACAAATTGCGGAAACCTTAATTAAAGCCGGAGTTTCTCAACAATCAGCAGAGGCTCTCACGAATGCCTTAGCTGAGTTAAATAGATCAGGATCAGTAGATATTAACAAACTGAGCATTGCGATTAATACCATTAACAAGATTGTCAAAGAAAGCAGCCCGGAAACTCTGCAAAGACTCTTAGGATCTCCAGATTTCCAGGAAACCCGTAGGATTCTGATAAAGTTAGGGGAATCTATTCGCTAAATTTCAGCTTTAGAGGATGTTTGAAAAGTCTAATTTATTACTGCTTTGGCTACTGGCAGTCGCGGTTCATCTTGCACACAAACAAAACCCATCTTTTATGTTTCAAACCCTTAATTTTTCCTAGTCCACCCGGGTGGACTTTGTTTGTGTAATAGCGGTTTATAATCGTCGGAAACTTTTCCAACACCCTCTTATTGCTATTTAAAAAAATAACGGAGAAATAAAAAGAGCTTCTCCGTTATTTTTTCAATTTGAGAAAGTTCTTTGACACTTATTCATGGGTTGTGTGTATGGTTAATTATCTTTCTCATCCCCGTAACAAAATCTACTGTACCAAAAATTATTTTAGAATAACGGGTTTATAAACCCAAATTTTTGATAAAAAAGTTAACTTAAGAGAAAATAGACCAAGAAAACGGGGAAACAAAAGTGAGTCCTGGATTTGATTACGATTTAGTGATTATCGGCGCTGGTGTAGGTGGACATGGTGCTGCCTTACACGCTATCAGTTGCGGTCAGAAAACGGCGATTATTGAAGCTGGGGATATGGGAGGGACTTGTGTAAACAGGGGTTGTATCCCTTCTAAAGCATTGCTGGCGGCTTCAGGAAAAGTGAGAGAATTACGTAACGCTCATCACCTCAAGTCATTGGGAATACAAATTGGCAGTGTCGAGTTTGAACGAGAAGCGATCGCTAATCATGCTAACAATCTCGTCTCCAAAATTCAAGGAGACCTAACCAACAGTCTCAAACGCTTGGGAGTTGATATTATTCGAGGTTGGGGTAAGGTCGCAGGTACACAAAAAGTCACCATTACCACAGATAAAGGCGAGAAAACCATCACCGCCGAAAATATTATCCTTTCCCCCGGTTCTGTCCCCTTTGTTCCCCCCGGAATCGAAGTAGACGGGAAAACAGTCTTTACCAGCGACCAAGGCGTTAAATTAGAAACTCTCCCCAAATGGGTGGCGATTATTGGTAGTGGTTACATTGGCTTAGAATTTTCTGATGTTTACTCAGCTTTGGGTTGTGAAATTACCTTAATTGAAGCCCTAAATGAGTTAATGCCCGGATTTGACCGGGATATTGCTAAACTGGCAGAACGGGTCTTAATTAACCCCCGCGATATTGAAACCAAAGTCGGTATTTACGCTAAAAAAGTCATACCGGGTTCACCAGTAATCATTGAATTGGCTAACTTTGAAACTAAAGAAGATTTAGAAGTTCTCGAAGTTGATGCTTGTTTAGTCGCTACAGGCCGTGTTCCCGCTACCCAAAATCTTGGTCTAGAATCCGTTGGCGTTGACCTTGACCGCCGTAATTTTATTCCTGTTAATGATAATATGGCCGTATTAGCCAACGGCGAAGTTGTCCCCCACCTCTGGGCTATTGGTGATGCTACCGGGAAAATGATGTTAGCTCATGCGGCATCCGCTCAAGGTATCATTGCTGTAGAGAATATTATGGGTCGTCAAAAAACTGTTGACTATCGCAGTATTCCCGCCGCCGCCTTTACCCACCCAGAAGTTAGTTATGTAGGCTTGACAGAAACAGCCGCCCATGCTTTGGGTTTAAATGAAGGTTTTGAAATCGCCACCACTAAGAGTTATTTTAAAGGTAATTCTAAAGCTTTGGCGGAAAATGATACTGACGGTATGACAAAGGTGATTTACCGCCAAGATACGGGAGAAGTCTTAGGTGTACATATCTTTGGTCCCCACGCCTCGGATTTAATTCACGAAGCTTCTGCCGCTGTTGCTAACCGTCAATCTATCAAAACTCTTGCTTACCAAGTTCACGCTCACCCCACCCTTTCAGAAGTTCTAGATGAAGCTTATAAACGCGCGTTAGTTAGTTAATCGTTAGTCAGTGGTCAGTTGTCATTTGTCAGTGGTCATTTGTCAGTGGTTAGTTGTCAGTTGTCAATGGTTAGTTGTCAGTGGTCATTTGTCAATGGTTAGTTGTCAGTGGTCATTTGTCAATGGTTAGTTGTCAGTGGTCAATGGTTAGTTGTCAATGGTTAGTTGTCAATGGTTAGTTGTCATTTGTCAGTGGTCAATGGTTAGTTGTCAATGGTTAGTTGAATAAATGGCGAAATCTAACTTCGAGAATTTGCAAGTTTACCAATTAGCAGAAAAACTAGCTGATAATATTTGGAACATTGTTCTTCATTGGGAGGAATTTCCTAAAGCAACAATTGGTAAGCAAATAGTACGTTCTGTTGATAGTATTGGCGCAAATATTGCAGAAGGTTGTGGTAGGTATAACTTTCAGGATAATCGCCGTTTCGTCAGAATAGCGCGAGGTTCTTTAAATGAAACTAGACATTGGTTAAGACGGGCTTATAAACGAAATCTGTTAACAAATGAAGAAGTAAATAGGCTCAAACCAATTATTGAAGAACTTTCTCCTAAGTTAAACGCTTATCTTAACTCCATTGGCAATCTTTCAGGAAAAAAATCTGACAACTAACCACTAACAACTGACAACTAACAACTAACAACTGACAACTGACCACTGACAACCAACAACTGACAACTAACAACTGACAACTGACAACTGACAACTGACAACTAACAACAGACCACTAACAACCAACAACCAACAACCAACAACCAACTAATATGCAAATTCGTCGTCGTTCACCTAGCCCAGCTATTAATATTTCTATAATCCAATATAAATCCGCTATAGAGGGTGCAGCACCAAATAATATTTTAGAAGAAATTGTCTGGCATAAAGAAACAGAAGTTGAAAAAATGCGGGAAAAGCTCCCCTTACGGGAATTGCAAACACAAGCCCTAGCTGTACCACCCACCCGTGATTTTATCGCTGCATTGCGTTATGGGAAAACTAATCCCGCTTTAATCGCCGAAGTTAAAAAAGCTTCTCCCAGTAAAGGGATATTAAGGACAGATTTTGACCCAGTAGCCATAGCCCGATCTTATCAAGCAGGAGGCGCTAGTTGTCTTTCGGTGCTGACAGATGTTAAATTTTTCCAAGGTAGTTTTGAAAATCTGTCTTTAGTCCGTTCTACAGTGGATTTACCCCTACTGTGTAAGGATTTTATCATCTATCCTTACCAAATGTATTGGGCGCGTATTAATGGCGCAGATGCAGTTTTATTAATAGCAGCAATTCTCAATGATCAAGATCTACAATACTTTATTAAAATTGCTCATAACTTGAAAATGGCAGCTTTAATAGAAGTGCATAATTTGGAAGAATTAGATCGGGTTTTAGCTTTAGATGGTGTTTCCTTAATCGGAATTAATAATCGCAACTTAGAAGATTTTACCGTTGATTTACAAACAACTTCTGAATTAATGACAGCTAGAGGTGAGCAATTACAAGCAAAAAATATTCTGGTGGTCAGTGAATCAGGATTGCATCATCCAGAGGATTTAAATGTAGTTAAAACAGCAGGTGTATCTGCTGTACTGATTGGTGAATCATTAGTGAAACAACCAGATCCTCAAGTAGCAATTACGAATCTGTTTGCTTAATTACAGCCCATGATCTGCAATTATTTATTTTCTGTGTAACAACTAGTTAAGGATTAGCTAAACTTTGACTAAAAGAAAATTAAAAAATCCCTAAATTGCAACTTGACAATAAATTAAATTACATGGAGCCAATTCCTTTACCCTCTCCTATCCATTACGAACTGATACTTCAACTTTTGGAAAAGCAAACCATGACCTCTTTAGGTCAAAATCAAGACCTTCGCAATCAAGTCAATCAACTGATTATTACCATGCGAAAAGCTGCATCCCAACAAAAACGATTAGAAGAAATTTTTCAGTCTTCCTCTGTAAAAATTGATCACCGTTGGTCTATCAATCATTTTCCAGATCAAGTTGATTGCTCCTGACGGTTTTTAACTACTATCCCTACAAAGGATTCTAGTAAATTTTTTGTGTTTTTATCCCCTTTAAGGGTTAATTTGGATCGTATTGAAATTTTCAACTAGGACATAACACACAGATGGATAATAAATTGATGCTGATGATTCCAGGACCGACTCCAGTTCCAGAAGCAGCTTTACTAGCATTAGCCAAACACCCCATTGGCCACCGTACTGGTGAATTTAGTAGTATGATGGGGGAGGTGACAGAAAACCTGAAATGGCTACATCAAACTACAAGTGATGTACTGATGTTAAACGTCAGCGGTACTGGTGCTGTAGAAGCGGGAATAATTAATTTCCTTTCCCCAGGCGATCGCATTTTAGTTGGTTCTAATGGTAAATTTGGGGAACGTTGGGTAGAAGTCGGTCAAGCTTTTGGTTTAAATGTGGAAACTGTCACCGCAGAATGGGGACAACCTTTAGACCCAGACCAATTTGCAGCTAAACTACAAGCAGACACCAACAAGGAAATTAAAGCTGTAATTATTACCCACAGTGAAACCTCCACTGGGGTGATTAATGATTTAGAAACTATTAACCGTCACGTTAAAGAACATGGACAGGCCTTAATTATTGTTGATGCTGTCACCAGTTTAGGCGCTTACAATGTCCCTGTAGACGCTTGGGGTTTAGATGTAGTCGCTTCCGGTTCTCAAAAAGGTTACATGATTCCTCCCGGTTTAGGATTTGTTTCCGTCAGTCCCAAAGCCTGGGAAGCTTACAAAACTGCAAAGTTACCTAAATATTATTTAGATTTAGGTAAATATCGCAAATCTACCGCTAAAAATACGACCCCCTTTACTCCCCCGGTTAACTTAATAGTAGCCCTACACACCACTCTGGGAATGATGAAAAAGGAAGGATTGGAATCCATCTTTACCCGTCATGAACGCCAAAAAAATGCCACCCGTGCGGCTATGAAAGCCTTAAATTTATCTTTGTTTGCGGCCGACGAATGTGCTAGTCCGGCCATTACCGCTGTCGCCACTCCAGGCATCGAAAGTGATAAAATTCGCTCTTTGATGAAAAAACGGTTTGATATCGCTCTAGCAGGTGGACAAGACCATCTCAGTAATAAAATTTTCCGTATTGGTCACTTGGGTTTTGTCAGCGATCGTGATATCCTTAGCTGTATCGCCTCCCTAGAAGTTGTTCTGCCACAGGTTGGCCACGAAAACTTCACCGTTGGCGCTGGTATAGCAGCAGCAGCAAAAGTTTTTGCTCAGTAGTTATGAGGCTGGTAATGGGTAATGGGTAATTGGTAATGGGTAATTGGTAATAGGTAATGGGTAATTGTTCTCTCTTCCCTGTCACCTGTCACCTGTCCCCGTGGCGTAGCACCTGTCACCTTTTCCCTATGCCGTTTCTAGCCAATCATAAATTTGTTCTAACTGTTCTAGAGTAATTAAACCATATTGCCAAAGAGTCATTGTTAAAGAACCAGGATCTTGATCACGGTTACGCAATGCTACGGACAAGGAAGCAGTGGAAATTGCTAAATCTTCCTGGAGAAAATTAATTAGCCGAGAATATCTTGATATTACCATTTGTATGTCACATCCTTGGGGGAAATGTATAATTATAGATTGTTTATCTATTTTGCGGGTATTATGTAACCAGTATTTTATTTGTCACTTTGCTGCAAGTAGATTAACATTGATAGGTTATATAGAAAATATTGCTTCTCCATAACCATTTTTCAAAGTTTTATATCAAAAGAGAGATTTTTCCTACTTGTATCTAATGTGGTAAGTTTAACCAGGAGAACCTAAAACTTGATCTTAATTCAGACTAATACTAAATGTTAACCTCTTCCCTGTTATTTATGCTAGTTCACCTCATATTTTTTGACAATAAACCAAGTATTTGCGAAAAGTCTGGTATATTGATACCCTATTGTAGAGATTACTTACACAAAATAGAAGGAAAGTAAGTCATTGCTAGTAGCCTGCATGGTGATAGACTAATGGAGCTATAAATTCGGAAAATTAAAAATCTTTTTTCCTTTGCACCTTGGACGGAAACATAACTGATACTGTCATTATGCAACGCCAGAAACGCTATAATCAGGATTTAAATTACTGATAACTTACAGGACTAACGAAATCAATTTTGATATAATCTCCTCTTTTTAAATTTAATTCTGCTGCTCGTCCTGATCTGAGTTCAATTACTTGATTTACAGGTACAGAAGGACCATAAGTAGCACAAGGATCTTTAGTACAAGGAGGAGCAGATTGTTGTATATACTCAACTACACCTTTTCTGATAAAGACCATATCTAAAGCAACTGGGACGTTTTTCATCCAAAATCTTACCGGTTGTAACGAGGGAAAAATAAACAGCATTCCCCGGTTATCCGCTAAAGTTGGCCTATACATTAAACCCATCATTTGCTGTTCTGGTGTTTCTGCTACTTCCAACTCAATTTTTACATCTTTAGGGAAAGTCGCAATTGCTGAAATTGGTAAATTTTGACCAGCATTTACTAGTATTTGGGCTGGAGACTCTGATATCACAGGGGGAGATTTAGCTGTGGTCGGTGGTGAACAACCTGTTAGTAAAATACTAAGCAATACTGAACATAAACTGAACCAATAAATCATAATTGCTATAGGGAAGAGGAAAGGGGTGATTAGTAATTAATGATTGACAGTTGACAATTTAGTTTATTTACTGGGATTTAGATTTTAACTATTTTACTTAATTTCTGCCAAATTGTCCACAAATTTAGATTTTATTTGTAAATGTTCCTCAGTTTATGGATTTTAGGATTCTCTGAGTACGTAACCTACACCGCGTACAGTTTGAATTAGGCGTTTTTGACCCTCTTCTTCAATTTTGAGGCGAAGATAACGAACATAGACCTCAATCACGTTAGATTCACCCATAAAGTCGTAACCCCAAACATTCTCTAAAATTTGTTCGCGGCTTAATACTTCGCGGGGATGTTCCATTAAGAACTTTAACAGTTCAAATTCCTTCATGGTTAAGTCAATAGCTTTGCTATTGTAAATAGCGCGACGCGTCCCTATATCCAAAACTAAATCTCCAAAGCGCAATTGCTCTGTGGTATCAAGATCCGGTTTGAGATAGAGATGAATCAGCTTGAGAAAATCTTCCGAACGGTAAGGTTTGAGAATATAATCATTAGCGCCAGCGTCTAAACAAGCTATTCGATCATCTATTGTATCTCTGGCCATTAAAATCAAGACAGGAGAACGATTACCCATATTTCTGATATTTTTACATAAAGATAATCCAGATTCTCCAATCAGCATCCGGTCTATAACAATTAAAGCAGGTTGATTACGGTTTTGAACACCACAAGCATCGCCGCAGTATTCTAATCCATTGACCGCATCATGAGCTACAATTGCATCGTAACCAGCTTCTTGTAAATCAAAGGCTAACTGATTAGCTAGAGTTTCATCTGGTTCAATCACCAAAACAAAAACAGAGGGATTGTGAATAGCTATCATTTGCTAGAAATTGGTAATTCGGAACGCTGCGCGAAGGTGGACTAATGAAAAATCAAGACTCCTGAACTGAACTCAAGTAGTTGAGTTTTGTCTGTGTGTCCAGGATTTTTAATTGTCTCAGAGAGAAGGAAAAAATGTAAAATCTGAGAAAGCGATACCAAAAATCTAATAATTGGTTTGTTTGACATCTAAACCGTATTGCTACGATTTAAGATGATCCCGCATGGAGAAGTGGGAGTTAGACCAAATTGGCGTTTACTGGCCAATATGACTATGACGCTAACTGACAAATGACAACTAACCACTGACTACTCACAATTAAGGTAATTCTACAGAAGAAGGTTTAGCAATATGTGGTAAACCCCAACCCAGTTTTTCCCGGAGAACACGGAAAAACTCAGGTCGCTGTAGACGGATAAATCTGGCACTGTAGGGCGATCGCTCTAAATATACCCGATCTTCTGCTAAAATGTAACATCCACCATTACCATCTACCACCATCACCAATCGGGGAATGTTCACAGGATAGATATTAATTGGTTCATGATCAGGAAATACCAAAGCTCTAGAAGCTAAGGAATGGGGACAAATAGGTACTAACTGTAAAACGGGGACACCAGGAGTAATTACCGGACCCCCCGCGCTTAATGAATAAGCTGTAGAACCCGTGGGAGTAGAAACAATAATACCATCTGCCGCAATATCCACTGGAGAATGTCGCCCCACTGCTATTTCAAAATGGCACATACAAGTTAAAGGTTCTCGATGTAACACCATTTCATTTAAGCAGAGAGCCTCCCATGTCACCGTATCTCCCCGGAGAACTTTGACGGTGAGCATGACCCTATCTTCAACTTCATATTCATCAGCCATTACCTGTTCTATGGCTTCGGGTAACTGGTTGAGAAAAGTTTCCGTCAAAAATCCCATGTGACCCGTATTGACCGTCAGCATGGGGATACCAGAGGGGGCGACTAAGCGAGATGCTGCTAACACCGTACCATCTCCCCCCAACACCACTGCAAATTTCATATCTGAGTCAAAGCCAGGGGGCGTAAGACCTTCGATAGGTGTGTGAAAGACAAGGCTATCCGGTTGAGAATAACCCAATATACCACCGATACTCGCAGTGATGTAAACATCCCAACCAGCAGCGGTGAGCTTGTCTTTTAGTTGGATAGCGACACTACTCGCTATCGGTTTCACGTCGTTATAGATAATGCCTGCTTTCGGCACACTCAAATATCCAAGTTTAAAGGATGCTTTTTCTGTATCTAATGGTTACACATTTTTGACCAATATAACCATTAGTTCCACATTTATTGAAAAAGTCTTTTCGTTAGGATAGAAATTAGGAATCACCGCGTCAGGAAGAGATCCAAAATCCAAAATCCCATTTATTTATTGACTATTGGCTTTGGAAGACTGTTTAAAAGGAGTCTTTTGGCTTTTGAGCTTTTTAACTTTAGCTTTTTCGTAATCTAACTCTTTTAGCTTCTTCATAATCCGGCTGAAGTATTCTTGTAAGTAAACTTCCAGGGTGGTTGTTTGTTCTTTGTCCAACCCAAATACAGTATATACTTCCTCCATATTTTCTGCATTTAAAGCTTTACCACTGGCTAAAACCTCTGTAAAAGCCAATCTATCCGCAACATTCCATCCCCACTGAAAAAAGCGGAGGAAATTTTGGACAGTACGTAGTAAAGCCAGGGGCATTCGTGTAACTTTTGCGTCTCTATCAGATAAGTTTTCACAAAGATTAATAATTTCCTCAGCACCCCAAGCGCGAGTTCCCACCACGGGGAAAGACTGCTTTTCTGTTTCTGGCACACTCAAAGCACGAATAGCGAATTTAGCAATATCCTGGGTATCCATGTAAGCTATTTGTGAAGACTTACCTGTTACCCATACAGGTTGTTTTTCCAAAATAGGTATACCATATTGACCAATTAAACCTTGCATAAAACCAGCTAGACGTAAAATCGTATAGTTTAAGCCGGATTCTGCTAAAAACACTTCTGTACAGCGCTTAATTTCCATCAGTGGAACATTAGGGTATTGATCAGCATCTAAAATCGAAAAAAAGATAAACCTTTCCACCCCCGCAGCTTTAGCAGCTTGAATTAACGCTACTTTCCCATTCCAGTCTACCTCTTTAATAGTCAGAGAATCCGTGGCACGAGATGTGGCAGCGTCAATAACTGCGGTTACACCTGTTAAAGCTTCTGTCAGGGTTTGAGGATGACATAAATTCCCGCGTACCAGTTCAGCGCCCCATTCCTTGAGAAAAGCTGCTTTTTTAGGACTGCGAACTAAACAGCGGACTTTGTATCCTTCATCAATTGCGCGACGGGCTACTTGTCTTCCCAATGTGCCAGTTGCACCGACTATTAATAATGTCATGGGGTTGGTTATATATTTTAATGTTTATGAAAAGAATCTTAACAGAATTAGCTCTGTAAATAAAACTTTACAAATTTTTCAGCAAACTCGATTTAGGATTTACACTGGTGTCACAAAAAACTATCACTTATTATCTGTAGTCAGGGCTTTAGCCCTGATTTTGTTTAAATAGTTTTCTGAAGAGAGGACTAAAGTCCTCACTACTAAATATTTAGGCATTAATTCGGAGGCATTTTTCGGGACTGGTGCAAAATGTAAACATACTCCAATTCAAGTTTTTACATACTTAGCTAAAAATTTTTCCAGTCCTTCGACACTGAGACGAGGAGAGGGACGAGGTATGGCTTGTTCCTTACCCTCATCAGTGACAAAATAGAGTACAGGTATTTCATATTGATACAATGCAAACCAATTTTTATCAGTGGTAATATCCCGAATTTCTAGCTCAAAACTCAGAGCTTTGATTTGGGCTAATTTTTCCTGCAATCCTTCACAAAGGTGACAACCGGGCTTGCTGTAGAGAATTAATCGCATAAAATCATACTTAGAGAACTATTTAACATCCACTCAGATCCCCGAATTTTTTAATCAGTCAGGAATCGCCAGGAGATAAGCTGTATTCTGACCATAATCCACTATAATGGACAATAACATCAGAATTAGGATCTCCGAAATATGGCTAATCCTTTCTTCGCCAATATACCAGTTCCTCCAGAATATTTTATCGGTCGCACATCTGAAATCACAGCCGCTTTTGACACAATTCATGCTCGCACTCATTTAGCTATTTGGGGAGGTCCAGGAATGGGGAAAACTTCTTACTTATACAAAGTTGCTTGTCCCCAAACCTGGGTAGAATATGGACTAGATTCATCTCCCGCTGTAATTGTATTATTCAGTTGTCAGAGTTTACACCCCTTTACTCCTGGTAAGTTTTGGGCAGAAATTTTGACGATTATGGATGATAAATTAGAAAATGAGCCAGAACTACAAGCAGAAATTAGAAACTTAAGAGGGAATAATATTACAAATGATACTCTACGTCAAGCTATAACAAAGTTAGGTAGAAGAAATAAATTCCTGGTTTTGTTGGTAGATGACTTTGACGCGGCCTTAGAAACCAATGAGGGATATACGGAATCTGATAGAGAAACATTTTTAGCTCAATGTCGTAGTTTAGCCGTTCATGGTGCTAACAGAAAACTTACCATGATTGTCACCTCACTTCAGCGCCTCAATGAAATTGGTCCACCACTCAAGCCAAATGCTTCTCCTTGGTATAATCACTATATGTATCAATCTTTGAAAAAATTTGATTACCAGGAAACAGAGCAATTATTATCAGTATTTCCACCAGAATTAAGAAATGGAATTAGAAATATTACTGGTAGTCACCCGACTTTAATACAAATTGCTGGTTTTTTACTAAACATAGCAAAACAGCAAGGAGAAGAAGTTGATATTAATAAATTTAATAGTGATTTTGAAAGGGATACTAAACAGATTTTTGAAACAATTTGGAAAAGATGTAATGACCAACAAAAAACCTTGTTAATGCTGATTGTTTTGTTAGATATAGACGGTCATTTAGGGCAGAAAGACTTTGATTTAAAAGGTATTGGTCGCACTTTGATTCAAAATGAACGCAGTTTAACTGAATTAGAAGAACAGGGGGTAATTGTTTCGGAAATCAGGCCAAAACCAAAGTTACCAAAAGAAAAAGAAAAGATATATTTATTCACTTCTTCAATTATGAAAAAGTGGGTAATTCAGGAGATTTGGAATACAAAACCTAGTGAAATCAGAAAACGCGAGAAAGTATTTCTTAATCTGATGAGTCATGGACAAGTTGAGGAGATGAAAAAAGCAATTACTTGGTCAGGTCAGCATCAAGATACGGTTGTATCGCTCCTTAAACTTGGTCGTGACATATTACTTGGATAGGACTTATCTAAATCTCAAAAATCTCAGGTGCGTTACGCTGACGCTAACACACCCTACTGCTGTAAAATATATAGTAAGGGTAATTCATGAATTACCCCTACACAAAAATAAACAAAAATTTTTAGTAAGATATTGCGTAAATTCTACAGAGAATGTATAGTATCAATATCCCATTTTTATTTAAAGCCAAGTGTATAATCGGTGAGGACTACAAATAATATGAATAATCCACAACAGCATAGAAATCCTTACATTATAGGTTCTGTTATTGACAAACCAGACCAATTTTTTGGTAGACAAAGTTTATTTGAGTTTATTAAAGATACTTTACAACAAAATGATCCACTAATTCTCTTATATGGTCAAAGACGGATTGGTAAATCTTCTGTACTCAAACAAATTCCTCAAAAGATAAGTTATAGTGAGGATCAATTTATTTTTATTGATTTTGATATCCAGGTTTTTGTCAATAGTGATCATACTCCCATCAATCAAATTCTACATTATCTAGCACAGAGAATTGGAGAAGAAATAGAAAATAGTCTTACGACTATTCCTATTACTATTCCTACAGCAGAAGATATAGAAGATGATCCTACAATTTTCCATGGGGATTTTTTAACTCAAATATACAATATATTAGGTGAAAGAAAGCTGGTTTTATTGTTAGATGAGTTCGATGTTTTAAGTGAAGCAAATAACGAAGGTAATGTAGAATTTTTCAGATTAATCAATAACTGGTTGTCAAAATGGCCAGAACGATTATTTATTATTCCCGTAGTGGGACGACATCTTAAAGAACTACCAAATCTACTTTCTTTGCTGAGAGAATCACCCTATAAGGAAATCAGTTTTCTGGACAAAGATAGTGCTGTAATGCTGATTACCAGACCTGTTCGAGGAGTTGTTACCTATCAGCAAAATGCAATAGAAGAGATATTCAGTTTATCAGCAGGTCATCCTTATTTCACTCAATTAATTTGCTCTCAGCTTTTCAATTTAGCGCGGCAAAGTGATATATGGACAATAAATGCAGAAGATGTTAAAACTATCATAGATAAAGCAATTCAAACAGGAGAAGCTGGTTTAGCTTGGTTTTGGGATGGTTTATATCCTCAAGCACAAGTTGTTTTTTCAGCAGCAGCAGAAGCCCAACATAGAGAAGAGCAAGACGACCGAGTTTCCTATAACCCCAAACTACTACTAGAAGAGTATGGCATATTAACAGATTCCTTAACTCAGGTAATCAAAGAAATGGCTGAATATGGTTTTTTACATGAGTCAAAAAGAGTCAAAATTGAGTTAGTCCGGCGTTGGTTATTGCAGAAACATCAGCTAAAAGATGAGATTAGTAAATTAGCAGAAGTTAATCAGCAAGACGTTGAGTATCTCTGTTCGGTAGCACAAAATCAACCGCAAAGAGCATTACAACTTTATGAAGAAGCATTAGGAATTAATCCTAATAATTTTCAAACTGTAACCTCTCTGGCGAAAGAATATTTACAGGTAGAAAAATTCGACCAAGCTTTTGAACTTTACAGTCGAGCTTACAAATTTTACTCTATTAATGATCAACAGGAAAGGGTCTTACAGCCTGTATTTGATCTAGTTACAGAATATTCCCAAGCAAACAATTTAGATAAAGCTTTAGAACTGTATGCACAAGCCTATAAAATTGCTCCAGAAGAGAGCAACAACGGTTTTATAGAAACATTAGAACAATGTAGACAATTATCTCAGGATAAATTGGCAGAAATTGGAGCTTTTGCTAAGTTAAAAGGTGTAGAAAACCTAAGCTCACAACCACAAATCATAGCAAATCAAACTACAGTATTAAAAGGTGTAGAAAACCTAAACTCACAACCACAAATCATAGCAAATAAAACTACAGTAAAACCGAACCCATTCAGACAAATCATGAAAAGACCTGTTACATTTGTTGCTTTAACTACGGTTGTATCTGTTTTCGGTTTTGGTATTTATCAGCAGCTTTCTAGAACCTGTCCACCAGGTGAAAAGAAAGAATTAGGTGTTTTTTGTGTGGTAGATAATAGCAAAATTAGCCGAGGTGAAAGAACATTATTTCCTAATAATAATAATCCCTCTCGTGACCAAGGTATTGCAGCTTTCAAAAATGGTAATTATCAAGAAGCGGCTAAGTTATTTCAACAGGCCATAAAAGCAAATCAAAATGATCCAGAAGTAGTAATTTACTATAATAATGCCCGCGCTCGTCAACAGGGTTCTCCCTTTATATTGGCTGTCGTTGTACCCATAGGTACTAACCCAAATGACGCTCAAGAAATCTTACGTGGTGTAGCACAAGCTCAAAACCAATTTAACGATAATAAAGGTTTAAATAATAGGTTTCTTGAAATTGTCATTGCTAACGATGATAACACCAAATCAGCGCAACAAGTAGCACAACAATTAGTTAAAGATAATTCCATATTAGGTGTAATTGGACATAATTCTAGTGATGCTACACAAGAAGCATTACCAGAATATGAAAAAGCTAGTTTAGCAATTATTTCTCCCACTGCGGCTAGTATTTTACTCAAAAGTTCTGTTTTTTTTAGAGCAGTTTATTCTGATCAAGTCACGGGAACCAAACTAGCAGAATACACTTTCAATAATTTGAAATTAAAAAGAGCAGTCATTTTTGCTAATCCTAACAGCCCTTATAGCAATAGTATCAGAGAAGTATTTACTAATCGCTTTGAAAAATTAGGCGGTGAGGTGGTTCGTAAACCCCTAATTGATTTAACTGATATCAATTTTGATGCGAGGGGCGAAATTTCCGCCACTGTCTATAGTAGAGATAAATTTGCACAAGCAGCTATATTGTTTCCAGATACACAAAGCACTGATACTGCCATCAAGATTGCTACAGAAATTACCCGTAGAAATGCCAGACTCAAGGATGATCCCCAAAGCGGACGAGTAAAAGAGTTAAAAATGTTAGGTGGAGGCAGTCTTTATGGGAACGAAACCTTAGACAAGGGTGGTAATAATGTAGAGGGTTTAATTGTTGCTATACCCTGGTTTAGAGAAACTCCACAAGCAAAGGATTTTGCTCAAAAATCTGAAAAAAAATGGGGCGGAGGTATTAGTTGGCGTACTGCAACTAGCTTTGATGCTACCCAGACATTTATCAAAGCTCTATCTAACAATGCCACACGAACTAATTTGTTAGAAAAATTACCAAGTATCAAGCTTGACAGCAATGAAACATCAGGCTATCAACTCAAGTTTACAGAAGAAAGAGAACGCGAAGGGCAATCTATTCTTGTTCAAGTTAAAGATGGTAAATTTGTTCCCATTGAATGAGTTACAATGGGAGATTGGATGTATGATTAGAGCATGATTACTACTTCCAACCTTCACAGAAACCCATACATTATCGGTCGTCCCATTGGCTACCGAGAGTCCCTGTTTGGCCGAGAAAGTATATTTAAGCTTGTTCAAGAGAATCTTCAACAGTCTCAACAATTACTATTGTTATACGGACAAAGACGTATTGGTAAATCATCTATCATCCTTAGTATTCCCCAACAATTGGCGGAAGTAAATGAGTTTGTTTTTGTTACCTCTGATTTATCATTTTACAGTCAGCAGCCCTGGAGTAGTATTTTAGCAGCACTAGGTCAAGCAATTGTAGATAATTTAGAGCTAGAAACTAGCATATCACCACCCACAACCACAGAATTAGAATTAGAAATTAATATCTTTGAACGTCAATTCTTACCGCAAGTTTATCAACAATTGGAAAACAAAAATTTAGTTTTACTACTCGATGAATTTGATGCTTTAATTAGTCAAGATTTAGAATCATCGGCCATAGAATTAACAAAAAAGATTTTCCGCAGATTATCTGATATCACTAAAAGAAATAATAAATTATTTATAGTTATATCCATAGGAGAACATTTAGCAAGTACACTTAATATCCTGAAAATCTTTGAAGATGTACCTAAGATAGAAATTGGGTTATTAGATAAAGATAGTACGAAGGAATTAATTACGAAACCAGCCCAAGGTGTACTTGAATATGAAGAAGAAGCTATCAAAGCGATTTTCAATCTATCCGCAGGACATCCATATTGTACACAAATAATATGCTTTGCTATTTTCAGTAGAGCGCGAGAACAGAATAGTTTTAAAATTACTAGTGCAGACGTAGAAAAAATTGTAGATACAGCAATTGAAATCGGTGAAGCTGGTTTATCCTGGTTTTGGGCTGTTTTTTCTATTCCCGAACAAGTCGTTTTTTCCGCAATTGCACAAGCTCAAGAAACTGGAAAAAACTACTTAAAATTACTAGAAATTCAGAAAATTGACGCAAAAAATCAACTGATTAATCAAGCGCGAAAACAACTGATAGACAATGGTTTTTTAGATGCAACCGGAGAGAAAATCAAAGTAGAATTGGTGCGTCGCTGGATTATAAAACGTTATCCTCTGCAAGATCAAATCGGTCAATTCCGTGAATTTGAGGAAAAAAAAATTCCTAACCAGAAAGAGATGATCCAACTACCAGAGATAGTTGAGAATAATCACACAAGCAACATTATAACAAATCCTAGCAATAGTCATACTGATATTTCTGCAAAACGCCCATTAATGATTTTAACAGCAGTTGCAACTACCATGACAATTGCGGCTAGTATTTTGGTTGCTAGTTATACTAATTTCTCTCTACCAGATTCAAAAAGGGAATTAAAAATTTCTTCTTCTCCCACACCAGATTATGCACCGGATAATAATACAATTAGTCGAGGTGATAAAACATTATTTTCTAATATTAATAATCGCTTTCGTGACCAGGGTATTGAAGCTTTTAAAAATGGTAATTATCAAGAAGCAGTTAATTTATTTCAACAAGCTGTCAAAGCAAATCCTGGCGACCCAGAAGTATTAATTTACTACAATAACGCTCGCGCTAGTCAAAATAGTTCTTCCGTGAGTTTAGCAGTGGTTGTACCTATAGGAAGCAAAACTAATAATGATAATGCTCAAGAAATATTACGTGGTGTAGCTCAAGCACAAGACCAATTTAATAATAATCAAGGCTCAAACGGTTTATTATTAAAAGTTGTCATTGCTAATGATAGTAATAACCCAGAGGAAGCAAAACAAGTAGTCCAGGAAATAGTCAAAGATAATTCTATATTAGGAGTAATTGGACATAATTCTAGCGATGTTACTAAAGCTGTAATACCAGAATATGAAAAAGCTGGTTTAGCGATTATTTCCTCTACTGCTACTAGTAATTTATTAAAAAGCTCAGTTTTCTTTAGAGTAGTTGATTCTGATGAAATTGCTGGAGAAAAATTAGCTCAATATACTAATAGTCTAGGGTTTAAAAAAGTCGTGATTTTTAATAATCCTAACAGCGCCTATAGCCAGAGTATCACAAAGGCATTTACAAATAAATTTAAAAAAATGGGAGGTAAGGTACTTCCTACAATTGATTTAAGTGACAAAGAATTTGATCCAAGAGAAGAAGTTAGTATCAGTATCAATGAATTTCAAGCGGAAGCTGCTATCTTGTTTCCAGATACAGAACACACTAATGCTACAATTGAGATTGCTAAAGCGAATGATGATAATTCTTTAAGTTTATTAGGTGGACACACTCTTTATAGCAATGATACCTTAATCAAAGGTAGAAAGGCTGTAGAGGGAATGATTTTATCAGTTCCTTGGTTTAGAGAAACTTCACAAGCAAAAGATTTTGCTGAAAAATCTGGAAAAAAATGGGGAGGAGCTATTAGTTGGCGGACTGCAACCAGTTTTGATGCGACCCAGGCTTTTATTCAAGCTTTATCAAAAGATAATACTCAAGATAATACCCGAAATAACGTATTAGAAAGATTACAAAAGGTTAAGCTTAACAATAATCAAACATCTGGTTATCCACTCCAGTTTACCAAAGAAAGAGAGCGTCAAGGACAGTCTGTACTTGTAGAGGTTAAGGACGGGAAATTTACCATGATTATTCCATAGGACTTGGGTAAAATAGATAGTCGTTACCAAAATTGTAACCGTTGAGGATTGATCAAATTGGACATGAGATAGTGAACAAATAGTACATTATCAACATCTGACTAGACAAAGATGTAAAAATCAAAGCACAATAGAGGTAAAACATGAACCATAAGAAAATCAATCCTATCAAAAGCAATTTTTTACAACGACGCTATGGCGTAAGTTTAGGAAGAAGGTATGTTTTAGTGTCCGCTGGTGAGATGTTATTAAGTGTATTTAGTTACACCTCCGCCAACATAGGAAATTGAACCCTTATCACCTTGATTCTTTACGCCTTTGCGTCTTTGCATGACCCCTATTCGTAGCTTTGATCAGCAACCGCGATAAAATAATTTAACCTACTATTTTCGCAAATTTTGCTGGTGTTATGGGTGTAGCTATTACGGACTAGTAAAAGATTTTTCTGGATCAAGATTCAGAACCGGGGGACGAATGGCGCTGATAATGCTTTTAATGACCACAGCACAGGGAACCGCTAAAATTACCCCCAAAAGTCCGCCAATTCTCGCTCCAGTCAAGACAGAAATTAAAATCCAAACGGGATTTAAACCAGTAAAACTACCTAAAATCCGAGGTGCGATCAGATTTTCCAGGATTTGCTGTACAATTACTGATGCTATTAATACTCTTATCCCCATACTCACATCTTGAAGTGAGACTAAAGAAGTTGTCAAGGCGATACCCACAGAACCACCAAAGGGGATAAGCGCCATAAGTCCAATCGTCAATCCAAATAATAACCCAAAAGGGACTTTCAACCACAAAAAGGCGGAAATGAGAGCAGAAGCCATACAGGTGGATAAGATTAATTGGGTAATAAAAAAATTTTGAAAGCTTAAACGAACTGTATTGGAAAAAGGATCACGAAATTTAGAAGGTAGCCATTGTACTAAACTTTCCCAAAGTTCGCTCCCGTGTTGTAATAAATAAAAGGTTAGTACCATTGTCAACAGGAAATCTAGTAAGCTAGTAACGGTGACTACAGCTAAATTTAAGACCTGTCCGGCTATGGACTGTAATTGTCCCTTAACGCGATCATTAATTTGTGTGGCTAAAGCATCTAAATTAATTGGCAAACCTGCGCTTTCTGCTTTATCATTGAGTATCATTAATTGAGAACGTCCTGAGTCAATTAATTCTGGTAGACGGGCTACCAGTTGTTGGGCTTGGGTCAACGCCAGAGGAAACAGGGTGACACCTAGAGCTAATAAAATGGATAATGCTGATAAAAAAACTAAGATAGCCACTTGTTCTCTTTTAGCTCCGTGGTTTTCCATCCAACTGACAGGGTAGTTGAGGAGAAAGGCTAGTACCGAAGCTCCGACTAAAATAACGATCAGGGAGTGAAAATAATCGAAAATTGTAGCAATAGCCCAACCATTGAGAACTAATAGGGGTGCAAGTAGGGCAATTGCTAAAAATCTTGCCAGTGGTGTCAGTGTTTGCCACCAAGTAAGTAGCTTTCGTGTTTGCATTTTTAGATAATTACACTATAGAACTCAAGGGATTTCTTCTTTACAGAATATTATCTCTAACTTGATGAGTTTTATTCACCATCTTTAGTTTATGATCACATCAACCACTATGGATAACCTGACAGTAAAAGATACAGATGCTCTGAAAACACAGTTAATTTTCTCCTTGATTCCTATTATCGGCTTTTTTCCCTCTCTGTGGACTCTGTATAACCGTCAGGGTAGTCGAGAACAACTGACTGTGAGCCGTCTATCTATCACTTTGGCTTTGATATGGATATTAAGTTATTTATTGTTAACTACTGGAGCAGCTGCGGATTTTTTGACACTGCGTTTGTTAATCCTCAATAGTTTCTTGACTTCTGGTTATTTTTTAGTCAGTCTTTGGTTGATTTTTCGGGTCATTCAAGGCAAATCTGCGCGTTTACCAGGATTTAGTAATTTGTCCGAGGAAGCATGGCGTAAGTATTAGAGATATAAAGGTAAAAATTGTCAAAGAGAGAATACTTAGATCAGGAATGTCTCTATACAACGGTGGCAAATGAGCCACATTTAATTTTTACCAGATGTCTATTTATTGGACTGAAATTTTTAATGGCAATGCAGTTAGTTGAAAATTATTGTATTTAGGCCTTCGTCATAGCAAACTTAATCAAAAATTGGCTATCATAGTTTGATTTGTTTTAGATGTATTGAGTCGGCAAATTTACGTTATTCAAAATCGTAGGTGAGAGGAAGTCTGTGACTAGTCAAAAAACATCAGCAGCACAACAAAGATCCGCAAAAGCTAAATATAGGCGGAAAATTTCTCGCCCATCAAAATCGGGACGGTGGCTATGGTTTATAGTGGGTATGGGAGGAATTGCTATATTATCAGGGCTGGCAGGGGCGCTGTTAGCAGTTTCTTGGGAAAGTACACCTTTGCAACAAGCTCAACTTACTCCCCAGGAAGAAGCAGTATTTGATGGCGATCGCATCTCTGGGAATGGGTTACAATTTTCTCAATTAACCCGTCCTGTGAATATCCTCCTCATGGGTATGAGTGTACTACCCCCAGATGTACAAAACCCCCCCGTTGACAGCAAAAGTCTCGGTTATTTACCCCAAATTAATTCTTTTGACGGTCTTGCTGATGTCATGCTGTTGATCAAATTTGATCCAGAGACAAACAAAATAGTCATGCTCTCTGTTCCTAGAGATACCCGCACAGAAATTGAAGGCCGTGGCATCAAAAAAATTAATGCTGCTAATGTGGAGGGAGGTCCAGCTTTAACAGCGAAAACCGTTAGTAATCTCTTGGGCGGAATCGGGGTAGATCGCTATGTACGCATTAATGTTTTAGGAGTTAGTAAGTTAATTGAAGCTTTGGGTGGGGTCAATGTTTATGTCCCCAAAGATATGAAATACCGAGATGATTCCCAGCATTTATATATTAATTTAAAGGCAGGTCAACAACATCTTAACGGTGAACAGGCGTTACAATTATTACGTTATCGTCATGATGAATTGGGGGATATTGGTCGGATTCAGCGTCAGCAAATGGTGATCCGGGCTTTAATTGAACAGTCTTTAAACCCGACAACTATTACTCGATTACCGGACATTCTGAATGTTGTTAAAGAAAATATTGATACCAACTTATCCGTTGAAGAATTAATAGCACTGGTGGGTTTTGGCTCAAAAACCAGTCGCTCAAATATGCAAATGTTAATGTTACCTGGACGCTTCAGTGAAAATCGTGAGTTTGATGCCAGCTACTGGGTACCAGATAGACGAGCTATTGGTAAACTAGTATCTCAGCACTTCGATTTAGAAGCAAAAACAGAACTACAGTCCAGTGATCCTAGTCGTTTGCGTGTAGCTATTCAAGACAGTACAGGGAGCGATCGCTCACAGTTGCGTCCCCTAATTAGAACATTAGAAAAAGCCGGATATACCAATATTTTTATCTCTAAACCCTGGGGAGAACCCTTAGATGTAACTCACATTGTCGCCCAACAAGGAGATGGAAATAGTGCAGAATCATTACGTAGTCTCTTGGGATTTGGGGAAGTGCGCGTAGAAAGCACTGGTAATATTGGCTCAGATATTAGTATCCAGGTGGGTAAGGATTGGTTTCAAAACCAAGCCATTTTCCAAAATTCCTCTCATCCTTAATCACATTTATCTCGTTCCCACTCTGGAGACTGGGAACGAGAGACACCACACAAGCTATCAGTCAGCCCTAATTAACTTTTTCCAACACAACACAGCTAACAGAAATATCTTTGAATAGCCATAGGGCATATTTTAGAGAATCAACCCAACGCAATGGTTGGTAAATGGGTAACATAAGTCGAATCAACATCGCTAGTGTATACAATATGGGAGTAGTAGTAGTTGATTGTACTAAATAACCTCCTGGGAGAATTTCCCCATTAACAATTTTGAAATCGGGAAACAGGCTACTTAATTCCTGGATATTTGGGCGAAACATTGTATCAATAGGATCGCAGTGATAGGGATATTTATAGGGAACTGTCACAAAAAGATAGCCATTTTTAGGCACAATAGAGCTAATAATTTTACTGATTTCTTCTCTGTTATTGATGTGTTCCAATAGGTTAGAACAGATAACAGATTGAATATTCATTTCTGAAAGTTGCTTTAAAAAATCAACGTTGCATAAGTCTCCCACAAGATCAACACCTATATCATTTTTTATGTCCGTATGAATTACTGAGTAGCCTTTACTTCTTGCGGGTTTGAATAATAACTCATCAATCCAAGGTTGTTCTTGTTCTCTAAATTTTTTGTTAGAACTACCAATATTCAGCATAGGGAATACACTGTTAGGATTGAGAGAATAGATAATATTTGCTAACCACTTAGCTTCTTCTCTGAACATAATGATTTAATATCATGTAATTTGATTATCTTAAACGAAAATCAGTTTGTAAGTAGGGCTTGCTGATAGCGTAGCGTGGCGTTAGCCATATAAAGCTAAAACCATTTATTAGTAAGGGTTTCACGGATTTTTACCACAAAAAAGTGCCAGGTTTTGGCTAATGGTGTCTTAAAATAGGTGCATTTTTCTTTGTCGGATTTGGAAAATTGAGGATATTCAGACAGTTAAAACTGTTCCCTGTTCCCTGTTCCCTGTTCCCTTTTCCCTGCCCTCACAGACAACTTTTTCAGCAAGCCCTAAGTAGGTGAGCGGAAAAAAACCGACATACAGCACTTACTGGTGTTATGAGGTACATATCTAGCGGGCAAGACTTGTACTGAGCTTGGTCGAAGTATGCCCGCACCACAAGAGTTTCATGATTCAACTTTATACCTCATCAGAGCGAAAAACGCTGTAGTTTGTATAATAGCGTATCCCTGACGGGAAGCGAACTTTTAAAACATCCTCTAATTTGAGATTTTTTTTCTCAGTTTAACTTTCGTCAATAATTCATCTTTAATGCGGTTTAAAATCGAAGTTTCATTTAAAGTTGAGAGAATTTGCTTAACTACTGCTTTTGGTCCATCTGGTCCCCAATTTGCACCATTTGCTAAATAAGCTTTAGTAACTTGTCCGATACCATAAGAAGAGACACCAGCTACTCCGGCTTGAGTCATAGCTATGGATAAATAGGGACCAATTGTCATTCCTGCGGTAGCTGTAGTTGAGATTCCTAACAAAGTTTTTAAACCACTTAAACCAAGATTTGCGAATAGTTCACTAGCACCAATACCACCCATACTCACAGCGATTTTTTGCAATAATTTAACAGCACCATTTTCTGTCATAGGGATACCATAAAGTTTAGATAAACCTAAAATTAAAGAAATATCTATAATGACAGCACTTAATATATCAACCACTGTAACAGGATTGAGAGCGATCGCCAATGCCTTAGTAATTACTGATTTCCAAATCAACTGATTAGCATTTTCTTCCCTAATTATTAATTTTCGTTCTATCAATTGCTCATTCACATGATCAGCATAAAGCATAGTATTTAAAGCCACTAAAGCCTTACCTTCACGGTGGAGAACTTCCAAAATTTTTAATTTTAGTTCTTCAACTTGCGACTTACCTTTTTGTAATCTTACACTTCTAGTACCATCAGAATTTTGTACTGCAATTCTCACCAATGGAGCAGCGGAAGCCATGACAATTTCTGCTGGTGAAAGTAATTCTCGTACCCTATCATCTCGAATTTTTTTGTAAATTGTAATTCTGTCAGTTTCAGGATATTGATCAACTTTATTAAAGACCAAAATTATCGGTTTACCTACTTCTCGTAATTGAGATAAAGCTAGTTGTTCAACTTTAGTCATATCTCCTGCAATCACAAACAGAATTAAATCAGCTTGTTTAGCAATTTGTTCAGCCAAAGCGGCGCGAGTTTCACCGTCTACCTCATCTAATCCAGGAGTATCAATTAATTCAACTTGAGATTGGCCGTTGCTAGGTAATGTAGCTTTCAAAGTTCCCAAAACTTCTTCACTAATACTCCAATTTACCATTTGAGCATCACGAGTTACACCATGTAAAGGACCAGTAACAAAAACCTCTTCTCCCACTAAAGCATTAAGAAGAGAAGATTTACCACGTCCTACCATACCAAAAGCAGCAATTTGGACTACCATGCTTTCTAATTTATCTAGCATAGTTTCCAAATCGTGAATTTCGGCTTCTAAACCTGATTTTTCCCCAGGAGAAAGATCCAGATTATTCACTAAGTTTCGTAATGCGGTTTTGGCTTGTTTGTAATTAAGTTCTGCTTGAATATCGTCAAAGGTAAAAATGGCACTGTCTAGTTCTTCTTCCCAGTTGGGTCTAGATTCGGGTATATTATTCATTTGCGGGAATGGAAAATAGGGAGTAATTAAAAATTATACTAACAGATACATGGGCTGAGATTTTTGAATAAAAACTTATTGATTAGGTTTGACTCTCACAACAGCCAGTAATTTCCATCCCAAAAACTACAGCTATAATCTAAAGATCAATAGTTACAATCAAACAGCATATATAGTATGACTAAACAAAAAATACTCCAGGAAGGACAATCCTACACCTTTTGCTCTTATTTTGAATTACCCTATGACATAGAGGAAATATTAGCTGAATTAGGGTACTCATTTATTAAGAAAGCAATTACTCTACCCAGAACTTATAATCCTTTAGAAAAGATTGCAGAACTCAAACATAAAATCACATCTTTTTTGCCATTAATCAGCTTAAATAATCAAACAGCTAGACGAGAAACTTTGGTTTCACCGCTTTTATTAGAGATTATTACTTATTGTCAATGTCAAATGAAAATTGAGTATCCAGTTAATGTAAATAATTGGTTGAAAGGAAATCTGGATTATTTATTACGTTCTCGTCAAAGTTTGTTGGTAATTGAGGCTAAAAATGATGATTTAGCCAGAGGATTTACTCAATTGGCGGTGGAGTTAATTGCTTTGTCGGAAATTGAAGAAAATAAATCTGTATTTTATGGTTCGGTAACTACTGGAGAAATTTGGCGTTTTGGTAAATTAGATCGTCAACAAAAACAAATTACCCAAGATATGACACTTTTGAGAATACCTGAAGATATTGAAGAAATCGGTCATATATTAGTTGGTATTTTGCAAATGGAAGATTAAAAAATATCAAAAAATGTGTTTTAACTGTTAGTTATTTTTCTTCATCTATCAAACAAACAGAGCGGAATGTCGGTTTTACCAAAATCTATTTTATCTTTGCCAAAATGGACTCTCCATTCTTAAAAATACCACACGACCAAAATCTTCGGGAACATGAAATTGGGGGTCTGGAGTTTGGCTGGGAGACCATTGGCTGTGCTGTGGATTTGTTTTACCACCTAAGCGGTTCAGGTTGAGATGCCAAATTTCTCCTGATTTGGGTGGTGTATTCTTGGCTACCTTAGCAAAATTGCTGAAGGGAATCGCCGCTTCTAAAATCCAATATTTATCTGTATCACTGTCGTTATTTAGCGTCCCGACAATTGAGGTAGCAATTTTTATGCCTTCACCATTCCATTCGGAGGTAAATGGCCGGACTGGACCTTGAGGATGAAATTGATCTAGAAATGCCCCCCGCACGTTCATTTCAATATTAAAATAGACCTGGGGTTTATCTACATTCGGTGCTGTAAACACTTCTACACAATCGTCCTTATAAACTGCACTATCACGCTGAGTTTGTTCTGCCCAAATATGTGCATCTTCAATAATAAAAGATACATATAAATTATCATTATCCCACAGCAATTTACTGACTGTTTGTTCTTGCTTCCCCGACTTCCACCAGGGAAATTTGAATTTACCTACATCCGGCGCTGCTGTCCATCCTGGCTCATCTAATTTGCCATCAATGATTATTGGTGTACTTGTGTGAAAAATAGTATAAAACGGTTGGTTACGTGCAAATGCTGTCAGGGAGAAAGAAAGTATAAATAATACAACTAATATAAATAATAGAGATAAAAGAACATCATTGAGTGTTTTTTTGTATTTAAAATTTTTCAATTGTTTCATAGTAATTAGGGCTAGGGACTTAAACACCATAGAAATTAACCATAGTCTGTACTAACAAATAAAATCCCGTTATTTTAAACTGTTGGCAACTACCTTTGGATAGATAGTAATCTCTTGCTAATTGTGTAAGAATCAAGCCTGATTATTTGACAATCTCAAAGCCAATTTTTCGTGTTGCGAATGAGTGCGTCAATAATGAGTTTTTGGCTTGAGTTTTGAGCTTTAAGCAAGAAGATCAAATTCCCGTGTCATGAGGTACAGATATTAATGATAAAACTCTTGTGGTGCGGGCATCCTGCCCGCTAATGGTGTATCTGAGTCAGGTCAATGTTGTAATTTCAAAAAACTACGTTTTTCAAGGTAGAAACCCCTTATTGCTAATCTTCGCTAATTTCACCCCAATCAGATATCT
>Ga0315905_10000348_pt1 | contig 51009 bp, 49 predicted proteins | sample LakEriMetagenome_5_FD_203522 | JGI IMG/M metagenome (GOLD analysis project Ga0315905, IMG submission 203522) | Freshwater fungal communities from buoy surface, Lake Erie, Ohio, United States - Buoy 4 MA121 | ecosystem: Environmental > Aquatic > Freshwater > Lake | place: USA: Lake Erie, Ohio...
CAGGTAGGGCAAACCGGTGTGACCGTGTCGCCACAGTTGTACATCGCGCTCGGAATTTCCGGCGCGATTCAGCACCGCGCCGGAATGCAGACGTCGGGGACCATCGTGGCGATTAACAAGGATCCTGATGCGGCTATTTTTGGCGTGAGCGACTTTGGTATCGTCGGGGATGTGTTTAGTGTTGTCCCCCAGCTCATCTCGGCCATCGAGTCGCGTCGATGACGTCACTGCTTAAACCGGAGTACCGTCGCCCAGCTCTGTGGGCTGTCATCGCCGGTCTCGGACTCCTCATCGTCGCGGTTCTTCTCGCCCGCTGGTTCCGCGCAACCGACGGTGGGGTCGCATTCCTCGAGCAGTACCCAGGTGAAACCCCATTACCCGCCGGCACACCGGTCGGTTTCCCATGGTGGCTCAACGCCCAACATTTCCTCAACGCTTTCTTCATCGTTCTCATCGCACGGACGGGTTGGCTCGTGAGAACCACCCAACGTCCAGCGGCCTATTGGACGCGAAACAATCGGGGGCTCTTTCGCACGAAAGGTGAACCGCGCAAAATCAGTCTCGACCTGTGGCTTCACCAAACCCTTGACGTTTTGTGGGCAGTGAACGGACTCATCTTTGTCGTTCTGCTGTTCACCACCGGCCAGTGGGCCAGGCTTGTGCCGACAACGTGGGAGGTCATTCCCAATGCTGCCTCCGCGGCACTGCAGTACGCATCGCTCAACTGGCCGCACGAAAACGGCTGGGTCAATTACAACTCGCTGCAACAACTCGCGTACTTTACGGTCGTCTTTATTGCCGCACCGCTGGCTATTCTTACGGGGATCCGGATGTCCAACGCGTGGCCAGGACCTCGGGCTCGTATCAGCAAACTGTATCCGCTAGCAATTGCGCGGGCGCTCCACCTTCCGACGATGTACTTCTTCGTGGCCTTCATCATCGTGCACGTAACGCTCGTCCTGACGACCGGCGCACTCCGCAACCTCGGCCACATGTACGCCGCTACCGACGTCGAGGGTTGGACCGGGCTCGCAATGTTCGCACTGTTGATTGTCATCACGGTGCTGGCGTGGTTCATGGCGAAGCCCGCGTTCTTGCAACCCCTAGCCTCGATCGGCGGGAAGGTCACCCGCCAGTAATGGCGACCGCTAGTCGGTGATTCCGAATTCGCGAAGCACACTCGACGTGTGTTCACCCAGCGAGGGCACTGCGCCCATTGCCGCTTCGTACGATTGTGCCGTCACTGGAGGCAAAAGACTGCGAGCCTGCGACCCCCCGGGAATCGCGACGTCACGCCAACGTTCGCGCGCCGATAACTGCGGGTGGGCCGAGAACGATCGCATATCGCGAAGTTCGGCATTAGCGATTGCCGCCTTATCAAGTCGGGCCAGCGCGTCAGCTTTGGAAAGCTTCCCCAGAACCGCGTCAATGTGGTCGTGGAGTTCGCCGCGATTGGCAACTCGTTGCGTTCCTGATGCGAATCGAGGGTCCGTGGCGAATGCCGAATTCTCCATCACGATGTCACAAAATGAAGCCCATTCTCGTTCGTTTTGAATTCCAAAAAAAACAGTGCCATCGGCTGTGTTGAAAGGACCGTATGGCGCAATCGACGCGTGCTGTGCACCGGATCGCGGTGCCTGCGACCCGCTGTACTCCGCATAGAGGTAGGGCTGCATCATCCATTCACCCAATGCTTCCAACATCGAAATTTCGAGAACGTCTCCGATACCCGTTCGCCCCCGTTGGATGAGTGCCGACAGGATTCCCGAATAGGCGTACATCCCGGAGGCTATATCGGCAACCGAGACTCCCACCTTGGCGGGCGCGTCGGGTGTTCCCGTCAAACTCAACAAGCCAGATTCACACTGAACGAGCAAATCGTAGGCTTTCTTCTGTTCGTAGTCACCGCCGCGCCCGTATCCCGAGATCGAGACGTAGATCAATCGGGGATTCAGTTCGAGTGCGTTTGTCGCGGAAAGCCCGAGTCGTTCGATTGCTCCGGGCGCGAGATTTTGAATAAACACATCAGCGTGGGCAACCAATGTCCGCAGCGCGGCGATACCCTCTTCGGTCTTGAGGTCGAGCACGACGCTTTCTTTGCCGCGGTTAATCCAGACGAAGTAGCTTGCCTGACCGTGAACGGTGGCGTCATACAGTCGCGCGAAGTCGCCTGCGTCGCGCTCTATCTTGATAACGCGAGCGCCCAAGTCGGCGAGTTGGCGCGACGCGAACGGCGCAGCCACCGCTTGCTCGAGAGATACCACCGTGATTCCATCGAGCGGCCGGTTCACGACGCACTCCTCTTCGCCCGTTCGAGGATTGCCATCGCGCGGTCGACCACGGGCTTGTCGACCATCACTCCGTCGAGTTGGACGGCACCGCCCTCGAGCGACACGATTGACGTGGCCCACTGGATTTCTGCCTCTGTTGGAGCAAAACCGCGGTTCACTGGATCAATCTGGGCCGGATGGATACACAGCTTCGCGGTGAAACCGAGTGCTCGGGCGCGACGCGCCTCCGCCTCGACGAACGAGCCGTCGTCGAAACGGGGGGTCGGGGACTCGATGGGGCTCGGCTTTCCCGCGCTGCGCGCTGCGATGACGAGCTCTGCACGGGCGACGTCAAATACCAGTTCCGCCGTTGCGTCGACGTCGGCCGCGAAATCGATCGCACCAAACGCGAGGCGTGAAACTCGAGGGTGATTCGCAATCACGTGGGCGTTGGAAACTCCGCGCGCCGTTTCGATGAGCGCGACAACCGGGGTGTTGGCGGGAAGTCGGGCGCACACCTCGTCAATGGTGTCGGCACTCTCCGCTTTGGGAATGACGATGCCCAGAAGTCGATCGAGCGGCCCGACTGCGAGCTGTACGACATCCGACACGTCATTGATTCTGACGAGTGCGGTGAAGTCCTCTGGCAGGTTTTCTCCGGCAAGCGCCCGTCGAGTATTGGCAAGCGCCGCTTCTTTGTCGGCCGGACCCACCGCGTCTTCGAGATCGATGATGATTGCATCCGCGCCCGAGCGAAAGGCTTTTTCGAATCGCTCAGGACGGTCTCCGGGCACGAACAAGAACGTCGTTGCCCCGTTGACTGGGTTCGAAGCGCCGGAGTCACCGCTCATTTACTGGCTCGACACCGAAGGAAGGCTCGACTCGTCGGGACGTGCCGATGCGACGGACGGCAGGTGACCTTTTTTGTAGATCATGAACGAGCGCCGGAAACTGACGACGATCACACCGTCCTGATTGAATCCTTCGGTCGCGACCGTGACGACACCCATAGTGGGGCGGGACGCCGATTCGCGCAGTTCCAGTACCTTCGAACGCGAGTAAATCGTGTCGCCCTCGTAAACGGGAGCGGGCATGCGGACCTCGTCCCAACCGAGGTTTGCAAAGACGTTCATCGACAGGTCCATCGTCGATTGCCCGGTCACGAGGGCAAGGGTGAAGGTCGAGTTGACGAGTGGGAGTTTGTAAGCGGTTCCGGCTGCGTAGTTGCGATCGACGTGTGTCTTGGACACGTTTTGCGTCATGAGCGTGAACATTTGATTGTCCGCTTCCGTGACGGTCTTACCGAAAGGGTGATAGTAGATGTCCCCCACGGCAAAGTCCTCGAACAAGCGCCCGGTCCAGCCGTCGACCACGCGCGATTGGGAGTCACTCATCGGTTTAATCCTTCGGTCACGGTCGTTAACGTCGACCAATAAATTCTACCTACGTCGGTCATGGGGCCGGAGGCTCCTTCGCGGATTGGTTTCCGCGCAACTCGTCTACCTGCTTTTCGAACAACTTGGCGATCGCGTCCATCGCCTCGTATTCGGGGCTGCCCGGACCGGGCGCACCCGTTCGCTGGTATTCCGCGGGCTTGTCCTGGTTTTCGTCGGAGCTCATTCGGATTCCTTCAGAGTCGAGTTATCGATAACGAATCGGAATTTGACGTCCCCCGCCACCACCCGTTCATAAGCGTCGTTGATGTCGTTCACGCCAACAAGTTCGATGTCACACGCGATGCCGTGCGCCGCGCAGAAATCCAGCATCTCTTGGGTCTCGCGAATTGATCCGATTTGTGATCCCGCAATTCGGCGATGACGTCGCATGAGTTTGAAAAGGGCGACGGGACTCGTGAGAAGGCCGACCGCTCCGACGACGACGTAGGTGCCGTCGAGGCCCAGAAGATCGAGGTAGGGGTTGACATCGTGATCACCGGGAAGAGTGGAAATGAGAAGGTCAAAACGCTCGGCGTTTGCCGCCATTGCCTCGGCATCGCTTGACACGATAACCTCGTCCGCCCCGAGCTCCGCGCACATCGCGACCTTGTTGGGACTCGACGTGATGGCGACAGTGTGCGCCCCGAGCGCTTTCGCGAACTTGACGCCCATGTGTCCGAGCCCTCCGATCCCGACGATGCCCACCGTCACACCAGGCCCGGCCCCCCAGTGCTTGAGCGGGGAATACATCGTGATTCCGGCACACAGCAGAGGCGCTGCGGCGGCTTTGTCGAGCGAATCAGGGATACGCAGAACCATTGTTTCTGTCACCACAATTTCCTCGGAGTATCCACCCTGCGTTGACCAGCCGGGCGTGAAAGGGTCGGGCTCGGCGTAGGTGAGTATGGGATAACCGGGCGCTTGGCAGAAGTGGTCGTCGCCGTTTCGACAGTTGTCGCACTCCTGGCACGACTTCACGAGACAGCCGACACCGACGACATCTCCGATCGAGAATCGGGACACGTTTGAGCCGGTCTCGACAACTCGTCCCACAATCTCGTGGCCGGTTACGAGCGGATAGGGCATGTCGCCCCAGTCTCCGCGAAGCGTGTGGATGTCGGAATGGCAGATCCCACAAAATTCGATAGCGATTCGAACATCGTCGGGCAACACCTCGCGGCGTTCGATGGTCATCGGGGTGAGTGCGGCACTTTCGGCCGTTGCGCCGTAGGCGCGGACTGTGTGCGACATATCGTTCCTCCTATTCATTCTCGAAATTGAGGCCTACCTTGTTGCGATAGGACATTACGCGTTGGCGCATTCCGATCCCGCAGACACCCACCATTGTGCCTTCCCGGTAGTACCCGTAGAGACAATCGCCCCCGACCTCGCCCTCGAGAAGGCGAATGTCGTCACCTTGGTCGAGCAGCCCGTACGACAAGAGAGACACCTCGAACTGGTCGCTCCAGAACGATGGAATGGGAGCGAAAACCTTTGCCACTTCGGCGGCGTGCGCGTCGGCGTCCTCGCCGTGAGACAGGGCAATCATCCGTCCGACCCTTCGCGCCATTTCTGTGGGGATGTTCCAATGCTCTACTCGACGCGTATGCGGGTCGAATTGGGGAATCGGGAAACGGGCCACGTCTCCGATGGCAAAGACATCCGGCCAGGGAACACCATCGGTACGGAGCGCGTGGAGCGCCTCGTTGACATGAACGCCGGATTCGATGTCGACGTCATTTCCCTCGAGGAACTCGACGTTCGGAAGCGAACCGACTGCTTCGATGAGGACATCGCATTCCAACACCTCACCGGTGTCGAGTTCGACTCCCGTCACCGTGTCGTCCCCGAGAATTTTCTCGATGCGTGTGTTGTTGCGGAAGATCACGCCGTGCGCTTCGTGGCGGCGTTGAATGTCTTCGGCGAGTTGTTGACCGAGCGGCCGCAACATGGGGACGGGGCCTTTACCGACCACGGTCACCTGTGCTCCCAGTTTGGTTGCGGTGGCGGCTGCCTCACAACCGATGAACCCCGCTCCGTAAACCACGACCCGAGCGCCGGGGACGAGTTCCTCCCGAAGCGCGATGGCGTCGTCCAGGGTGCGAATCGCGTGAACACCCTTGGCGGGTCGTCCTAATTCAGTCAACCGCCTCGATCGAAGCCCCGTCGCAATAATGAGTTGTTCAAACTCGACCACTCGACCATCCGCGAGCGTCACCGTGTGGTCGTCGAGGTTGGACGAGACCACACCGTTTCCCGTGATCCACGTCACGTCATCCAGTACTGGGCTCAAAGGGAAGGCAACAGCAGCATGGTCGACGTGCTCTGCGAGAACCTCTTTAGACAACGGCGGGCGGTTGTAGGGGGCGTGCGGTTCGTCGCCAACAACTACCAATTCACCCGAATAGCCAGAATTGCGCAGCGTCTCTGCTGCGCGAAGGCCGCCCATCGAGGCGCCCACAATGACTACGGGACGGGTCACAGTGAAGGTTTACTCGACGAACTTGATGGCCTGCATCGGGCAGATTTCGATTGCGAGCTGGATGTTCTCGCGCTCGCTGTCGTCAGCAGTCGACTGGTACTCGAGTTTGTCGTCCTCGTTCAGCCGAAACACGGTGGGTGCATCGAAGACACACTGACCGTAGTGCTGGCACTTGTCCATATCGACGTGAATTTTGAGCGTCATGATTTCTCCTCAATGGTTGACGGGTACAAGTCTTTGGACGGGGTACGGATTCCGCGGAACTCCCAGTCGCCGCCCATCGCGGTCGAAACGACCTCTTCGCTCTCGGTCGGTTGTGCTCCGACGTCCGTGCGAATAGGGGTCGGACCCTCCACGATGTGGTTCGTGAGGCGACCGAGGCCTTCGACCTCCACCTCGACGACATCGCCGGGCTGAACGGGACGAGAATTCGCGGGTGTGCCCGCGAACAACATGTCGCCGGGAACAAGCGTGATTGTTCGCGCGATGTCGGCGACGAGATAGTGCATGTCCCACTCCATGTTGTCGGTGTTGTCTTCTTGCTTGACTTCACCGTTCACATAGGTGCGAAGCATCTTGTTGCGGAAATCCCAGTCCGTGACAAGTCCCGGGCCGACGGGCGCGAGCGTGTCCGAACCCTTGACGCGCAACATCGAACCCGCGTCGGTGTCACGGAAGTCGTGGAGCCCGTAGTCATTCCCGACCGTGTATCCCGCGATGTATTCGGCGGCGTCCTCTGGGGCGATGTTTCGGCACGTCTTTCCGATAACGATGACGATCTCGCCCTCGTAGTTGAGCCACTTGCACCCCGCCGGACGAACGACAGCACCCTGATGGGTGTTCAGAGCCGTGATCGGCTTGTGAAAGTAGGTCGGCGCCGCGGGGAGTTTCGTCATGAACTCTTTGGTCCGACTGTCGAAGTTAAGGTGAACGGCGATAATCTTGGTCGGCTCGGCCGGAGCGAGGTGAATCGCGTCGGCAATAGCAACGACACGACCGTCGTTGGCGACGAGGTTATCCCCGTCACGCAGCACCTGCGTCGGATACCCGTCCAGAAGGATGCGGCGGTACTCAGTCACGCGACAGCACCAAGTCCTTGGGTCGCGCGAATCCGCCCTCGGGCTTCGAGAACCACACGTGAACCTGGCCGGTTCCGATCGAGTTCTCGTATTCGCTGTACATCTCACCCTTGGCAGTGAAGTTCTCTTCGCCCAGTGCGCCCGCCATCGCGAGGTAATGGTAGAAACCGGCTTCCGGCTTGTACTTCTTGAACGTGTCGAAGTCGTCGAGGATAGCGGCGTGGTTACCGTCCTTCATCCACTCGAGCACCTTGAGGTCGTACTGGTACGCCTCGGGCGTGTAAATGTTCTTCGGGTCGCTCGCTTCGTGCTTTCGGAGGTCGCGGAGTTTGTGGAACGTGTGCGACAGTGCGCCAGACGCGAGGAGGAGAACTTTGCGATCGGAGTCGCGAATGGCCTCACCGAGGGCGCGACCAGCTCGAATGAAATCTTCGGGCGTTCCGGTCTGGCAGACGGACAGTGAAATCCAGGCCTTTTCGTCGAGTCCGCGGCCGAGGTAGTGCCACAGGTTGACCGTGGCATAGAAGATCGGCAGGTGCGGATCGGCGATCGGGGTGATCCACGTTCCGTTCTTTTCGTCATAGTTGGCGAGGGACTTCGCGAGTTCGGGGTCGCCCTTGATGGCATAGGGAATCTGGGTCATTCCGCGAGGAAGTTCTTCCGAGGTGAAAAGGCCCGATCGCTCGGCAGCTGACGTGACGACGAATTCGACGGTCGTTGCCCAGTGGCTGTCCAGAACGACAACGGTGTCGTAGTCGAGCGTCTCGAAGACGTCCGCGCGAAGCTTCCGGAGCCCGGGGACGAGGCTGAGTTCTTCGCCGTTGTTGAGGTCTTTGCGAACCGCCTCCGGCAACATGATCGTGGGTACGTGTGCGAGAAGACCTGCTCCTACTACTTCGCCCATGGCTTATTCCTTCCATCCGTTTGGTGAAACAACAGTGTTTTTGACGTCGGCATAAAAATCGAACGACCAGGTCCCGCCATCGCGGCCGATTCCCGACTTCTTCGATCCGCCGAAGGGGGCCCGCAGGTCGCGGACGAAGAAGCAGTTCACCCAGATCGTTCCGGCAACAAGTTCGTCGGTGATTCGTTTCGCGTGGTCGCGATTCCCCGACACAACAACCGCCGCCAAACCAAATTCGGTACCGTTCGCCATCGCGATGACCTCGTCGTCCGTCGTGAAGGTCTGCATGCAGAGCACGGGGCCAAAGATCTCAGCCGAGACGATTTCACTGCCGGGGGCTGGGTTCTTGACGAGAGTCGGCTGGAAGTAAAGCCCGCCGAGTTCGGCGTTCGGTCCGCCACCCCAAACGATGTCCTGGCCTTCCGCCGTGGCGCGCTCGACGAAGCCCTTTATTCGATCGAAGTGAACCTGGTGAACCTGAGGCCCGATGTCGGTCTCTGGGTCGCGCGGGTCGCCTTGCTTCAGCGCAGCGACTTTCTCGCGGAACTTTTCGGCGAACGCATCGGCGACGGATTCGTGGACGAGGATTCGAGTTCCCGAAAGGCACACCTGGCCCGCGTTGTCATACTGTTCGACCGCAATCTCGGCAGCTAGGTCGAGGTCGGCATCCGCCATGACAATGCAGGGGCTCTTGCCGCCCAATTCGAACGAGACGGGTGTGAGGTTGTCGGCAGCGGCGTGCGCGATGATTTTCGCGGTCGGAACCGAGCCGGTAAACGAGATTCGGGAAACACCCGGGTGAGCGGTGAGGGCGGCTCCGGCCTCGGCGCCGTACCCAAAGACAACATTGAACACGCCATCGGGAATTCCGGCCTGCTTCGTGAGTTCCGCGAAAAACGAGGCGGTGAGTGGGGTCCACTCGGCCGGCTTGAGAACAACGGTGTCGCCAGCGGCGAGCGCCGGCCCGATCTTCCACGTCGCGAGCATGAGCGGCGCGTTCCACGGAGTGATGAGTGCTGCGACGCCCGACGGGTCCCACGTGATGTTGTTGGTGTGACCACGAGTTTCAAACGCTTCGTGGTGCAGGTCGTTGATGGCGTAGTCCGCAAAGAATCGGATGTTCATCGCAACGCGCGGCATGACCCCACGCAGGTGCGAGCGCAAGAGCGCGCCGTTGTCGAGTGTCTCGATGTTGGCGAGGATTTCCACGTTGGCCTCGATGAGGTCGGCGAGTTTGTTAAGGAGTTCGCCACGTTTCTTCGGCCCCAATTTCGACCACGCGGGGAACGCGGCACGGGCAGCGGCGACCGCAGCGTTTACGGCATCGGCGTCACCGCGAGCGATCTCGCCCAGGAACGACCCGTCGATGGGGGACGTATTCGTGTACGTGGCAGGTGACGCAAGGCGTTCGCCATTGACGTAGTGGCGAGTGTCAATAAGGACACCGGCGACTTCAATCGTGTGCACGAACACCACTCCTTCGGGGCATAAATCGGAATATCATTAGGATACTAATGATTTCGATTTCGTCAACGCGCGCGCCATTGTTCTCCCCCTGACGAGTTTCGCCGGCTCGAGCGCTTGTGACCGTCGTACGATGGTGCCATGCGCATCGAATCAATTCCCGACTCGAACGGTCACGCGGTTGGCCTCCCCGTCTCATCTCTCGAACCAGCCGAACGCCCGAGTGGTGCAGCGCTGGTGGGTTCGCGAGTCCGCCTCGAACGCCTTAGCGCGGAACAGCACTCGTCCGATCTGTTTCAGGCGCTGCAAGCCAATCCCGCGGGAACGCTGTGGACGTACATGCCGCACGGGCCGTTCGAAACGGTCGGAGAGTTCACGAAGTGGGTGTCGAGTGTCGACCACTCAACCGATCCTCTTTTCTACGCCATCATCGACCTCGCGACGGAAAAACCAGTGGGCATGGCCGCTTACCTGCGGATCGACACGCACAACCGGACCGTCGAAGTTGGATGGCTGACGTTCTCGGAACAACTGCGCCGAAGCGCCGCCGCGACCGAAGCGATGTACCTCATGGCAACGCACGCATTCGAACTCGGGTTCCGTCGTTACGAATGGAAGTGCAACGCGCTGAACGCACCGTCGATTGCGGCGGCGGAACGGCTCGGCTTCAGTTTTGAAGGGCTTTTCCGTAACGCCGTCATCGTCAAGGGTCACAATCGCGACACGGCCTGGTTCGGATTCACCGACGGTGATTGGCCGGCGATCAAAGAGGCGCACGAGGCCTGGCTCGACCCATCGAACTTCGATGAATCGGGGAACCAGAAATCGAGCCTTCGCGATTTGACGGGTCCGTTGCGTCATTCGGCGTGGCCGGCGCTGACCATCGACAGCTAAATCGCCGCGCAGATTTTCGGCGAATCCGTTTGCCTAGGGCGCTTATTTCCCTAAGATTTCCCTATGACTGAAAATTCTCGCTCTTCGTACGGTTACGGTGCCCAAGGTGAAATCGATGTGCCTGTCGCCGCAAAGGTTTCGTTCGGCACCCAACTTCGCTATTACTTTGACAACTCGCTGTCGAAAGCCGGCGCATTCGTCCTCTACGCGTTCATCCTGCTGACAATCCTTTCGGCCATCACAACGGGGTTCAAGCTCTGGATTTACGGCACGCCGCTCGCTGACGCATCGGATCCTGCCGATTTCTTCAACAATCTGTGGTCGCAAATGTTTGGCATTCTCGGGGCGGTTCCGACGGCAACGTGGGCCGATCGCTTATCGAGCCTTCTTGGCTGGGTGGCCGGTACCGGTGTCAACGCCATCGTCATTGGTTTCGCGGCGACAGCCATCCAAGGGGTGGTCCAAAACATCAAAGCGGGCAAGAGTGCGATCATCAACACGAACCACACGCTCGTCCTCGGTTGGTCGAACCGCATCTTCCCTATCCTCAGCGAGCTTGCCGTCGCCAACTCCAACATTCGCCGTGCGACGGTCGTAATCTTTGCGAACGTTGACCGCATCGCCATGGAAGACGAGATTCGTTCGCGCGCGGGCGACCTCGGAAAACTGAAGATTGTGACGCGCAAGGGCGACCCCACAAACCCCAGTGATCTTGCCCGCGCCAACGTTGGCGCCGCGAAGTCCGTCATCATTCTTGACGCTGACGATTCGGGAGATGCGACCGTCGTCTCGACCGTCCTCTCGGTCAAGGCCGCCATCAACAACCCGAAGATCTCCATCGTTGCTGAGGTGGACGATGCAGAGACGGCTCAGGCGCTCACTGCCGCGACAAATGGACAGGTACAAACCGTCCGCTCGCACGACATCATCGCCCGTGTGACCGCACAGGCATCCCGTCAGCCGGGGCTCGCAACTGTCATCCTCGACTTGCTCGATTTCGGCGGCGACGAGATTTACTTCGCGTCGATTCCCGCACTCGAGGGCAAGACCTACGGCGACGCCCTCTTGTCGTTCAACGAGGCGTCGGTCATCGGCTTGCTCGACGACAAGGGCACATCGCACCTCAACCCCAAGACTTCCCAGAAGATTGGCAAGGGCTGGAAAATCATCGCGATTGCTCAAGATGATGACCGAGTTACCTTCACAGGCGTCGACAAAGCGAAGGCCCCGACTGTTGCAAAGAAAACTGCAGCGAAAGCAAAGCCCGAGCACCTTCTGATTATCGGTTGGTCGTCGATGGGGCGCTCGGTCCTCTCCGAACTCGCGCAGTTCTTGCCCAAGGGATCCACAGTCCACATTGTTGCGACCCCGAAGTACGTCGACCCGGCGGAACTCGCGTCGCTCAAGTTCGGTGGTGTCGCTGTCTCGTATTCGGCCACCTCAGGAGACATGGCGGAACTCGTCAAGGCCGCAAGCGCCAAGCACTACGACGAGGTCATCATCCTCGGTTACCGCAACGCCATCAGCGAGTCCGAAGCGGACGCACAGACAATGCTCACCATGCTGCAGATGAACGCGCTGTTCGAGGACAACTCGAACAAGGTTCAGGCGACCCGCATGGTTGCCGAAATCCTCGACTCGCGTAAGGCCGAGCTCGCTCGAGTCGCCGCAGTTGACGACTTGGTCATCAGCGACAACCTCGCCGCGTTGCTTGTCGCGCAGATTGCCGAAAACCCGACGCTCTCGCCTGTCTTCGCCGACCTGTTCGACGCGGACGGGGCTTCCGTCAACATGCGGTCCGTCGAGGCTTACGCGCCGTTGAAAAAGAGCGTCGCCTTCTCGCAACTCGTTGCTGCTGGTGTCGCCAAGGGTGAGTCGGTGATCGGCTACCGAATCGCCGCCGATTCGCGCTCGAGCGCCGCGCAAGGCGTTGTGCTTAACCCGTCGAAGAACGACGTGTTCGTCCCAGCAGCGGGCGACTCGGTCATCGTGGTCGGAAACCTCTAAAGCCACCCACAGACCAGTCGGCGTCGCGGATCACCGCGGCGCCGACTGCTTTTCTCGGGTGCATCTGTGCATCCGATATCCTTGGGGAACTAACAACGTGAAGGGCTTTAACCATGCTGATGACGATTACCGTGACCATTTTCGCCATCGCCTACATTTTTATTGCAATCGACAAAATCCCTCATTATCTGGTGACCTCCGTCGGTGCGATTGCGGTTTTAGTTATCGGAGCGGTCGACCCTGTCACAGCGTTGACAGATCACCACATGGGAATCGACTGGAATGTCATTCTTTTGTTGTTTGGGATGATGCTCCTTGTCGGCGCGCTTCAAACAACGGGATTGTTCGAGTACCTCGCGGCGTTGTCCGCGGATATCGCTCGTGGTAACCCTCGAGTAACCCTGATCCTGATTCTCGGCATCTCTGCACTAACCAGCACGTTGCTGCCCAACCTCACCATCGTGATGCTGGTAGCACCCGTTGCCATCCGTCTTGCGCGCACACTCGCGGTTTCGCCGGTTCCCTTCGTCCTTGCGACCATCATCGGCAGCAATGTCGGTGGAGCTGCAACACTCATCGGTGACCCGCCCAACCTGATTATTGGCAGCCGCATTGGAATCGAATTCATCCCCTTCCTCCTCGTGATGGGTCCGATTGCACTCATTGGCCTCGTTGCCACCGCGTTGTATTTTGTGTTCATTTATCGTCACGCGTTGCCCAACCGCAAGGTGGACCGTCAACGCGCGATCGACCTCGATGAGAAGACGATTCTTCGAAAGATCCCGACCCTCGTATCTGGCCTCGTTCTTCTGGCGGTCGTCGTTGGTTCGTATATCGCCGGCTCGCTGGCCGGCCTGCCTCCGGCCTACGTCGCGTTGGTCGCGGGAGTCCTGGCTGCAGTTGTGTCGCGTGCGCCGCTGGCGAATGTAGCGGCGTCGGTGGAATGGAAGACGCTTGCGTTCTTTGCGGGCTTGTTCATCATCGTGGGAGCCTTGGTTTCGGTCGGAGCGCTTCGAATCCTCTCGACATGGTTGATTTCTGTCGTTGGGACGGACGTTCCGACAATTACCATGATCCTGCTCGGGTTCTCTGGTCTGGTATCCGGAATCGTAGACAACATTCCATATGTCACAAGCATGGTTCCAGTGGTCGCAGACATGAACGCTGCGCTCGGACTCGCTGAGCCATCGGTGCTCTGGTGGGCCCTTGCCACCGGCGCGGATTTTGGCGGAAACCTCACCATTGTGGGAGCCAGCGCGAACATCGTGGGTGTCGCAATTGCGCTTCGTGAGGGTGTCCGAATCTCAATGTGGGACTTTGCCAAAGTTGGCATCCCTGTTACCACGTTGGCGCTCGTCGCAACAGTTCCGTACTTCTTTTTTGTGCTCCTCTAAACCGCCACAAAAAGCTGTGCCGCGAGATGGGCGTCAAGAGTTACTGACCCCGTCGGTCCACTAACGAGAAAACCTGAGTCCGAGGTTGTGACCGTCACGACCGCACCGGGCGTCATTCCCGCGCGATAGAAGTCGTTCAGTAAACCGTCGTCCGCCTGAATACCCTCCCCGATCGATCGGACAGTTCCGACGGTTGAGGAATCAACATCGGTGACGGGAGTACCTGGGACAAAATCGTTTCCGTGGCGCCCGATGCCCCCGAGGCCCGGAATGGGGTTTCCGTAGGGGTCGGTGTCGAGATTGGTGAGGAGAGCGGCGAGTTTTTCTTCGGCCGCATCACCGAGAACGTGTTCCCATCGACAGGCCTCTTCGTGGCAATCCGCCCAATCCAGTCCCAAGACGTCGAACAGGAAACGTTCGGCAACGCGGTGCTTTCGCATGACCGCGACCGCGATGTGTCGGCCCTCGTCGGTGAGTTCAACGATGCGCTCGTCACCGAGGCGTAGCAACCCGTCGCGCTCCAATCGCGAAACGGTTTGCGACACGGACGGCATCGCCTGATCGAGGCGCTCGGCGAGGCGAGCGCGGAGTGCGGGCTGGCGTTGTTCTTCGAGCTCGAAGACGACCTTCAGATACATCTCAGTCGTGTCAATCAGATCGGACATGTCCACCCCTTCCCGTCAAAAATACCGCTCGCTGTGGATAATTCGCGACACGCATTCGTGTGGAGTGGTGAGTTATCTGCCATGACACATTCACCCACACGCCGATTCCTGATTGCAATCGGTCAAATAATGCTCATCACCGCCACCTCACTGAGTGTGCCACTCTGGCCCACTCTTCCTGCGAATGCAACAATCGCGTCGCCGGGAATTCTCTCGTCGACAAATGCGCCCGCTGGGCTCGTCATCAATTCACCGTGGATTGCCGACAGCGCAGCAACGGAATGGGCCTACGGAACGACCGGTGCATCGATGGGAACGCTGATTTCACGGAACCGGACCACTGGTGAGTTTACGTCCCGGGCAATCGCTGCAGGCGACGAAGGTTCGATTGCGGGGTTGTACTCACCGCTCACCAACATGGCCGTGTTCAGCGCTCGCCGCACAGGTGCGGGAAATCGAATCACCACCTTCGATTTGACAACAGGGAATCGAATTGCGACAAGGGCGCTAGCCACAGACGAGAACCTGGTTCGAGCACTCGCATTTAACTCCGACGCGAGCTCGTACATCGTCGGTACTAATCAGAATCCCGCGAAAGTCATGAAGTTCGAAACCACTACTGGGGTGCTGGAATACAGTTCCACCCTCGGTTCCGGCCTGAAAGAAATCACCGCGTTCATTCCCAACGGCACCGAGGTACTCGCTGCGGTCAACACGAATCCAATCAAACTGGTGACTGTGACTCGCAACCGACTTGTTGTCGGTTCGGTTTTCTCGCTCGCTGCCGGCACGCCGACCCTGATGGATCCGATTGTTGTGGGAAACACCGCGTATTTGGGTACCGATGCGACTCCCGGTCGAATCACCGCGATTGATATCCCCTCTAAAACGGTCGTTGGGTCGGCCGTCATGAACACGGGCGAAGTCGGAGCACGCAACCTTGTCGTCGATGAATCGACCGGCACGCTGTACGCCACCACGGGCAGTGCCTCAGGACCTCGGATTGCCTCTTTTCGACTGACCAATCTAAGCCGGCTGGGCACAACGCAACTCAATCCTGGGACCTCGGCAACGTCGTTGCTGTTCTATGGTCGAACGCTCGCCGCCGGATTCGAAGGATCGCGGGGCGTGGAGACGTTTACCGTAGCCCCCGAACCGAACGCACCGACAATCGTTAGTGTTCAACCGGATGCCGCGTCGCTCGTCGTCTCGTGGAATTCCGGTGGGTCAGTCGAGCCGATTCTCGAATACACCGCTACCGCGAGCGCCGGCGGGTCCTCACAGTCGTGCTCTGCGTCCGGAACGACGTGCACGATTAGGGGTTTGGCCAACGGGACCACCTACTCCGTTTCGGTTGTTGCTCGTTCCGCCGCGGGAACCAGTGCAGCAACAGTCGGTTCGGGCACGCCGCGAAGCGTTCCGGATGCTCCGTCAATCTCTCTCGTGACTCGGGGAAACACCCACGTAGCCGTCACCTGGACGCCCAATGGCGACGGGGGCTCTCCAATCACGGGCTACCGTGCGACAGCATCACCCAGCGGCCAAATGTGTGAGTCAAACGCGCAAAGCTGCATCATTTCTGGACTGGCCAATGGGGTTCCGCAAACAATCCAGGTTGTTGCCCGCAACGCGATTGGATCTTCTCAACCCTCCGCGCCGAGCCCTGCGGTGACCCCCGCAACGACACCACAAGCTCCGCAAATCGATTCGGCGACGCGATTGGACGGCGGGGCCGTCATCGCCTGGGAACCGCCGACGGATAACGGCGGAGACGACGTCGTGTCCTATCTTGTGCGCGTGACACAGGGGTCGACCATTGTGTCGGAAACCACGACCGCGGAAGGATCCCTCACGCTTGATGGCCTAACCAACGGCGTGACGTACGGGATTGTTGTTCTGGCAACCAACACGGTCGGAACCAGCGGCCCGTCGGAACAGACGTTCGTGACCCCGGCGACCGTTCCCGGCGTGCCCCTCACCGCCACCGTCCTGCGGCAGAACGCGGGGGCCGATGTCTCGTGGGATGTGCCGACGAACAACGGCGGAGATCCCGTCACCCACTACCGAGTGCAGGTTCGAGCCGGTAACGGGCAGGGAACCAGTTTCATTGCGACCGAGTCGCCATATTCAATCCAAGGGCTCGAGAACGGGAGGACCTACGCCGTTTCGGTCAGTGCGGTTAACTCCGTCGGCGAGAGCGTCGCGTCAGATCCCGTCGAAGTGACACCCGCAACGGTTCCCGATCCGCCGGCGTGGGTGAACGCGGTGGCCAGCGACGGCGGGGCGAGCCTCGAATGGTCTCCGGCAGCAAACGATGGCGGAGACACTGTCAGCCACTACCGAGTTCGTGTCTGGAACGAAGCCACCGTCATTGCCGAATTCGAGACAACCGTTCCGAGTTCCACTGTGACGGGCCTCGCCAACGGAATGGATTACCGAATCACAGTGACGTCGATCAATTCCGTCGGCGAAGGAATGATGTCAGAACCGGCGATGGTGACCCCGGTCTCGCCTCCTGTTGTCGAACCGCCCGTTGTCGAACCTCCCGTCGTCGAACCTCCCGTCGTCGAACCTCCCGTCGTCGACCCACCGCCGGCTGTGCGTCCTCCGAGCTCGCCCGTGGCTGTCACCGTCATCAGCACGTCCAGAAAGAGCATCACCGTGGGCTGGCGAATTGATGATTCCGGTGGAGCACCCCTGGTTGATTTCATTGTGCACACGAGTCGTTACAAAAACCGAGGATTTACGATCTGGCCCGACGGCACCTCGGCAACCCAACGGGTCGAGTTGCGAAAACCCCGTCGCGGCTCACTGTTTGTCCGTGTGATTGCGGTCAACAGCGGGGGCGAATCTGCCCCGTCACAGGTGAAGAAGGTTGCCCGCTAACCGGACTAGCGAATACCGAGGACAGCGGCCGTGCGCTTCAGCGAGGCGCGTGCGGCCGCTGCATCGGTTGCGAGAGTTTTTCCGTAGGACGGAACAAGCGCCGTGAGTTTCGGGGCCCACGCCAACTTCTTCGACGGGAAGCAGGTGGTGAGAACATCGAGCATCGCGGCGACCGCGGTGGACGCGCCGGGCGACGCACCGAGGAGTCCGGCGATGGATCCGTCCGCGTGGGAGACCACTTCGGTACCGAACTTGAGAACGCCGCCCTTGGCCGAGTCCTTCGCGATGACCTGCACGCGTTGCCCTGCGGAATATCCGTACCAGTCGGCGGGGTTCGCCTCGGGAAAGTATTCGCGCAGCGCGGCCAGGCGCTTATCGCGTCCGGCAAAAACCTCGGTTGCGAGGTACTTGATGAGTCCAAGGTTGGTGACGGCAACCGCGAGCATCGGGATGATGTTTCCGAATCGAATCGAGCGAGGCAGGTCCCACCACGAGCCAGCTTTGAGGAACTTCGGCGTGAAACCGGCGTACGGTCCGAAGAGCAGGCTGGACTGGCCGTTCACGACACGAGTGTCGAGGTGAGGTACGGACATGGGAGGAGCCCCGACCGCCGCCTTTCCGTAGACCTTCGCGTTGTGACGGGCGACGACGTCGGGGTTGTCACACCGATAAAACTGGCCCGAAACGGGGAATCCCGCGAATCCGCTAACTTCAGGGATGCCGGCGCGCTGCAAGAGATTGAGGGCGTGACCGCCCGCTCCGACGAAGACAAACTTGGCGACCACGGTGGATGGCGTGCGACCAATCTCGTTGCGCACTCGCACGTTCCACAGGCCGTCCTTGCGGCGTCGAATCGATCGAACCGAATGATTGATGTGAACGTCGGTCTTCGGCCCTTCGATTGAGTTCACGAGAATTCGTGTCAACGCACCGAAGTCAATGTCGGTGCCGTTCTCGAAACGTGTTGCCGCCACCGGCTCGGACTTCGATCGACCCGGCATGACCAGCGGCGCCCACTCGTGAATGACTTTCGGGTCATCCGTGAATTCAGCTCCAGGGAAAAGAGGGTGGTTCTTCAACGCCTCGTAGCGAGCTTTGAGATAGGCAACATTGTCTGCTCCCCAGACAAAGGACATGTGCGGAACGGGGACGAGAAACGATGATGGATCAGGGATTGTGCCGTCATTCACCAAGGCGGACCAATACTCGCGTGACAACTGAAACTGTTCGTTGACCTTGATTGCACTAGTCGTCGAGACGCTGCCGTCGGGCTGTTCGGGCGTGTAGTTCAATTCGCACAAGGCCGAGTGACCCGTGCCCGCGTTATTCCAGGGGTCGGTGGATTCGGGGGCAAGGCCGGGCCCACGTTCGAACAAGGAAATGGTCCAGTTGGGCTCGAGCCGACGAATCAGCGAGCCGAGAGTGGCACTCATGATGCCCCCACCGACGAGGACGACGTCTACAACCTTGGTCACACTTCCATCCTATCCGCGCCAGTAGGCTGAATTTGTGCCTTCCGAAACCGTCGCCCCTCGCACGTTGACCTTTACGGTTATCGGTTTGTTCGCCGGGCTCTTGGCGGGATTCTTTGGTGTTGGCGGTGGGATCGTCGTCGTTCCCCTTCTGATTCTTTTACTGCACACCGATCAACGTCAGGCGTCGATCACGTCGTTAGTCGCAATCATTCCCACCTCTCTTGTCGCGGCGTCAGCGTTCTTGGCGTCGGGAACCGTGCCATGGGACCAAACGGTGTTCGGCCTCATCATCGCGATTGGTTCGACTATCACCGCTCCTCTCGGTACGTGGGCCCTGCGCACGTGGAAAACGACAACGGTTCGGTGGATTTTCATCGTCGTCATGCTCATCGCGGCGATTCAGGCGGTCTACGACTTCCCTGATCGCAACAGCCACCTCGAATGGTCGGTCGGGACCGTCATCATGTTGATTGCCTCCGGCGCAGTGATGGGGTTCGTCGCCGGGTTGTTGGGCGTCGGCGGGGGGCTGTTGATTGTCCCGCTGCTCATTCTCGGATTCGGCGTCAGCGACCTCACGGCAAAAGCGCTCTCGCTCATTGCGATGTTCCCCGCTGCCGTCTCGGGAACGATCGGGTCGGCGCGCGCGGGAGCGGTGAATTGGAAGGCAGGCATGTCGCTCGGTGTTCCGATGGCTCTCGCCTCCGTTGTGGGCGTCTGGCTTGCGACGATCACACCCGTCGAATGGGCGAACCCGCTGCTGGCTGGGCTCATGACGTACGCGGTCATCCAACTCGCAATTCGAACCATCCATTCGATGCGAAAGGGTTAGCGCAACCCCTTGCTGTCCGCCACCAATTCGGCGATTTGAACCGCGTTGAGTGCAGCGCCTTTGCGAAGGTTGTCGTTCGACACGAACATGATCAGTCCGGTTCCGTCATCGAACGATTGATCCTGACGAATGCGACCGACGAGGCTGGGGTCGACTCCCGCCGCATCGAGCGGCGTCGGGACATCCAACAGCGTCACTCCGGGCGCGGTTGAGAGAATCTCACGAGCCCGCTCGGCCGTAATGGGGCGATCGAACTGCGCGTGAATCGACAAGGAGTGTCCGGTGAAAACGGGAACGCGAACGCAGGTTCCTGAAACGGAAAGGTTCGGAAGTTCCAGAATCTTTCGGGTCTCGTTGCGAAGCTTCTTTTCCTCGTCCGTTTCGCCCAGTCCGTCATCGACAAAGTTGCCGGCCTGCGGAATAACGTTGAACGCAATTGTGCGAGGGAAGGTGGCGGGTTTCGGAAAATCGACGGCGCGACCGTCATGAATAAGCTTCATGGGGTCGTGTCCCATAGCAGCGGTGACCTGATCGAACAGCTCCGCCCCACCCGAAAGGCCCGCGCCGGAAGTAGCTTGGTACGTCGAAACCTGGAGGCGAACAAGCCCCGCTTCGGTGTCGAGTGGTTTGAGCGCCGGCATCGCCGCCATCGTCGTACAGTTCGGGTTCGCGATAATGCCTTTGACCGCGTCAGCGATCGCGTGGGGGTTCACTTCAGAGACGACGAGAGGCACCTCGGGGTCCATTCGCCACCCACTCGAGTTGTCAATCACCGTGACGCCAGCTGCGGCGAAACGCGGGGCTTGTGCCTTTGACAGGGTCGCCCCCGCCGAGAAGATTGCGATGTCGAGTCCGATCGGATCGGCGGTCTCGGTGTCTTCGACGACGATGTCCCTACCGCCAAACGACAGCGTCGTTCCGGCACTTCGGGACGACGCGAAAAAACGGATTTCGTCGATGGGGAACGCGCGTTCCGCCAATAGTTGCCGAACGACGGTTCCGACCTGGCCGGTTGCTCCAACGACACCAATACGAGCGCCCATTATCGGCCTGTTCCGGCGTACACAACCGCCTCTACATCGCCGTCGAGGCCGAACGCGGTGTGTACGACCTGCATGGCTCGATTGAGGTCCTCACCACGGGTCACGACAGAGATGCGAATTTCCGAGGTCGAAATCATTTCCATGTTGATGCCGGCCTCAAACAAGGCGGTGAAGAGTTGGGCCGAAACACCCGCGTTGGTGCGCATCCCGCCGCCGACGACCGAGAGCTTGCCGATGTTGTCATCGAACGCGACGTCGCTGAAGCCGACCTTTTCTTGGGCGGCACGAAGTGCGGTGAGGACTTTTTCACCGTCCGTTTTCTGAAGCGTGAACGAAATATCGGTCAGAGCGGTCGCTTGGGCAGACACGTTTTGCACAATCATGTCGATGTTCGCACCGGTTCCCGCGACGATGGTGAAGATTTCGGCGGCTTTCCCGGGAATGTCAGGGACACCAATGACAGTTATTTTTGCCTCGGACAGGTCGCCGGCCACACCGGTGATGATGGGTTCTTCCATGTTTTCTCCCCTATCTGCAATGACGAACGTACCTTCTGTGTCCGCAAAACTCGAACGGACGTGGATGGTCACACCATGACGCCGCGCGTATTCGACGGCGCGAATATGCAAAACCTTGGCCCCCGCCGCCGCGAGTTCCAGCATCTCTTCGAACGTGACGCGATCGACTTTGTGTGCCTTGGTCACGATTCGTGGATCGGCGGTGAAAACACCGTCAACGTCCGTATAGATTTCACACACTTCGGCACCAAGCGCCGCCGCGAGAGCGACCGCTGTCGTGTCGCTTCCCCCGCGGCCCAGAGTCGTGATGTCCTTTGAGTCGCGGTTGAATCCCTGGAAACCGGCGACAATCGCAATCGCTCCGTCAGCCAGCGCTTCCCGGATTCGGTCGGGGGAAACATCGACGATTCGCGCTTCACCGTGCTGCGCCGTCGTCATCATGCCCGCTTGGCTTCCGGTGTACGAACGTGCCTCGTGTCCGAGACTCTTAATTGCCATCGCCAACAGCGCCATCGAGATTCTTTCGCCCGTGGTCAGAAGCATGTCGAGTTCACGGGGGTCAGGAGCATCGGTGATCTGATGGGCGAGATCGACCAGTTCGTCGGTGGTGTCTCCCATGGCGGAAACAGCAACGACGACATCGTGCCCCGACTCACGCGTTGCAACGATTCGGCGGGCCACGCGCATGATGCTTTCGGCATCAGCGACCGAAGAGCCACCAAACTTTTGCACAATGAGGGACACGGGTTTTCTCTCGTTCGAGGGTCAGGCGAAGGCGGTCGCGTCGTGGCCCACCAATTGACGAAATTCTATCCAAATTTAGGCCTGCGTGATTCGAGTGCGACCCTCGAAGGCGCGGCCAAGCGTGATTTCGTCGGCGTATTCGAGGTCGCCGCCGACAGGCAATCCGCTCGCGAGTCGGGACACAATCATTCCCAGCGGCCCGATGAGACGCGACAGATAGGTCGCGGTCGCTTCCCCTTCGACGTTCGGGTCTGTGGCGAGGATGATTTCGGTTATCGACGTGTCTCGGAGCCGTTCCAGCAACGGCGCGATGCGCAATTGATCGGGGCCAATACCGTCAATCGGGCTGATTGCCCCGCCCAGCACGTGGTACATACCCGTGAATTCGCGGGTGCGTTCAATCGCAACGACGTCTTTGGCTTCTTCGACAACGCAAATCTGGTCTCGTCGGCGGCGCGGGTCACGGCAAATCGCGCACTCCTCGTCTTGGGAAACGTTTCCGCAGGTGACACAAAACTTGACGCTCGCCCGCACGGTTCGAAGAAGTTCCGCCAATCGAGCCGGATCGAACGATTCCGTTTGAATGATGTGGAACGCGATGCGTTGTGCCGACTTCGGTCCGATGCCCGGAAGGCGGCCGAACTCGTCAATCAGTTCCTGAAGGATTCCTTCGTACATCGTTATTGGTCGCCCTCACTCGGCGTCGGGTCGATGTCGAAAATGGCGGGAGTGTCGTCGGCCGGTGCGGGGCGACCCTGTGGAGTCGATGCATCCTCGATGTTGGCGATCAGCGTGGCTCCGAGCATCTCTCGAATGACGGATTCACCTCGTCGTTCTGCGGTTTCAGCCGCTGCCGGTTCGGTGGCGGTTTCCGTCGTAGCAGACTCAGGCGCAGCCGTTTCCGGCGCAGCGACAGGCTCTATCTTGGTCGTCGGAGCGTCATCGCCGGGGACATCCGCATGAGTTTCCACCGAGGCCACCGGGGTGTCAATCGTTTCGGAAGTGGCGGGGGTGACGGGTGCTGGCGAACCTGAACCAGCAGTCATGCCGAGCCGCGGCACGAACCGGAGGCGCACACCGAGTGCACCCTGAATCGCCTCTCGAAGATCTTCGAAGACGGCCTTGCCGCTCGTCGGGCTTTCTTTGAAGCGATCAACCCACATCTGTTCAGAGAATTCGAGGGTGAGCACGTCCCCCTCGAGAAGTACCGGGCGAGCCGAGTTGACGACGACCCACGAGCCTTTGGACGACTCGAGTTCTTCAAGGATCGCGGACCACACGTCGAGGAGTTCCGCCAGTGTGCCCTGTTCGATCACCGGCGCAACCGGCGGAGGTACGACCACAGGAGCGACAACAGGAGCGACAACAGGCGCAACAACCGCCGCCGCGACAACGGGTGCGGAAGGAGCAGCGGGAGCCGCGTTGGCGACCGGCGCCGATTGAGCGTTACTCCGGCCGGGAAGCTCGGTCAACAGTCGAGCGACCATCAACTCGAGGTGAATTCGGGGAGGGGTTGTGCCCGTCATTCCGGACAGGGCCGCGTTGACGATATCGGCCGCGCGCGAGAGTGCCGCAGCGCCGTACAAAGCAGCGAGACCGTTCATGCGGGCGATTTCGTCCGCGGGGATTCCGCGCAGAACCGCCGCGGCTCCGTCGCCGGTCGCGTCGATGATCACGAGGTCGCGCAGACGTTCGAGGACATCTTCGACGAAGCGTCGCGGGTCGTTTCCGGTTTGGACGACTCGATCGATTGCCCCAAAGGCGTGAGCCGAATCGCCACGCCCGATTGCATCGATGCTCTCGTCGAGAAGTTCGCTTGGCGTGTAACCGAGCAAGTTGTTGGTTCGTTCCCGAGTGACGGTGTTGTCGTCAGAGCCCGCGATGATCTGGTCGAGCAATGAGAGAGTGTCGCGGACAGAGCCGCCGCCAGCACGGATGACCAACGGAAGAACACCGTCTTCGATCGTGACCTTTTCTTGGACGCAGAGTTCCGTCACATAATCGAGCATCACCGCGGGAGGAACAAGACGGAAGGGATAGTGGTGAGTGCGCGATCGGATTGTGCCGATGACTTTTTCGGGTTCCGTCGTCGCAAAGATGAACTTGACGTGCTCGGGCGGTTCTTCGACGATTTTGAGGAGAGCGTTGAAGCCCTGCTGCGTCACCATGTGGGCTTCGTCAAGGATGAAAATCTTGTACCGGTCACGGGCGGGGGCGAACCCCGCGCGTTCGCGAAGTTCGCGTGCGTCGTCGACGCCGTTGTGGCTCGCCGCATCGATCTCGACGACATCGAGCGAACCCGAGCCGTCACGCGACAACTCGACACAACTGTCACATTTTCCACACGGCGTGTCGGTCGGCCCTTCGGCGCAGTTGAGGCATCGGGCGAGGATGCGGGCCGACGTCGTTTTGCCACAACCTCGAGGCCCCGAGAATAGGTAGGCGTGATTGACGCGATTCTGACGAAGAGCGGCGCGCAGCGGATCGGTCACCTGAGATTGCCCGATGAGTTCATCGAACGATTCGGGTCGGTACCGACGATAGAGAGCGACTGCCACCCTTTGAGATTACCCGCACCCGCCGACTTTCACGGGGCGGCGCGAGCGCCGAGGTGTGAGTAACCGAGTCGAAAAGACCCCTCGCGCACCCGCCAGAGCCGGGTTACCCTTGCTTCGTTTCCGACCTGGGGGAGTTGGCCTGGGTGGCGCCACGCGAGGGGCTGGCACCATTCTATGCGCCATGCCAAGGACAATTCCAGGGCCCATGATTGGCGAGCCACGCCTGGCCTTCCCCGATTGACGAGGGTCGGGCGTAATACTGGAACCGTGATCATCGAACCGCGCGTCGTCAAACTGACGACCCGAACGGAAGTGGACGTCCGACGGAGTATCCCTCACGCGAAACTTCGGCGAATCGGTGCGTGGGTTTTTGTCGATCACTTTGGCCCGACGGAACAGGTCGATGGAATGACCGTCGCCGCCCACCCACACACGGGGCTGCAGACAGTGACGTGGTTATTGGACGGACTCATCGATCATCGCGACAGTCTCGGGACGACACAGAACGTGGCACCGGGCTCTCTCAATCTCATGACCGCCGGTTCGGGCGTTTCGCACAGCGAACGAAGCCTTCCAGGACCGGCTGCGCTCCACGCTGTGCAACTCTGGATTGCGCTTCCCGAATCAGTGCGCTCGATGCGACCCACGTTTGAACACCTCGACGTCGTCCCCACCGTCACATTCGACGACCACGTCGCGCAGGTCTTTATTGGCGAATGGGGAGAAGCGGCGTCACCCGCGACCGTGTTTAGCCCGCTGGTGGGGGCCGAAGTGTCCGTCGGTACCCACGGATCGATTCCGCTCAACCCCTCCTGGGAATACGGAGTCCTCAACGTCAGCGGTTCGTTTTCGGCCAACGGTGACGATGTTCCGCCGAATGCGCTGTGGTACTCACCGAATGGCTCGAACGAACTGGCTCTCACCGGCTCTGGAACCGCGATCGTGATTGGGGGCGAGCCCTTCCTCGAACAAATCCTGATGTGGTGGAACTTCATCGCCCGCACTCACGAGGAAGTCGAACAAATGCGGATGGATTGGAACCTACACACCTACCCGCCGTTCGCTGATCGAGTAGGCGGATGGATTCCGGCGCCCGAAATGCCGAACGTGACACTCACCCCGCGTTAGGGAAAGAGCTTTCGCAGAGAAGACATCACGTCGGCCAGCGCCACACTGATGTCGCCGTCGGGACCGGCGGCCTTGAGGTGCTTGGTGATTTCGGTCCAGACCTGGGCGGCAAGAGCACCGACGAACCCCGCGAGCGCGGCCCCGCCCGGTTGACCCTCGAGACGTCGTGCCACGACGTGTTCCATTTCCTGAGCCCAATGGTCGCGGGAGTAGCGAACCGCTCCGTCGCTCAATCGCGCCGCGTGAACATTGGGGCCTGGATTGAATCGTTCTTCGAGTTCAATTTGCTTGTCGTGACTGTGCCGGAGACAGTACTCAAGAGACTGGAACAGGGGTTCGTCTCGAGGGCGATCCATCAGCAACGCGCCAAAGAAATCCATGTATTCGTCGACCGCGGGATAAAGGAGCGCTTCCTTTGTCGCGAAGTAGTTGAACAACGTCCGTCGCGAGATCCCGACAGCAGCGGCGACATCCGCCATCGTGGTCGACTCGAACCCGTCTCGCTCGAATAGCGACCACGCGACCAAAATGATGTCGTCCGGCGTGGATTTGGGCTTCCGGCCCAGGACGTGGCCAGTGCCCGTGTCCGCAATCGTCTCGCTGGTCATGGGATGAGTCTAGCCCGATTTGACAGATTTCTGCACTAGTGCAATAATTTGAACACTGGTGCAATAATTCGCGAAGGGTTTCCCGTGTCCCAATTCCTCTACCGCCTTGGACAATTCGCCGCGCGCCGAGCCTGGCTTGTCATCGTCGGGTGGATCGCCGTCATCGGAATCGTGGGTGGAGTCGCGGCAACGGCCGGCGGAACATTCTCGACAGCCATGACCATCAATGGCACGGACGCTCAGACCACCATCGAAACCCTCGAAGCAAACTTCAAGGACGCGAGCCGCGGTGTTGGGCAAGTCGTCTTTCACAAGACCGACGGACTGCCCTTCTCCGATGAAGAGAAAGAAAGCATCTCTGCCGCGTTGCTGTCGGTTCACGACCTTCCCGCAGTCGACGACACGGTCGACCCGTTCGAGACGCAAGCGACACTCGACGAGAACGCCCTCGACATCGCTGACGCTCCCGCCGCGTTTGCGGACGGCCAGAAAGAGATCGATGACGGTCAGGCCGAGATTGACAAGGGACTCAAAGACCTCGCTTCAGCTCGAGTCGACATCGCCGACGGGCGTATCGAGTTGGCAGCGAATCAGAAAAAGCTGGACAAGGGTCTTGCGAAACTTCGAAAGGCCGCGGCCGAACTGCGGGCCACCAAGGCTGAAATCGAATCGGGCATCGCCTATTACACCTCGCTGGGCGGAAACGAAGCCGAGCTCGCTGAGTTGAATGGCGCTCTCGCAGCGGTGAACGGCGGTCTCGCGCAAATCGCTGAAAGTCGTCAAGAGATCCGCGACGGCCAAGCCAAAATCGACCAGGGCTGGGCCGGCGTCTACGACGGCGAGCGCCAGGCGGACGATGGCGACAAGGCCCTCGCGCGTGCGCAACGAAAACTTGACCGAGGCCAGGCGAAACTGGACGACGCTCGGGTTGAATTCGAATCCGCACAAATCGTCATGGCTGGAGCCACCAAGTTCCGCGTCGTGTCGGCGGACAATCAAACCGCCACGGGTAGCGTCATGTTCACCACGCCAATCTCGGAAGTGGAAACCTCGGACAAAGAGGCTGTCGTCGCGGCGTTGTCCGACACAGCTACCGAAAACATTCAGGTCGAGTTTTCACAGGACCTCACACGTTCACTCAATGGATTGCTCGGCCCCGGTGAAATCGTCGGGCTTCTCGTCGCCGCCATCGTTCTGTTCGTCATGCTCGGGACGCTCGTTGCCGCCGGCCTCCCCGTTTTGTCCGCGATTGTTGGTGTCGCAATTTCAGGCGCATCGAGTGTTGCTCTCGCGGCGGTAGTCGAATCAACCACGACGACTCCGATCCTCGGCGTGATGCTGGGCCTCGCTGTCGGAATCGATTATTCGCTCTTCATTCTGAATCGTCACCGCCGCCAGTTGAAGGCCGGCATGCCGGTTGCCGAGTCAATCGCGCTGGCCAACGGAACCTCCGGAAACTCGGTTACTTTCGCTGGTCTGACCGTAATCATCGCGCTCGCGGCACTAAACCTCACGGGGATCGATTTCCTCGGACTGATGGGGTCCGTGGGCGCCGCAGCAATTGCCATCGCTGTCGCCGTCGCTGTCACGTTCAACCCGGCCGTCATCTCGTTGGTGGGGATGCGGATTCTCAGCAAGAAGGAGCGTCGAGTCCTCGCCGAACGTGATTCGCACAAAGCGGCGCCTCCCGCGACGTCGTCCGCGAGCGTATTTGCGACTCGGCACCCGATCATCTCGCTTTTCGCCACCCTTGCCGTACTCGGAATCGCCGCGATTCCGCTGCTCGACATGCGTCTCGGCCTGCCCGACGGTTCATCCGAGCCAATCGACTCGACGGGATACAAGTCGTACCAGCTGACTCAAGAGGCATTCGGCGAAGGCGTCAATGCGACCTTGCTTGTTGTTGCGTCATCCCCCACTCCGATTACCGAAGACGACGAACTCGCCTATCAGGCGGGAGCAACCAAACTCATTATGGGCGTCGACAATGTCGAGTCGATTGTGCCGGGCGGATTCTCGGACGACCGCACCATCGCCATTTTCCGTGTGGTTCCGACGGGCGGTCCCAATGACGCGTCGACCGAAGACGTCGTTCACGACATTCGAGGACTTGATGCGCAATTCCAGACGACCCTCGACTCGTCGGTCAATGTGACCGGTATGGCGCCCATCAATATCGACGTTTCCGAAAAGCTCAGCCAGGCATTGCCGATTTACCTCGGTACCGTGATCGGGCTTTCGCTGCTCATCATGATGCTTGTGTTCCGTTCAATCTGGCTGCCTATCATCGCCAGCGTCGGTTTCTTGTTTACTGTTTTCGCGACGCTCGGTGCCGTCACTGCCGTGTTCCAGTGGGGATGGCTCGGGTGGCTTTTTGACATTCACGACCCCGCCCCGATCCTCAGTTTCCTTCCGACGATGCTCATCGGAATTCTCTTCGGTCTCGCGATGGACTACCAATTGTTCCTCGCCTCTGGGATGCGCGAGGCCTTCATCCACGGTAAGTCCGCAACGGATTCCATCAATTACGGACTGCGACTTAGCCGCAGTGTCGTAACGGCCGCGGCCATCATCATGATCTCGGTGTTCGGCGGATTCATCTTTAGCCACACGACCATGATTCGACCGGTCGGTTTCGGGCTCGCCGTGGGTGTTCTCATCGACGCATTCCTCGTGAGGCTCGTGCTCGTTCCCGCCGCACTCAAGTTGCTCGGCCCTGCCGCCTGGTGGTTGCCCAAGTGGCTCGATCGCGCGTTGCCGGATGTCGACGTTGAAGGTGCCAAGCTCGAACGGTCTGTCGCACACCACTAAGCGGCGAGAGGCGTCGCCTCGCTACTTTTTGCGAGTGAACAACCTCAGCACGAGGAGAAGTGCTCCGGCGCCGATCAACCAAGGAATCGCACCGACCGCGCTGTACGCAACGCCGATGGGCGCTAGAGGTGACAGTGACCAGAGGAAAAAACCGCCGAGTGCGATCACGCCGAGCGCGGCGATGCCGCAACCGACTCCCTTGACCCCCGCGTTCTTGACAATCGGGTGGCTCTCTTCGATTCGCGACCGTTCGTCGTCTGCAGAATTCGTCATGGGCGCCGCCTCAGTTTCGTTTGAACCGTCATCGAATCAGCCGAGCCCGTCGATCTCGGCGATGAGGGCTTCGACCTTTGCGCGGATTTCGTCGCGAATTGGACGCACCCCGTCGATTCCCTGTCCGGCCGGGTCATCCAGGGGCCAATCGAGGTAAGTCTTTCCCGGAAAAAACGGGCAGTTGTCGCCGCAGCCCATCGTGATGACGAAATCAGAATCCTTGACGGCCTCGGTCGTCAGGACCTTGGGGGAATTGTTCGCGATGTCGATGCCCTCTTCGGCCATCGCCGCGATCGCCGAAGGGTTGATCTCGTCTTTGGGCTCGGTGCCAGCGGACAACACTGTGACACGGTCACCTGCGAGAGCCTGCAGGTAACCCGCCGCCATCTGCGAACGCCCGGCATTGTGAACACAGACAAACAGCACAGTTTTCTTCATTTTCAGAGTCCTTTGGATTTGCGAAAGTAGGCAACAAGAGCGTTCGCGCCGTTTGTCTTCTCGATGGACGGGAAGTACGACGCTGGGCCCTGAACTTTGTCGGTCACGCACCAAATATAGCCGAGTCGATTGTCGGGGTGCTTAGGCTTGAAGGAAAACCCGTGAAAGGTTCCACATGACAAGCTCCCGTGACGCTGGTTTTTCACCTCGACGCCTCTTTCGATTCTTCGCAATCAGTGAGGCGGTGACCTGGACGCTCTTGTTGGGAGGGCTCGCGATTCGAGCGGTGTTCGGCGCACCCCCAATCCTGCTGACCGTCGTCGGCGGAATCCACGGAGCTGTGTTCCTTGGGTACGGAGTGGTGGCCGCGCTGGTCGGCGTCAACAACCGGTGGGGCATCGGGCGAACGGTGTTGGGAATTGCGCTCGCCGTTGTTCCTTACGCGACGATTCCCTTCGAAATTCGAGCCGAAAAGGCTGGGCGCCTCGCCGGCGCTTGGCGGCGCACGGAGACGAGCGACCCGCGCGATGCGCACTGGTTCGATCGGCTGTATCGATGGTTCCTGAATCGCCCGGTTCTTTTCGCGCTCGTGTTGCTCGCGGCAATTGTCGCGATCTTCGCGACGCTCATCATCATCGGACCTCCCGGCGGTTGGCCAGCCGAGTCGCGCTAAGCGACCCCGCCAACGACAGTAAATCCACCAGCAACGGCATCGCCCGTTCGCGCCAGTGCGACAACAACAGAACCGTAGCCGCCCCGCCATTCGCTGTGGAGCCTCGTGTGTTCGCCCTCGGGAACGGTGGTGTCGACCACGAAGCCCGATTCGGTCACGGTTCCCGTCACGGGGATTCCGTTCACCGTCACCGACACCTCGGCGGCGTCCGTGTGAATCTCGATGTGGATCGGCACGACCCCGTTCGTCGCCGAACCTGCGGTCGCGTCGATGGTGAGCGTGGGTTCTGGTGAAGCTCCGCCATCACGCGACACCCACTCGTTCGCCGATAGTTCCGGGGTGCGAGGCGGTTGAATTCTTCCGAGGTGGGCGCGGTCGAACGCGGAAGCAAAGCTCAGCAAACTTGTGTCGTCGTAGCCGCGTCCCGCAAAGGTGAGTCCGACGGGCATGCCGATGTCGCTCATGTTGCCCATCGGCACCGTCACGGTCGGGATTCCGAGGTGACGCAGGACGACGTTGCCGTTTGCTACCCAGGTTCCGTTCCGCCAACCGAGTGCGGCCGACGCGGGGTTCACATCCATGTCGGCAGGACCGACATCCGCGACCGCGGGGAACACGACGGCGTCCAGACCCAATTCGTCCATCCACTGCTCGAGGTCGGTTCGACGAGCCTCTTCGAGTCCACGCAGCCCCTCGCCGATACTCGGAATGTCGTCGAGCGCGGTGATTCCGTCGCGCCGTGCGTCAAGGACATAATTGTCGAGCGTGACGTCTTCGGGCGAGAATCTCGACTGGTGAATCCCGTATTGGTCATCCAGCGCGCCGCTCGGTTGCGGAAAAATCTTGTCGTCCTCGACGTCGACGAGCGCGTGGAGTTTCGGATCACCATTTGCGGCGAGGAATTCGTTCCATCCCCACATGCTGAGTTCGTGAAGCTCGCGGTCGGCATAGTCCGCCGGCACCAGTCCACGTGCGACGAGATTGTTGGGCTCGCCCTCTTTGTTTTCGTATCGAGTGACGGCCGGGAAATCGGATTCGACGATTTCGGCGCCAAGCCGCTCGAGCGTGAGCTTTGCGTCGCGCCATCGCTCCACCACCGACGGTCGGGTTTCAATCGGGTCGGGCGTTTCAGGATCGGCATTGATGTACATCCTCGGGATCGCGATGCGTTTTCCCGACAGCGCGTTGCCCTCCGCGAGCGCCACATACGAATCAGGGCGCAATTCGGATGACGGCGGGGTTGAAATCCACTGCTGCACGCGCCAGAAGTCACCTCGTGCGACGGTGTCGTCCGCGACGATGACGTCGAGCAACGCGAGCATGTCCTCCATCGTGCGCGTGTGAGGAACCACGACGTCCATCGTGGGAACGAGTGGCCAGTTCCCTCGGGTCGAAATCACACCGCGGGACGGTGTGTAGGCACAAAGCGCATTGTTCGATGCGGGTGCTCGACCCGACGACCACGTTTCTTCACCCAACCCGAACGCGGCGAAACTCGCCGCCGTTGCGGAGCCGGAACCGTTCGACGACCCCGACCCAAACGCTGCCGTCAGAAAATCGGCGTTGTACGGGCTCTCTGCGCGACCGTACACACCGCGTTGCATCCCGCCGTTTGCCATGGGCGGCATGTTCGTCAGACCGATAAGCACCGCCCCCGCCTTTCTCAACTGTGCAATGGTGAAGGCGTCGTGCTGAGCGACCAGATCCGCGAATGCCGGTGAACCCGATGCGACAGTCAAACCTTTGGCTTGATACGAATTCTTGGCGGTGTACGGAATTCCATCGAGGCGACTGAGAACCTCACCGCGCGCTCGTCGTTCGTCCGATGCTCGCGCATCCGCGAACATCGCGGGGTTGAGAACTGGGACCGCATTCAGGGCGATCCCGTGACGGTCGTAGAAACCGATTCGGTTCAGGTACGCGGCGACAAGTTCAACACTCGAGACCGTGCCCCCATCGAGAGCAGCTCGGATTTCGGCAACGCTCTTTTCGACGACAGGGAAATCGGAACTCATGTCGCGATTCTGCCAGAAACCTCACCGCTTGCGGATTCGACGCCCGTCAGCGCGTGCCATCCCGAACGATAGAGTCATCTCCATGAAGTCGCAGGGCGTCCCCGGTTGGGTGTTCGCCGTGGCTGCAATGGCCGTCCTGCAGTTTGCGGCTGCTGTGACGACGCAGCTCTACCCCATCGTCGGTCCAGCAGGGGCCGGTTGGTTGCGACTTGTCGGCGGCGCAATTTTTTTCCTTGCGCTTGTGCGTCCCGACTTTCGGTCGTACGGTCGATCGAACCTCCGCCTCCTCATCGGTTTGGGGCTCGTGACTGCCATGATGACCATCTCGTTCCAGTTTGCTGTGGCCACGATCGGACTCAGCATGACCGTACCGATTCAGTTCCTCGGGCCACTCACGGTCGGGGTCCTGCGAGCGAAAAAGCGCAGCCACATCTGGTGGCCCGTGCTCGCACTGGCGGGCGTTGTCGCCGTGACTCAACCCTGGAACGGATCCATCGACCTGTGGGGAGTGATGTGGGCGCTTTTCGCGGCGCTCGGTTGGGCGCTCTACATCGTCATGACCCAATCCGCTGGGGATCGCGTCTCAGGGTTCAAAGCGCTCGCGATTACAATCCCCGTCGCTGCCATCGCATCCACATTCGTAGGACTTCCGTCGGCCTGGGGGAATCTGGACATCTGGGTCGTACTCGCCGGTTTAGGGCTCGGAATTCTCATGCCAGTCATACCCTTCGCCCTCGAGCTCGTCGCGCTCAAACGACTTACCGCGGCGGCATTTGGCACGCTCTCTGCCGGTGAGCCAGCCCTCGCCGCCATATTTGGCGTGGCTCTACTTGGCGAACGCCTCAATCTTGTCCAAGTCGCGGGTATCGGCATTGTGATCATCGCCGCAGTCGCGGCGGAGCGGACCGGCCGGCGTCCGGCAGTTACGTAGGGCGTTAGACCTCGATCGAGATATCGAACGTGATGACGCGTCGTTCCGGCAGGTGGTAATAGTGCGCGGGAGTCGTCGCATTGCGGTGAAGCGTGGTGAAGATGACTTCTTCCGCCTTGTTCAGCCCGGTTTTGTCGGCGGGAACGAGCGTTCGATCGGTAACGAAATAGATCGCGTCGCGCTCGTTGAACTGATCGGCAAGAACCTTTGACCGCAGCGCGCGCGGAACGTTGCGCTGCTCCATAAAGCCCGTGTAAACAGTGACGGCAGTCATATAGTCGTTGACCTTCTCAACCAACGGGGGCTTGTGCGACAGCGGAACGTCGATTGCGTCGACCTTGACGACATAGATTTCACGAGGCATGCTTCCGAGAATCGTGATCTGCTGTTCGAGTGCTTGCGGCACAATCCCGAATACCGACGTCGGATAAATTCCTACATTGTCGGTGAGTAGAAGCTTCTTGTTCTTGCGGATCCGTGTGACCTGCTCCCACGTCATCGACGTCTCGCTGAGACGCTTGTCCAGTTCGTAGCGGCCTTTGCGCCAAATCCACATCATCGATGCGATGCAGAATCCGGCGACAAGTGGAATCCACGCGCCAGAGAACAACTTTGTCGCGGTTGATGCGAAGAAGGCAACATCCATCACGAGGAACACGGTGAAAATCGGGAGCAGGAACCAACGGCGATCACGCCACTTGTAGGCCGCAAGAATCAGCAGACCGATTGTCGATACCAACATTGTTCCCGCAATCGCAAAACTATACGCTCCTGCCAACGCCGACGAGCTTTCAAACACAATCACCACCGTTATCGCGCCGATACCCACAATCGTGTTGACGAACGGCACATAGATCTGTCCACGCTCCCGATTGTTGGTGTGTTTGATGCGGATACGCGGCAAGAAACCAAGCTGCACCGCTTGGCTGGTGAGCGACGCGACCGCAGTGATGAGTGCCTGCGACGCGATGATGGTGGCGAGGGTAGTGATTCCGAGGAGGAAAAGGGTGGGAACACCGGCCGGAACCATCGAGAAAAAGCTGTTGCCCAGGACACTGGGATCACGAAGCAAAAGTGCGCCCTGGCCGAAGTAATTGAGCGGCAGTGCGAGGCCAGCGAGGGCAAACCATCCGATTCGAATCGGAAGTCGACCAAAGTGGCCGAGGTCAGAAAAGAGCGCCTCCGCGCCGGTGACAGCGAGGATCACCGACGACATCACGAAGAGCGTCTGCCACCCGTGCGACTGGATGAATCCCAACGCATACACGGGGTTGAGTGCCACGAGTGATTCGGGGTTCTGGACGATTTGTGTCACTCCGACGAATCCAAGGGTCACGAACCAGACAATCATGACCGGGCCAAACGCGGCGCCGATTCGATGGGTTCCCTTGAATTGGAGCATGAACAAAGTGGCAAGAATGGCAACAGTGACGGGAACCACGAGATATTCGAGATCGGGGTTGATTGTTTTGAGTCCCTCGACAGCGGACAACACCGAAATGGCGGGCGTCAAAACTCCGTCAGACAACTCGAAAGCCGCCGCGAGCAGGAAGACAAAAACCGTGAAACCGAAGAGTCCCTTCCGACCCTCTCGCACTTTTTGTGGGATTTGCGACAACAACGCGAGAGTCCCACCTTCGCCCCTGTTGTCAGCGTTGAGAACAAAAATCAAATATTTGACGGACACCACCAACGTGAGAGTCCAAAACACGAGCGAGAGCACTCCGAGGATGTCGGCTCGAGCGTCACCGCCAGCACGAACGGCCTCGTTAAAGGCGTAGATCGGACTTGTGCCGATGTCCCCAAACACAACACCCATTGCACCCAGTGTCAGCGCCGAGGTGCGAGTGAACGCCGCCTTCTTAGTTGGCTTTTTCATGACCACCGTTTCTCGTGCATGGAATTGGGCAACCCAGCCACTGTATACCCCTCTTGCAGTTCTCTAAAGCTGGGGCTCATTGGCTGCATTCCGCCGACAATTAGCGTTTCGGTGCTCAGTGATTCCGGCTAGGGAAGCCTGAACATCCCGAGCGCGTGAAGTGCAAGCGGGATGCTGGAGATCAACAACACGTTTCCAAGTTCGTCGCCAGCGATTCTCAACAAAACTCCGCCAACAATAAGTGAGCTCGCGAGCACCCCAACCGACAATCGTCGCGTGCTGCCGTCTAACCGGCGAACCCGCTTTTCCAGTTCCGGGAGTCGGATTGATATGAGCCCTTGATCGAGACGGGTGAGAGCCGAGTCCAGTCGTTGGGGTAGTTGCGAAAGTGTCGTAAGAACCGTGAGAACCTGGCGTCCAATCGCGGTGATTGTCGATGAGCCTCCACCGCTCAACAGAGTCCGAGCGAAGGGGTCAACCGCGTCCCACATGTTGAAGTCGCGGTTGAGTGCACTGGTGACCCCGGAAATGAGAGAAATCGACCTCAACAGCATCAGGAAGTCCTCGGGGAGTTGGAAGGGAAGCGTCCGCACGAGATCGCTGAATTGAATTGCGAGTTCGCGGAACACCTTGGGATCGGTCTGGGTAATCTCGGCAACGCCGACTCCCCCGAAACGATTGAAAACAGCGGCGATTGCCATCTCCAGTTCGATTGCGTCCGCGCTGGGCAACAACACCCCGAGTCGTTGCATCGCATCGACACATCCACGGGCGTCTCGGGCAACCAACGCAAAAATGAACTGTTGGAGTCCGTCCCGAAGAGGGTCTTCGATTTCCCCCATCATTCCGAAATCGATGAAGGTCAGAGAAAAGTCGACTCCCGACGCGGACGCCCGAGGCGTGACAAAAATGTTCCCCGGGTGAGGGTCAGCGTGGAAAAAGCCGTGGTTGAAAATCTGTTCGAACGTGACACGCGCCAATTCGGCGGCAACCGCATTGGGGCTGATTCCCGCAGCGAGGAGGGCGGGCACATCGTTGATCTTGATTGCCGTGACATCCTCGAGCGTGAGCACTCGCCGAGTTGATCGCTCCCACACAATGTCCGGAACGCCGACGCGAGTATCAGTTTCGAAGTTGGTTCGAAATCGCTCAAGGTTTTTGGCCTCGTGTCGATAGTTGATTTCGTCGAGGCTCACCGCGGCGAACTCTTCCACCAGCGCCGGCGCGTCCGTTCGACGTGCCACTAGTTTGATGCGGGAAAGCCACTGGCCGATTCGCCGAAGTGCCCGCAGGTCAACGTCGACGATTTCTTCGATTCCAGGGCGTAAAACCTTGACCACAACATCAGTGACACCGCAATCCTTGGCAAGTCCTGGCGCTAATCGTGCGCGATACGCCTGTCCCAGCGAGGCGGCAGCGATGGGTTGAGGGTCAAAACTGTCAAACGCGACGGCCAGGGGGAGTGACAATTCGCCTTCGATTTGCCCGCGAATTCGGTCGAACTCTTCGGGGGCGACGTCGTCCTGGAGAGACTCGAGTTCCGCTGTGATGGCTGCCGGCAAGATATCCAGCCGCGATGACGCAAACTGACCCGCTTTGATTATCAAGCCACCCAAACTGGCTGCCAGAAGACTAAATCGACGCGCCATGGCACGATAACGATCGATTCGGCGAGCGGCAACCCACCCCCGAAGCCCGAATTTGGGAAGAACGAGTTCAAACCACCAGGTTTGAATCAGTGCCCACGCGGCGAACCGCAGAATGCGGCGATATCTGCTCTTCAAGGGCTATTTCGCAGCGAGAATTTCGTTGATTTTTCGCCGAGCCTCGTCAATCGCAGCGGCGGCGGCTTCTCGCTGTTCTGTTGAGCCATGCTGAGCAACGTCGTAGGCAACCTTTGCCAAACGAGACGACGCCGTCGCGAGCGTCCCAGTCAGCGCGTTGAGCGGGGGAACCGACCAGGAACCACCCGAACCCGAACCGCCCTCTGTCGTAGATTCGACATGGGTCTTCACTGCCGCTTTTCCGGCTTTTGTCAGAGTGTAGGTTTTGCGATCCTTAACCATCGAAACAGTCACGAGCTGTTCGTCGAGCAAACTTTCCAACAAGGGATAAACCCGTGCCGCGGGGGGTTTGATTCCCCATTCGTTACTGGCGTGAATACTCTCGATAATCCCGTGACCAGTTGACGGAGAAACTGCCAACGCCGCGAGGACCGCATGCTTCAAGCCTGACTCGGTCCACACTTGTGCGGGTTGCATCGATTTCGAAACCGAACCGCTCGCTGACCGAATTGCGTCGCCGATGCCGTCGATCATCGATCGAAAATCAAAGCGCTGCGGGTTTTCTGCCACGAGTGTCCTCACTTGCTGTTTGGATTCTTGCGCCGCGTGAATCGACCAAATTGAGGCTGCCATCTCCGAGGCTCTACCCCTCCATCATAAATCAACTGTGAGGTCTCGGCACCGTCGATGCCTTAGCCTCGAACTATGAGTGACATCACAACGGTCGGCGAAGTCGACAACTGGCTGTGTTGGTTGTGCGACCAACCGGTTGACCCCGACGCCTCGGTGAATTCCGATTTGGGGCCGAGCGTTGATAGCTACGCGGCAACACGAGTCAAGAAGGGGGCGCAGGCTGTCGAACGACTCGCTCATCGGGCGTGCAACACGATGAAGGGCAAGATTTCGCCCGAAGTTCGATGGTCGCCGGAACTCTTCGTCGTGGATCCTTCGCCGATTTTCGAGGCGGTCGAACGCCTTCGCGCAAAAGGCGGCCGCGAGATTGTCGCTCGGTGCCCTGACGAGGAAGACGCGCGACAGGCCTCGGAGTGGCTCCTCGATCGGGTGTCACGCCTTGCTCCAGACCTGAGTTTGTCGACTCTCATCAGCCCCGGTGGCGGTCAGTTCATGCTCTACCTGACGCGCTGAGTCCGCAAACTCGAAAGGCAACTAGGCTGGAAAAATGGGAGCAAATGTGGCAAAAGAGTCGGTGTGGGACTACCCCCGGCCCCCTCGAGTTGAGCCGGTGAGTTCTCACATCGTGGTCGTTCATAACGGAGTGACGATTGTTTCCACGAACAGCGCCGTTCGTGTTTTGGAAACATCTCATCCGCCAACCTATTACCTTCCCATCGACGATTTCGTGGACGGGGTCCTAGTTCCGGTCAGTGGGAACACCATGTGCGAATTCAAAGGAACCGCGAGCTATTTCGACCTGGAAATCGCGGGCCAAAGGATCGACCGAGCCGCGTGGACGTATGACAATCCAGCCAGTGGGTTCGAGTCTCTCGCGGGCAAGGTTGCGCTATATGCCAGCCGGGTTGACCGGTGCCAAGTGGGAGACGAGACCGTCATCCCGCAAGACGGCGATTTCTACGGGGGCTGGATCACACGCAACATCGAGGGGCCATTCAAGGGCGCTCCGGGGACTCTGGGTTGGTAAAGAGATTCCAGCGGTTGGACACTGACGATTCAGAGATTCAGAAGGTACGGTGAAGTCTATGGATGAGATTTTTGACACCGTTGCGGGTCTACCCGTTCACCCCCTCGTGATTCACTTCGCCGTCGTTCTCGTCCCCCTCGCCGCGTTGGGTTTGATTGTCGCTGTTCTGAACAAAGCGTTTCGAATTCGTTTCGCCTTCGCTTTTGTCGTCCTCATCGTCGTGACCGTGCCCCTCGCGTTCGTGGCGAAACAATCGGGTGAGTCGCTCGCTGAACGAGTGGGCATTACCGAACGCCACCAAAGCTTGGGGGATATCTTCCCCTTATGGGTTGGGGTGCTGGCGGTTGTGGCGGTTGTCTGGTTTCTCATCTCACGACGAGACGGGCTCAACGCGTTGCGAAAAATGACCGGAGTCGTGTTGATCGTCCTGTCTGTCGGTGTCACCGCACTGACGTTTCTTATTGGCCACTCGGGCGCAGAAGCCACCTGGGCGAAACTAACGGGCGCTCCCGTCGTCCCGAGCCCGACTCAAAGCCCAACCGCGGCTCCGACCGAACCTGCTGCGGGAACAATAACGGCCTCGGAGGTCAGTCAACACGCGACCCCCGATGATTGCTGGACCATAATCGACGGCGCGGTGTACGACATGACACCATTCCTCAACCGGCACCCCGGAGGCTCGGCAGCGATCGCTGGTCTCTGCGGTGGTGACGGAACAGCCGGATTCCAAGGACAACACGGAGGCGCTTCGGCTCCGAACTCGCAACTCGAATCCTTGAAGATCGGCGTGCTCGCGACTCCGTAGTCGAGCGACCCGAGCGACTGAGCAGACATGAAGGCGTGTGAACGATGACGGTGATGCCCATGTTCCCGCTCGGGTCGGTGTTGTTCCCGTCGATGCCCCTGACGCTGCGGATCTTTGAGGAGCGCTACCTCAAGCTCCTCGGTGACCTGATGAGCGCCGAAACCCCCGAGTTCGGGGTGGTGGGGATTGCACGCGGTGCAGAGGTTGGTGGTGGCGAAGGCCGGATGTCAATCGGCACAATCGCTTCTGTCGCCGACGTCGGTGCAACCGGTGAATTCCTCGGACTCGAGGCCGTCGGAACGCAGAGGTTTCGAGTCAAAGATTGGCTACCGGACGACCCCTACCCCATTGCCGACATCGACCTCATTCCGGATTTGGTGTGGGACGACAGTCTGATGCCGGCGCGGGTTCACCTAGAACTGGCCGTTCGGAACCTGCTCTCTTTTGCGAGTCAATTTGGCGACTTCCAGTTCGGGGCCGACGTTGAATTGTCAGATGACCCGATGGAGGCATGTTGGCAATTAGCCGGCATCCTGCCGATCGGCGAGATGGACCGTTTCGATCTGCTGAGTTCTCAGTCAGCCGAGGAGTTGATTGCTCAAACGTACGAAATCGTGACGACAGCTGACGACACGCTGCGAGCGATGATGGTCAGCGATGACGACCCGCCTACTCCGACAGAGTTTTCTTAGGCGGCGGACGGGCGACCGGTAATCACGACTTCTCGTTATTCGTGGAACCGTCGGCCGCATGCGCGGCAGCGATGGCTCGCTTTCCCGCCGGAACGGTGATCGCAATGATTGCGGTGACCACGGTAATGGCGCCGGTAACGATGAGAAGCAATTCAACCGAGACGATGTCCGCCAACGGGCCCAAAACAGCCATTCCGAGCGGCATTGCGACGGACATGACGATTCCGACGAATCCAAAGACGCGCCCCTGGCGCTCCGGCTCCACGGTCTCTTGCAAAAGGGTCATCGCTGATGTCGAGAAGGCGGGGACGACCACGCCGATGATGAAAAACAGGCTGAAGAACAGAATCAAATTGGTGGTGAAACCCATCGTGACCGCGAGCAATCCGAACAAAATCGAGGTGCCGATAATCGTGCGGATGCGATTGATTTTTGCGGCGAAAATGGCCATGAGCGCGCCACCGGCAACCATTCCCACGCCGAAGGACAACTCGAGAATCGTCAGCATCCACACGTCAGAACCGAAGGTTCGCACCAACATGAGTGGCGACAGATTCGACGGCGCGACGATGAGCAGGAACACGATTCCGAAGACCGCCATCACCCAACGCACCAGTTCGTTGCTGAAGATGTAGCGAATCCCGTCGATGAGATCAGCGAAGTAGCTGGGCTTGTCTCCGTCCGTCACCCGCGCAAGCGAGGGAACGGCGACCAGCGCGAGAAGTGAGAGCCCGATGACGGCGGTCACGAAATCGATGAAAAAGATGGCGACAATCGACATGTTGGCGTACACCGCTGCGGCCGCGACGGGGGCCAACAGCCCCAGCGACGACTGAATACTGCTGTTGATGCTGTTTACACGCATGAGCCCGTCGGCAGGAACAATCTGGGGCAGCAAGGCAGAAATGGCGGGCATCTGAACGCCGGCCCCGACCGAACGAACGGCCATGACCAAGTAGATGAGCCACAGGTCGTCTACACCCGAGAGCATGAGGAACGCCAACCCTAGTGTCGCCAGCGCAATCACCGAATCAGACACGATGATCATGATTTTTCGGTTGACGCGGTCGGCCCAAACGCCGGCGAACACCGAGACGATTGCCTGCGGAAGGAATCCGAAGATAGCGGCCAGCGCGAGAACCACGCCAGATTTGGTCTCGAGAGTCAGGTGCCACATGATGGCGTACTGAACGAGGAACGAACCAAATGTTGTGATCGTCTGACCAGTCAAGAAAACCGCGACGCGCTTTTGCCACCCGACGAATTCCCCTTCGAGTGACTTCGCTTTTGGTGAAGCGGCTGAGGGGTTTCGACGAGACGTCGACTTAGTCTTTTCCGTGCTCACAAATTTCCTTAAGTTGCCTGGGTACATCAATTATCTCACGACATGCTCGACCCTAGAATGAGCAAGTGCCGATTGAACGAGAAGCGGTCTTTTTCCAAGACCGATCGTCATTGCGGCGCTGGCTTGTCGAAAACAACGCGCAACCGAGCGGAATTTGGGCTCAGTTTTACAAGAAATCGACCGGGCTTTCGGATCTGAGTTGGGAAGCACTGGTCGAGGAGTGCCTCTGTTTCGGGTGGATTGATAGCCTTCCGGGAACCGTGGATGAAACCCGAACGCAGGTTTACATCGCACCGCGGAAAACAAACTCTGGCTGGTCTCGACGGAACAAATTGATCCTCGACGAGCTTCACAAGCAGGGACTCATTGAAGCGTCCGGCTTGGCGGCAATCGCACGTGCGAAGGCAAACGGTTCGTGGGAGCGGTTCGATCTGGCCGAAAGTCTGACAATCACTCCCGACCTCACTGCGGTTTTTGCCAGCGACAACGACTTCGCTCGTGCGTGGGAGCAACTGACCGATTCGAAGAAACGCCAATTCCTGCAACAAATTTATGATGCAAAGACGGACGCGACGCGGACGAAGCGAATCGAGTCGGTACGCCAGTCGATCGGTAGTTGAACGGCCAACCTGCCTCGGTTGGTCTATTCGGCACGTTTGAGTGCGGCGACGATTGCCACACCGATTGCGGCCCCCACGAGCTGGGCACCAATGAACGGCAGAACGGAAGCGGGCGCGATTCCTGCGAACGTATCCGTGAACAGTCGCCCTACAGTCACCGCCGGGTTTGCGAACGATGTTGACGACGTGAAAAAGTACGCCGAGCCGATCCACGCGGCGACCGCAGCGGGGATGATTGCGGTTTGCTTTCGCGCGGACAGAACGCCAATGAGCGCAATCAGTCCCGCGGTGGCGATAACTTCGCCGAGGAGCGTGCCCGGGCTCACGCGATCGTGGGTCGAAAATTGGATTGCGGGCAGGTCAAACATCACGTTGGCCACAATCGCGCCGGTGATTGCCCCAGCGACCTGTGAAACGATGAAGGTCAGTGATTCGCCCAGCGGCTGTGCGCGGGTGAACAACTGCACGAGTGAAACGACAGGGTTGAAATGTGCTCCGCTGATCGGCCCCAGCACGACAATCAGCAACGCCAGCGCGAAGATGGTGGACAGCGCGTTGATGATGAGAACGACACCCAAGTCGGTCGAGAGATTCGCGCCCATGATTCCCGAGCCGACCACAACACAGACCAGCAGAGCCGTTCCTACGAACTCCGCCCCAGCTTTGACAGCAAAATTTGACACTATTCCCACCTTTCGTCCAACGTCAGACTAGCGGGCGAGAACACCAAGTCGTTGGCGAACGAATCGCACAATTCGACTGCGGCGGCTTTCGTACAGAAGAAAGTTCTCTCGATAAATCGCTTCTCTCGCGGTAAACAACGTCAGATGAACGATGTGCGGGCGGCGACGAAGGTTCGGGGTCTCGACGAAAAATCCTCGGCGCACGAGCGGGCCAGCGTGGCAGACCCAATTGAAATTCGCGGTCAACACTGTGAAACGTTGGGAATCATGGAGGACACGGTTCAGAGATTGCTGTTCGGCAATATGCGCGAGCTGAGCGTTTTTTGCCAGCATTGGGTTCTCGGTGTAATGCATTTTGACCTGTTCTTCGAAGTCTTTCCAAACCGGAGATAGTCGTGAGGTGGCAAAGACGCCGGAGTTGAGTAGTGCCTTACCATGCAGTTCTTCTGCGACAGCCTTGTCCCACAATTTAGAGTGCACACCGCGGAGTAAATCTTGCTGAGCGTCATATGCGTTTACGCAATGGGGGTATTCCGAATCCAACTGGGCGACAATGACGAAGTCCCCAAAGTTCTTCTGCGCCAAATCGAAATACGTTTTTACAGTAGATCGATTCTGCACCCAAACATCTGCATCCATCCACATGATGAAATCCTGGGTGAACAATTGCGGAAGTTGCGGCCGAATTGTCATCGCACCCGCGTACTCAACGGCAATTCCCGCCGCAGTCCAAACGTGGTCAGGAACATCTACCACGCCGGCGCATCGCGCCTCAATTGCTTGCCGCGACTCAGTCGATAACCCCAGATCGATGACCTGGGTGATCCGAGCCCACTTACCCAGCGATTTGAGCAGATTGAGACACAACCATGCGTAGTTTTCGTCGCACGCTGTAACGATGACCCGTTGGCTGTGCTTCATCCTCTAACCTTTCCACCTTTTGAACCGAGTTGCTCACCGCCGGGGCGGAAACCGCGACCGCGTGACAACCGTGAGAATCCCAGCCCTGCCATCACTCAGCAAAACTGTTGACCCCGAGGAATCTCAACCTATTGCTTGAGCAGACGCGAGAGTCCAACTGTATCGGCACGGACTGAGCCCTCAGAATCTGGTCCCGCGAGAAAATCCATCATCCGCGGCGATGTCACCTGCCACGAAATACCGAACTTGTCTTTGAGCCAACCGCACTGGCTCTCTTGCCCGCCATCTTTGGTGAGAAGGTCCCAGTAGTGATCAATCTCGGCTTGATCTGTGCACGGAATTTGGAACGAAACCGCTTCTGAGTGCGGGAACTGCGGTCCGCCATTGAGCCCGATAAATGGGCGTCCGAAAATCTTAAAGTTCACGACCACTTCGTCTCCCTGCTGGTTGCCAGGGGTATCCGAGGCAGCGAGCCAGTTCGACGATAACTCACTGTCTGGGAAGTGGGTCGTGTAAAAGGTTGCCGCTTCGCGTGCGTTGCCGTTGAACCAAAGACAGGTAATCAGATCCATGAACTCAGCCTATTGAAACCGGCTCTAATAGGCCGCGACTTTTTACGCGGGATTGCAGGGATTCAATCTCGAACAGACAAAACAGCTAGCAGCCCGTGCCGCCGAGGAAACAGGGCAGCTGATCAACAAAAAGCGTTGCCCAGGCAGATACAGCCATCAACCCGACAATGGCAAGTGCTGCGCCTGAAAATTTGTGCGACGCGAACCTCGTGAAACCCGCGTGTGTGGCAATGACGGCCACAAAAGAAGCCGCGGCAAGAAATCCGAAAACGGCCCACGGTATTCCACGCGGGAAACCATCGGTATAGAAAGCTTCCATGCCGAACGGGAAGGCCGTCGTGACAACCGCTACCGTGCCAGCAACGAGCACTGGCGCCCTGTTCAATCCCAAATTTCTTTTCGGCCTCATCGCCGGAACGTTTTCTTCAGCCACGCTTTGGCGCGCGCCCATCCCACATCGACCCTCTGATTAACGATCCTCGCCCACTTGTATTTGTCGCCAAGCAAACGTGTGCCGAGTAGCACCAAAGGAACACCGAATTCGGGCAACGGGATTGTTATCACGACACCGACAATGAGGGCGAGAAATCCCCCACACAGTCGAAGAATCTGATTCATTGTTCAATTTTACCGTTACCCGAAAAACCAACTACCCCGAAGAAACCTGGGGTTTTTCCTGGCGAGAAATCACGCGTGTTCAAACTAGGTCCATTTGCGTCGCGTCTCTTGCAAGGCAAACCAGACCAGATAGGCCGCGATTGAGAGCTCAAAAACTGCACCCGCCAGAGGATTCATCCAATGCCCCATTAACAAGGCGGTTTCGTGTGAAATGTGCTCTCTAGGTAAGAAGTGCCACAGACCGTGGAATGCCCAGGCGCCAGCCCAAACGAATGGTGACTTCCGGAAACCAATGACCGCAAGTAACACCATCAGTCCAAAAATCACAAGTTCCAGAGGCTCGCCCGAATGGGCAAAAGTCATGCCTGTCCACGCAGTGAAAGCCACCCAGAAAATCTTCTGGCCTCCAACCGGTAGCCACAGGGTTGAAAGAACCAGCGCGGTTGCAATCGGAGCAGCAAGCCACGTCGAATATGACTCCATCGAAACGGTTCCCACGACAAGAATCTGAGTGATGAGCACCGCGAGCATTATGAACGCTGCGCTAGTCCTACCAAGACCACTCGAGAACATTCTCGAGCCCGTAGAAATTCCGACTGTTGCTCCGTCAAAAAACTTGGTGCGAATTCTCGCAAATAGGTACACGCCAATAACGAGATCATAAATGAGGCATGCCAAAGGCAAATCATGCTGGATGTCCGGCAGATCTCGCGGAATCAAGTCCCACAGAGGATGAATCACCCAAATTCCAGCGATAAACCACGGCGACCAGAAGACTCCGGCGATAGCCGCGATAACAACCACAATCAGTACCGCGTACTCGATGTCTGAAGCGCCAAGGTAAACCGATGAAAGCAACCAGACCGTAGCCACAGTCCACGCAATCAGCTGGCTTCTGGCGGGTAACCAAAAAAACAAGCCAACGAGTAGGAGGCCGAGTGGAAACGCTGCAATCAATAACATTCCGGTTTGTGTTGCGAGTCCAATGAGGTAGCTGAACCCCACGGTCACTGCCCCAACATAGAGGGTCATCAACGACGCAGACAAGTCTTTGAGAGTTAGCACAATGTTTCCTGATTCTTTTCCAGTTGAAATCTTAGTTTGCCCCAGATATCGAACGTTCCGGACTCCGGTACACACGTAAATCTGGGAAAAATACTAACCCCCCGATTGCTCGGGGGCTTTGAACTGTCTCAACCAGTTATCGGTCGGATTGCTCCGCCGCGGGGAATGGGGATTCGAGCCCGCCTCAGAATCAGAGACTAGACCGCCAGAAGCAAGCTCAGTCCAACACCAATTGTTGAAACACTCATCACAACTGCACCGAGAGGGATCAGCCGGACAAGCCCACCGGGCTGTGCGTCAGGGGTTTTCGGTGCTCCACCGAAGAACCCACCTGAAATCAAGAGGGGTGCGGCGACCAAACCAATGCGCATGGCCCAAACCAATGTCTCGTTGAAGAGCGAATAGTCCAAAACTATCTGCCCGATAATCGCGAGAGTAACCAGCACTCCGGCGTGAGCGTGCCCTGCCCTAAAGTACTCCCGCTGGATGCTCGAGATATTCTCTGTGCCTGCTTGTTTCTTGAGAATGGAAAGCAGAAAGTGCCCTCCAAATGCAATTGTTGGGAGAGAAATGAAGGCAAATGCCAACATCCATCGTGCTTCGTCGCTCATTAAATTTCCTTTCTTAGTTACTTTTGCTCGGTGTTTTGGGTGCCAAATCACTTATTGGATTGTTCAGTTTTTCTCAAAGGTGCTAATTCTCGGTTTGCCCAGATTCGGACAACTTCGTGGATTTACTCCTACGTTGAGCCATAACAAGGAGAGCAAAGCTCAAGGCGGCAACAGCCAGAAGACCAGCAAGCCCAGTCAACGTGAGTTCGCTTGGCGACGAGAATGGCTCAGCCCTGAGCGACTGCCAGGTAACTAGTCCAACGAAACCCAACCACGTAAGGTTGCCGACGATTAGCAGCGGAACTCGGAAAGCCAGCGGCACGATCAGGGAAATTGCCAGCAAGATTGCTGCTATTTGAATCGAGTGCAAGCCAAAGAAGTGTCCTACCCGCAGGTCCCCTGCGACAGTGCTCCAGCCAAGAAATGGTAAACCGGGACCCCCGTCCGAAACCCCAACGGCGTGAGCTCCGGCTATTCCTTGGAAATTGGCGAGTTGGTTGGCCGTGGGCGAGGTCATGAGATACGCCAAACCCATACCAATCGCAGTGTTGAGACTTCCGAGGGCAAGGGTGAGTTTGAGATTGAATTCCTGTTGTTTCTGGAACAAAATCACGAAACTGAGGAACAAAGTCGCGAACAACACAATCGAGATAAACGTGGCCATAATCGACCAGATTGCGATTGCGGTAGGGGTCGAGACATTGAAATGGCTTGTGGTGCCTAGCGCCGCCATCGCCACAATCAAGACCAGCTCAACGGCAAGAGAAATGGTGATTAACAACCCCGCCATTCTCACCCCGCGAGAACCTTTAGAAATGAATGAGCTGAGCCACGAAAAAGTAAAGGAAAAGATTGCCGACGAGATAAAAAACTTGATCGGCTTTTCCCAAACCGATACGCCACCAAGTTCTCGGGGATCAAGCATCCAGAACGGTACAAGCACAACTGCTCCGGCAACTGACAGCACCGCCAACCAGTAGAGGGATTTTGTGAACTTTAGGCGCGAAAGGTCAAATAATTTTTCACGCTGCATTTCTAGACTCCTGGTTCTGAAGAAGGTGTGATTTGATCTGGCTGAGCGTCGTGTCCAACTTGCCTATGTCAACGAAATCCGCGTTGTCGAAAATAAGTCTGAATTCTTGTTCGAGGAAGTCCGCCGATTGGGTTGCCAGAACTTCACCTTTGCTAGTGAGCGACAAGGAAAGGTTCTTGTCGTTTCCGGAAACCTTCGAAATCTTTACAAGGTTTCGCTCCTGAAACCAAGAGAGCCTTTGGCTTACCGCCGCTCTCGAAACACCTAAACACTCGGCCAAGTGACTTGGCGTCGGATTGTTCTGTCCCATCAGGGTTACCAAAAACAGGAACTGGCTATAGGTGATATCGAAATTTGCCCTGAGGAGCCCGTCGGCTTTCGAATTCAGGACGTACACAAGCTCGTTCAAGGTAAAGGTGATGCGGCTTGTGGTCATGCTTTTTAGTTAACTACTTAACTACATTATTGTCAAGTAGTTAACATCCCGCATTGACAAAAGCCCCCGATTTCTCAGGGGCTTTTGAACTGTCTCAACCAGTTATCGGTCGGATTGCTCCGCCGCGGAGAATGGGGGATTCGAACCCCCGAGGGCTTGCACCCAACCAACTTTCCAAGCTGGCGCCATAGGCCACTAGGCGAATTCTCCTGCGTTGCCGAGGCAACTTGTCCAGCATACCGTTCGCCGAACGGCACATAACGCCCTGCGAGCCACTCGGAGGAGTAATCTCGAACACATGCGAATTCTTCTTGTCGGCGCCGGGGGTGTGGGCGACGCGATCGCCAAAATCGCCGCTCGCCGCTCTTTCTTTGAAACCATCATCGTCACCGACTACGACAAGACCCGTGCCGAACGAACTATCGAGTGGATTCGCGAAAAGCACGGCGATTCGGTTGCGTCACGATTCGTCGCCGACCAGATTGATGCGTCCAAGCCCGATATTGTCGCCGAGGTTGCGCGAAAGCATTCCGCCACCCACGTAATGAACGCGGTGGAACCGAAGTTCGTCCAGGCGATTTTCGCTGGCGCAAAGGCCGCCGGTGCGAACTACCTCGACATGGCCATGAGCCTGTCCCTCCCTCACCCAACGAACCCATATAGCGAAACCGGCGTCAAACTGGGTGACGAACAGTTTGCCGCTTCTGACGAATGGGAAAAGGACAACCAGTTGGCGCTGGTCGGAATCGGCGTCGAGCCAGGGATGTCCAACGTCTTCGCTCGCTATGCGGTCGATCACTTGTTCAACGATGTCGACGAGCTCGGCACCCGTGACGGCGCGAACCTCGTTGTGTTCGACGACGAGGGAAACGAGATCTTCGCCCCCAGCTTCAGTATCTGGACCACCATCGAGGAATGCCTCAATCCGCCGGTCATCTGGGAAAAGGATCGCGGTTGGTTCACGACTCCGCCGTTCAGCGAACCCGAAGTGTTCGATTTCCCTGAAGGTATCGGACCGGTCGAGTGTGTGAACGTCGAACACGAAGAAGTTCTCATGATGCCGCGCTGGCTTCCCGCCAAGCGCGTCACGTTCAAATACGGACTGGGTGACGAATTCATCGGGGTTCTCAAGACCCTTCACAACCTGCACCTCGATTCGAACGAGCCAATCCGAGTCCGCAGCGCCAACGGCCCGGTCGAGGTTTCGCCGCGCGATGTGGTCGCCGCAGCCCTGCCCGACCCCGCCACCATCGGCCCGCGCATGAAGGGCAAGACGTGTGCCGGGGTGTGGGTCACCGGAAAGGGCAAGGACGGAAACCCGCGCGAGGTGTACATCTATCACGTGTCCGACAACGAGTGGACGATGGCGGAATATGACAGCCAGTGCGTTGTGTGGCAGACCGCCCTCAACCCCGTGATTGCTCTTGAACTGCTTGCGACTGGAAAATGGTCGGGTTCCGGAGTCCTTGGTCCCGAGGCATTCGACGCTGTGCCGTTCCTCGACCTCATGGCCGCCGCCGAATCCGACGGCGGTTACGGACAGCCGTGGGGCATGCGCGAGATGGAGCCCAAATAAATGGCCACCCGTCGCCCCGCGGTCGAAAGCGATGCGGCCGAAATCGCCAAACTCGTCACCAAACATGAAAAGGCGTTTGACGACGAGGCTGGCACCACCAGCGTCGACATGGCTGGTCAATTGATCAAAGGTTTGATCGACCCGACCGAATCGTTTGTGTGGGAAGAAGAAGACGGGACGATGTCGGCGTTCCTGGGGATGAACCCCGATTCGATCAAGAAGACGCTGTATACCGACGTGTACGCAGACGAGTCCGTGGTCGACGAAGCCGTTGACTTCGCCGTGTCGGTTCTCGATCGCGATTTCGCCGATTGGAAGCCGTTACCCGGTGTCAACACGAAGGACGCACGTCTCATCGCGGCTTGGGCTCGGCACGGATTCACGCCGATTCGGACCTATTGGCTCATGCGGGCGCCCCTCGTTGATCGTCCAACCCCTGAGGTACCCGACGGGTTCCACCTCTCCGTGGTGGATGTGAATTCCGCAGACGAACTGCACCGTTGGCACGCACTTCACCTAGATGCGTTTAGCGAACACTTCGGATTCGTGCCGCGTCCGTTCGACGATTGGAAAAAGCTTGTCGTCGAAACTGTCGGCCTCGACCCGACTGGAAACTTTGTTCTCCTCGATGACAACGACAATGCGGTCGGGTACGTCGAATGTTCGGATGAGCTCGTCGAAGACAACTTCGGTTTTGTGAACCACCTCGGGGTGGCGTCATCCCATCGTGGTAGGGGTCTTGGTGAATACTTGCTGCGGCTAGCATGCGCGCACTCGGCAACCAAGGGCTACGAGCAGCTCGAACTGTCTGTCGACACCGGAAATGAAACCGGAGCCCTCGCGTTGTACGAAAAGGTCGGATTCGTCGCTGTGTCGTCCTGGCAACAGGTCGGTCGCTCCTAACCCGCTCGCAACACGGCAGGCGCGAGCAATAAAAATCGGGACGTCACCCGAAGGTGACGCCCCGAAAGGGTAAGTCGAAACTTACTTGAGCGTGACGGTTCCGCCGGCTTCTTCGATAGCAGCCTTTGCCTTGTCAGCGGTCTCTTTGTTGGCGCCTTCGAGGATGGTCGCGGGTGCGCCATCGACGAGTGCCTTTGCTTCACCGAGGCCGAGGTTCGTGAGTGCACGGACCTCCTTGATGACCTGGATCTTCTTGTCGCCAGCAGCTTCGAGGACAACGT
>Ga0315905_10000351_pt1 | contig 50815 bp, 39 predicted proteins | sample LakEriMetagenome_5_FD_203522 | JGI IMG/M metagenome (GOLD analysis project Ga0315905, IMG submission 203522) | Freshwater fungal communities from buoy surface, Lake Erie, Ohio, United States - Buoy 4 MA121 | ecosystem: Environmental > Aquatic > Freshwater > Lake | place: USA: Lake Erie, Ohio...
TTCTCACAAACTTGAATCGGATTAATAGTGTCATTTCCTAAACTTCGAAGAAGTTTTGAAGTATAACTTAAACAAAGTAAAATTATAACAGTTGTAACCGCAATAGTTCGTTCTAAGACCCAATTTGGTATTATACTTCGTTCTTGGTTGATCATGAATTTAATAATTATATATACAAAGAAGGATAGTCTGTATTTTGAGAATTAATTTTAATATGATAGTCAATTTAAAAAAAAAAAAAAAATAGGAGACAATAATTATAATTAATTTAAATATTCTTTTTTTAAAAAAATTAATTTTGTGAATATTTCTAGTTTATTTAAAAGTTTTAGTTTTTTATAGGAGATCAATTTGAGATGTTCTTTCTCATCTTTGTTTAATTTTTTAACAGGCTTTTTATATGAATAATTCGTTAAACCTCTGCTTAATTCTTCAAAGAACTTTTTTACGAATACTTGTTGGTACACTATCTTTTTAAAATTTTTTTTTTTATATTCCATTTCTTTATTTTTTTTCAAAAAAGAAATTAATGGATTTTTTATTGATAAATTTTCAAAAACCAAATTTGAAACTTTTTTTTTTTGTAGCTTTACCAAAAACCAAAAGAATATTTTAATATTTTCAAGGTTTAAGTTTTTAATATTTTTTTCTAAAATTTTAAGTTTTTTTTCCAAAAAAAGAATATATCTATTGTCCAAAAAATAAAATGTGATAATATTTCGAAAAAACACAAAACGCTTTAATTCTGGTATAAAAAAGATTGAAATACTTGATAAAATAATATTAAACAATAGTGGATAATAAAAAAACTTGGGAAAATTTTCAAAATCAAAATTAAAGAAACTGATTTTTATCTGGTTCAAATAATAATAGATAATATTTCCGGGTATAGACTTAAATGGTAACTTAAAATCTTTGAGTAATTTTTTATTTTTATTTTTTTTAATCTCTGTAGAAATAAAATTAGCAATTTCATTAAAAAAAGATTTTTTGGATTTAAAATTTTTAATTTTTTCTATTAAACTGCGCCCTGATAAATTTTTTAAAAACAAGAAATTTAAATTTCTGGGTTTAAAATTAAAATTTTTTTTAATACACATTAATTTGTTTCAAAAATTAATATTTTTTTTAATTTAAAAAGACGATTAACAAATTATTTGTTTATTTTTTATATTAGAATATCTTTATTTCTAAATAGAACTTCGAAGTAAAAAATTAAAAATATATTTTCTCAATTTTTTTTAAGCTCATAAAAATAATAATAAAAAATCTATTGTAATTTGAGAAAAAATTTCATATATACAAAAAATAAGAGATGTTTATCAAAAAAATATATTGATTTTTTTTGTTTTATTCGTTTTTATTTTAATTTTAAATAGGTAGTCTTTTTTATTTTTTAGGTAAATCTTTTAAGTAACATAATAATTTTTGATTAAAATTCCAGAATGTTTCACCATCATCCGAGTAATCATTGTTATCGAAAGGAGACCAATAAATCGCCTTTCTTACCGATCTTTCTGTTGGTTTTCTAAAAGTTATCATTCTAGACCTTTTTTTCATATCTTTTGTTACTTCGTTCCATTTTAAATCACTACTTAAAAGATTTGAATTCCCGAATATCCAGAATCCATTTTTAGCTCGGGTGAATCCGACATTTATACGTCTACCATCTGTTAGAAAACCGACTCCTTTTTCATTTTTTGCTCTTACACAAGTAAAACAAATAACATCCTTTTCTCTCCCTTGAAATCCATCAATTGTATTAACCTGAATTTCATCATATTTATCTTTAAATAATTTATGGTTTTTTAATTCATCTATTTGACCATTGTATCCCCCGATTATCCCTATTGAACCGATATTTGAAATCGGATATAAACATATTAAAGATCTGAAAATAAATGACAAAACTTTTAACTCGTCCAAATTGCACCAAGATGAAGAATTTACATAATGGGGTTGTTCTTTGCCTTCGCATACATTAAAAAAAACTAAAGGTCCGAAACATCGGAGCATTTGGAAATTTTTAAATTCAGAAATTATTCTAGAGTCTTTTAGATAGTTTCGGTAAAATTTTCGAGCGGGGAAACTCGAGATTTGGGGATGCATTCTGTATTGATTCTCTAAAAATCTTACCTTGAAATTGCCGATTTGAAATCTTTTGAATAAACTTCGGTTATACTCAAAATAAGTGGAAAACCTAGAAAATACTGTTGCAGGTAACTGTTGGATATCACCGATCAGAATAATTTTTTTGCATGATTTTTTTATTGGAATTAAAGTTGATAATTCAATTGCTTGACCAGCTTCATCGAGTATTATTGTTTCTGATTTTTTTCTAGTTTTCATTATTGCATATCCAGTACAAGCCAAAGTTGTGAATATAAGTGGGCAATTTTTTAATATTTTACGACGAATTTTTTTAAAACTTATGTTCAAAGGATTAAGCCTGATCTGTTGATCCAGATCTGAAGAAACTGTTATTGTATTATTTTCTAATGATATATGATCTAAAATGGAATGGTAATTCGGTCCTAGACGAATCATTTTAATCGGTAATCTTTGATGAAGTTTTAAAATAGACATGAATCCATTGGTAGCTCGCATGGCATTTTCATCAATTGCGGCGTTTGAAGGGGCACAAACTATAATTGTTTGAGGAAATTTTTCAACAGAGATGGCTCTTATATTGGAATTTTTTTGAATTATTTTAATCAACGATATTATCCCTAAAATAGTTCTTGTTTTGCCTGTGCCCGGAGGACCTTGAATAAGAGTAATATCGTTATATAAGAAGGCATTAATTGCCCTTGTTTGGCTTTTATTAAAGTGTTTAAGTAAATGAATTTTATCTTTATTGTACATTTTATTTTTTCTTTCTCTCTCAAAAGTAGGTTTTGGTAATAGAATAATTTTAAGTAAAGCAGGGTTAATATCTTCCAGTGAATTTATTACATCAAATTCTTTTGTTATTCCTACAAAACCAGATGTTTGACCAAACACTATAAATTGAATTTTTTGTTTTTTTTGATTAAAACTTTTCCAATTTAAATAATTGATTTCAAGAAAAATGGTTTTATCTTTATTTAATTTTTTTTCTATAATTCCAAAACATTTCTTAATTTTAGGTTTTTTTCCAATAATTATTCTTGTAATAATATACACGAGCCCGTCTCTATTTATATCATTGATATGTCCCTTGGTAAGAAGGATATTTATATAAAATTTTTTGTTTCGCATGGTCTGATTCATTATATATCCAGTCAAAATTTTTTCTCTATTGAGGTTTATTTCAACAATTCTATCAAATTGACTTCTTAATTCTTCGAAAAATAGAGTTTCAAAAAGAGTTTTATATACTTTAATGTTTTCAAAACAGTTATCTAATGTTTTAAGGTTGTATTTAATTTTCTTAGATTGTCTTAATACTGTTTTCCAGCTTATTGCTTCAAATAAAATTTCTTCCATTCTTTAACTAAAAAAGGTTTTTTTAATTTTATCGAAAAAATCTGGCCAAAAATAAAAAAATTCTTATTTAAAAATAAAATTTTGAGATTAATTAATTTAAAAAAACTTCCTTTTTTAGTTTAAAATGTTTTATTTATAAAAGATCTACCCTGGAAATTAATTGATTTCATATAAATTTAAGTTTGGGGTGCCGAAGCTCGTCTACAATTATTTTAGAATTTTCTTTTTCTTCATCATAAAGGTTTTTTTGAGCTAGATAAGCAACTTGATACTTAGATTTAGAACTTAAACCATGTGTACCAATTCCTTGTCTTAAAATATTAGCTTCATCTCCTTCTCTTTGATGAAACTGGATTGCTCTTCTCATTTGAGGATCCAGAATTAAAAGTTTTATTTCTCCTGAGACCCATTTTTCTGCACCTAAAATTAGTCTAGAATGTCCTTGATGCTGAAGATATAATGGAACAATAAAGGTTGTAGTAGAATTTATTGTATTTCCCTCGTTTATTTTACAACGACAAGCAAAGTACTCCCAAATTACCTGTATCATTGTATTTAGATCACATAAACCACTCGTGAAATCAAAATCGGCAACACATGCCCTTATTTTACAAGACCTCAACATAGCAACAACTTCAGTAGCACCGATCCATTTCGTCGTATTATAAAGTGAATATTCTAATTGCATACCACCAATTCTATCGTATCCTTTTTTCCAGGCATTTTCTATTATTTTTTGTAAATCCTTTAATGTAGGAATTGTAATAATTCCTCGAGAAAATAATTGGTCTCTAACTATTGAATCGTGATTAAGATAAGCTGATAACATAGATTGCATATTTCTATACCCACAATCCCAATTCATTGTTTGAGCATGGAAATCTAAAGGTGAGCAAACATACATACGAATTACATCTCTTGGCCAAGAATCTTGATACGCTTTCAAAACAGCATTTCCGATTTTTGGTATAACCATGGCATTAAAAACAGTCATTGAACTAAGTTTAAGTAAGACAGACTGTATTATTTTTTATATAATAGAAATAAATTACATCCCCTTCTTAAAAATTATCTTTTGTCTTTTACTAAAGATAATATGAGATTGGTTGGTATTAAGTTAATATTTTTTGGAAAAAAAAATCAAAGCATAAATAAATTCAAAAACCTAAAATTTTTAATATATTTGAACAAAAAAATAGTTTATTTTGTAAATAATAAAATTCTTAAAACAATTTGTCATTGGATCATCTCATTTTCCATTGATAAAAAAAATTAAAACAACTTGATAATTAAATTCTTATATTTATAAATTTTATTATAAAATAATATGACTCGATTTTTGCCACTTGTTGAAAATTTAAGATCATGTTTTTTGTATAGAAATTCCTCTATTCAAACTTTAACCATAATCTCTTTATATTTTTCTCAGAATAACCTGATTAGTAATAGAAATAAAAAAAATTATAATTTTCAGGAACGACTAAATGAAAATAAAAATATTTTAAAAAAAGAGAATCTTCTATTGAATAATCGAGTATTTAATGTGATGTTCAATATTGAAATTTTATTTTTTACGTTCAATTTAAAACATTTCACAAATTTTAAAGATTACAAAAAAAACCCTATGACAAAGATGTATTTCAGTAAATCAAAAAATTTTTATTCTAAAACTATAGAAAAAATTTTATGTCAAAAAATAATAACCCAAGATTTTTCTCCCCTAGAAGAAAAAAAATTAGAATTAATCGAATTATCTTTTGAAATAAAAAAGAACTTTTTAATTTTAGATTTATTAGGAGTAATCGATTTTAATGAAGCTATAAATGATTTTAATCTTATGAGGAGTAAATTTGGAATTGAAATAAACAACATATCATTTCATTTATTTCGAAAAATAAAAAATAAAAAATCTATTTTCCTTCTAGAAACTAATGAAAAAATAGTATTAAAAATGATTCGCGTTTTTCGAGATAAATCGATTAAAGGTAACAATCTAAACGAATTTTTCACTTGTTTGCTTGATGACCATGTATCTATTCTAAAACATTGGAGTAATTCAATAAAAAAGAATGCAGATTTCTTTATTAAATGGGTGAAAAACTTTTTTCAATTCAAGATGGGAATAAGTATTATATTAAATAACGTCTCATTTTTGCAAATGAGCGAAAAAATTCGTTCTGAACCCGTAGAAAAATGTTCGTTTTTTGCTTCAGATTGTATGTCTTTAAAAAAACTTAAAAAAATGGGAAAAATTTTAAAAAATTCTAATAAATCCCAAGATTTTTTCACATTTATCTCTTATGGTGAAATTTTATCATCATTGTTAGAATTTAAAAAAAACGATAATAAAAATTTTTCAGTAGAAAAAGATGTTAATCAAATAAAAAATGAATATTATTATAACAACAAAAACCCGATTTTTGAAATAATAGGATTCACTTATTTTCAAGAGATTTTAAAAGGGATAATAACTCTAAAAAAACATTTAGAACATTTTAAAATTCATACAAATTCCTTAGGTTTTGAGCAAAAGATTTTATTTGCCATTGGAATGATTTCTCATAAAAGTTATTCTGAAAAAATTTTAAATCTTATTATAAAAAGAATAAAAAAAAATGATTTCAAAAAAGTTCTATTCTTTGGAAATCATATGATCTTTAAAAATTTAGCACATTTATGCCTGGCCTTGACTTTTTGTTCAACAAATTTTATCAAAAAGGAAGATAATATTAAATTAAAAAACTTAGAAGAGTTTTATCTCAAATGGATAAAATATAAATTTCAAAAGAAAAAAATAATGAGTCAGATTCTTTTTCCAAGGAACCTAAAAAAAAAAATGACCTTTGATTTAAAAAATAAATTATTGGTTATTTTTCTAGTATCCCTTTGTATTATCCACAATCAGTGTATAAATAATCCTTACTTTAAATTTCTTTCCGAAACCGTTCAGTTAATAAATTTACTTGGAAATTTTTCGATTTTAAATCGTGAACAAGATATTCTTTTAAAATTTCTTCCATTAATTTTCGGGGTAAAAATGATTGGGAAAAAACGTGATATAAATTTATTTAATCAAAACTTGATATGGGATACTAAAACAGAAATAATTAAATTACCGTTTACCTCTCTTAAAAATATATCAAAAAATTTTTTTAATTTGGATAGAATAACATTAAAGTTAAGCAGAAACAACTTTCTTCAACAAATTTGTCAGAGAATGATGCAATATTGCGCTTTTCTGGGGACAACGAAAAAAGAATTGGTAAAAATGGCTATAAATGATATAAAGCTTTTTGAATCTATTAGAATTAGAAAAATAGAAAGATTATTTATAATTCAAGAAAAATATAAAAAAAATTTAATCTCTCCCATTTTCTTCTCAATTTATGATTTAAATATTTTCAATGAACTGGATAGATCGTTTATTTATTTTAAAACCAGTATCGATATAAGTATATTGGGTCTATGTATATTAATATTGGGGAATGATTTTATGTCCAAACTTATTTACCGAATTCAATCATTTTTTCTTTCAAGTGATTATATTCAATATAGTTCATGTGCTTTAATTTCGATTTCCTTTTTATTTGTTTCTGACACAGATTGTCCTGCTTCTGACTTTATAATTAAATTATTAGGAAGTAATGATTTTGTAACAATTAAAAATTCGATATTTTCTATAGGACTGATTGGTTCTGGTACCAATAATATGAGAATAAAAAATGCATTAAAATCTCTAGCTAACTTTTATAAATTAAAATTAGAAAATTCTCCTTTCAGAAAAAGATCGTTAAATAGCGAAGATGATTTTCAATTTTTCAGGAAAATAAATTCTATATTTTTTCTAATTCGTTTATCTCAGGGTATGATTAACTCCTTTTATAGAAATTTGTCTCAAGTTAATCCTATAACTGGAAAATTAAATCAAACCTCAACAGGATTTTTATTATTTACTCTTTTTAGTTTTATGATTTCAAATTTTATTGGAGAGGAATCGATTTTCACATGTTTTTTTTTACTTAACGGTTCTCTAAATTCCAAATTAATCTGTGGATTTGATGAAAACTTTCGAATTCGTTCATTAAAAATCAAAAATCGAAAATCGAAAAATGTGGGTTCAACACATTTATTTACTCCATGTTTTGTTTTAAATTGAATATTTTAATTGAAAAATCGAAATGAACATTTTATATTAAATTAAATAAATTTTCTTTTTTATTTATTAATAATTTTTGAATTTAAAATGATTGCATTCATGAAAGTACAAAATCTAGGAAATATTAGAAAAAAATACTCCAATTTAAGAAATAAAATTTCAATGAACAATTTTAAGGAAAAAAATAACAAAAAATATGACGTAATTATTGTTGGAGGAGGACACTCTGGTTTCGAAGCTGCGATGGCAAGCTGTAAAAGAGGTTCTTCAACCTTGTTAATTACATTAAATCTTGATAAAATTGGTTGGCAACCATGTAACCCATCGATTGGTGGCCCTGCAAAATCTACACTTGTTCATGAAGTGGATGCTCTTGGGGGTGGGATGGCTAAAGTTGCAGATCGTTGTTATTTACATAAAAGATTATTGAATTGTTCTAAGGGACCTGCAGTATGGTCCCTTCGTGCTCAAACTGATAAAAAAGAATATTCAGAAGAAGTAAAAAGGATTTTGGATAATGTTAATTTATTAAATATCCAAGAGGGAATGGTTAGTGATCTTTTCCTCGATAAAAATGGAGATATAAAAGGGATAGGAACTTATTTTGGGGGATATTTCGAATGTAAAGCTGTTGTTCTCACAACTGGAACATTTTTAGGTGGGACTATTTGGGTAGGTTCTAAAAAAATATCTGCTGGAAGAGCAGGAGAAATGCCTAGCTTTGGGTTAACTCAGTTTCTAAAATCTAAAGGTATTGTTATGGGTAGATTAAAAACTGGAACACCCCCCAGAATTGATTCTAGATCAATAAATTTAACAAAGATTCAAAAACAAGAAAGTGATTCTGATGAAAAATGGTTTAGTTTCGATAAATCAGAATGGAACTCTCGAGAAACACTAAATTGTTATTTAACTCACACCAGTCCAAAGACTCTTTCTTTGATCCGAAATAACCTTCATCTTTCCCCTAAATACGGTGGTTTCATGCGAAGCACCGGACCAAGATATTGTCCTTCGATCGAAGATAAAATTACTAGGTTTTCAGATAAGATCAATCACCAGATATTTCTTGAACCAGAAGCTCGAAGTATTAACGAAATTTATGTTCAGGGGATGTCCACTGGTCTACCCGAACAATTACAATCAAAATTACTAAGAACTATTCCGGGTTTAGAAGATGCTATAATGGTTAGACCTGCTTATTCAGTCGACTATGATTATCTTCCTGCTTTACAGTTAGATAAAAATTTAATGTCCGAGATAAATGGACTTTTCTTTGCTGGACAAGTCTGTGGAACAACGGGATATGAAGAAGCTTCGGCTCAAGGAATCTTGTCAGGTATAAATGCTTCTCTTTATTCTGAAGGCAAACCAATGGTAATTTTGAGTAGAGAAGGGTCTTTTTTAGGGACAATGATTGATGATTTATGTACCAAGCAATTAAGAGAACCATATAGAGTATTAACATCTCGATCTGAATATCGGTTACTTCTAAGATCGGATAATGCAGATTTTAGACTAACACCGATTGCTAGAAAATACGGTTTAATATCAGATAGAGAATGGAAAAATTTCAAGAAAAAAATCAAACAAATAGAATTCGAAAATTTTCGGTTAGAAAAAACATTATTAAAAACTAATTCTTTAATTCAAAATTTAATTCAAGAAGAAACTCTTCAGGTTTTAAAAAAACAAACGAATTTGTCACAATTAATATCAAGACCTCATTTGAAATACGAAGATTTGTCGCGTCTAGGTTTAGATAACTTAGAAATAAATTTCCAAGAAGTTAAATTTATTGAAATTGAACTAAAATATAAAAGTTATATTCAACGACAAGAAAACATAGTATCAAATATTGAAAAAATGATGGGTTTGCGTATAGGAAATATTAATTTTATGAAAATTAACCAATTATCTAAAGAAGGGCGTGAAAAATTAACCAAAAAACGACCCAAATTATTGAGAGAAGTTTTCCAAATGGGAGGAGTAAGTACATCTGATATTCAAACTTTAATGTTATTGATTGGAAGATAAGTTGGAAAACTAAGATTTTATTTATTCAAAATAGGGTAAAAAAGAAATACCTGTATAACTTCTTAATACGAATGGAATTGAAATTCCATCGTTTTGTTGATAATTTTCGCAAATACAACAAATTAATCTACCAGTGGCGCAAAGTGTTGAATTCAACATTGATACGGGAGCATTTTTATTTAATCTAGAATCTAATTTGTATTCCACTAGGAGTTTTTTTGATTGATGAGTTGTACAATTAGAACAAGACACAAGTTCCCGGAAACTTTTACTTGATGGAAAAAACCCCAAGATATCGATTTTTTTTGAAGCGGTAAGATTTATTGACCCACTTGGAATACTTGTTAGATGAAACGGAATATTAAAAGTCTTATAAAAACCTCTTGAATTTTCCAACATCTCTTCATATAATTTCCACGAGTTTCTATCTGATTTACCTATAATGAATTGCTCAACTTTTTCAAACTGATGAACTCTAAAAATGCCTGACGTATCTTTCCCGTGGCTTCCTCCTTCTTTTCTGAAACATGTACTAAATCCAGAATATCTTAATGGCAACTTTATAAAAGGAATTTTTTCTGAACTGTGAAAAGCAGATATTGGTTGTTCGGACGTTGCAATTAAAAATTTATGGCAACTATTTCCCAATTCATATAGTTGTTCAGAAAAGTCGTTGAGTTGAGTGCATCTTTTTAATAAATTATTTTTCATAAAAAATGGTGTTTGTAAATTAATATATCCTTTTTTCGATAAAAAATCAAGACCGTAACGGATTAAGGAAAAATTGAGTAATGTTCCGATGTTTTTAAAAAAATAACTTCTATTTCCTGCTACGGAGATCCCTCTTTTATAGTCTACTGCTCTAATTTTTTTAAGAAGATCTACGTGGGTTAGGACAGATTTATTTATTTTTTGGAAATCATATGAATTTTCAATTCTTAAATTTAATTCGGTTTCTGAAAATACACATGTATTGTGAATTAGATTTCCTAATTTATTTAAAGTAGAGTTTCGAAATTTTTTAAAATTTTCTAGTTTTTTCGTTAATTTTAAAAATCTAAATTTTAATATGTAAAATAAACCCAATAATTTTTTTGTTTCTTTTGCTCTTAGCTGCGAATATAATTTTGACAAAATATTAATTTTCCATTTTAGTTTATTTTGATTATACTTTAGATTTTTGATAAAAAAATTAAAAATCAAAAGTTGATCAATAAGCGATTCGTCTCCAAATCTTCGTTTTTCCGATCCCCTGTAAATGTCTGGAAATCCGGTACACCCTAAATTTAATAATTTATAGTGGGGCATAATAAAACAATCACAGCCCAATAATTCTTAAAATTCAATGGTAAGTATTTTACGTTAGATTAAATTTTAAAAATCGGAAAATTTTTTTAAACATTTTTCTAAAGCCAACTGATTTGAAAAGTAGTCGTAAGAAAAGAGGACATGTTTCTTGTGGTCATGGTAGAGTAGGAAAACATAGAAAACACCCAGGTGGGAGGGGGAATGCTGGTGGTCAACACCATCATAGGATTTTATTTGATAAGTATCATCCAAATCATTTTAAAAAAACTGGAATGAGACGGTTTCATTATACAAAACAAAAAACCTATTGTCCTTCTATAAATTTAGATGGAATTTCAAGCTATATTGAAAAATCTTGTTTGAATGAATCAGATACTATTGATATTACTAGATGGGGATTTTTTAAATTGCTAGGAAAAGGAAAAGTTCCTACAAAGCCTCTTATAGTTAAAGCTAAAATTTTTTCAAAAAAAGCTCAAATGAAAATAATTAAATCAGGGGGGATTTGTATTTTATTGCCATGATGAAACAGATATATATCGAGACCATTTTTTAAAAATGATTGTTATGTATTTAAAATTAATAAATAATATTATTAAATGAAGAAATCACAATATAATATGGAGAAGAAGGATGTGTATTTTTATCCTTCTTTTATCGCTAACCATACTATTCAAAATAATTTAAATGGAATCAAAAATAGAAAAATTAAAAATAACATATCAATGATGGCTAAAAAAGTAGTTTTTGGCGAAGAAGGTAGAAAATCTCTTGTGGCAGGTATTAATGCGGTTGCTGATGCGGTTAAAATAACATTAGGACCAAAAGGACGAAATGTAGTTCTAGAAAGGTCACTTGGTTCTCCACAAATAATAAACGATGGTGTAACAATCGCTAGAGATATTGAATTAGAAGATCCGCTAGAAAATACAGGAGCAAGACTTTTACAAGAAGTTGCATCCAAAACCGATTTAAAGGCAGGTGATGGTACAACAACTTCAACTGTGTTAACTCAATCAATCGTTAATCAAGGTATAAAAGTTGTAGCATCGGGTGTTAATCCATTAGCTCTAAAACGGGGGATAGAAAAAACCTCGAGAATTTTAATTAAAGAAATAAAAAAAAATGCTCGACCTTGTAATGGAATCGAAGATATTAGAAATATCGCTACAATTGCAGCAGGTGGAAATGAAGAAATAGGAAGAATTATTTCGACAGCTTTTGAAAAGGTGGGAAAAAATGGTAGTACAACAGTTGAAGAATCTCAATCTCTTCAAGATGAAGTTGATTTTACTGAAGGAATGGAATTAGATAGAGGTTACATTTCACCTTATTTCGTTAAAGATATGGAGAGGCAAATTGTCGAACAAATAAATTGTAGAATACTTGTTACCGATAAAAAAATTACGGCAGTTCAAGAATTAGTCCCTCTTTTAGAAATGGTTGTAAAATCAAAAGAACCTCTTTTAATCATTGCTGAAGATATAACCGGTGAAGCTCTATCGACACTGGTTGTAAATAAAATACGGGGAGTTTTAGATGTATGTGCTATAAGAGCTCCTGGTTTCGGTGAAAGAAGAAAAGCTTATTTAGAAGATATTGCCATTCTTACTGGTGCTACCTACATGGCAGAAGAAGTCGGTTTGACATTAGAAAATATTACAATGGATAAACTTGGAAAAGCCAGTAGGGCAGTTATAGCGAAAGAAGCATGTACAATAATTTCAGACGCAGTTAATGAAGACGCAGTAAACAAAAGGATAGAACTAATTAGAAAGCAAATTGAAAATACCGATTCGGAATTTGATAAAGAAAAAGGAGAAGAGCGAATTGCCAGATTAGGAGGAGGAATTGCGAGAATAAAAGTAGGAGCCGCTACCGAAACCGAGTTGAAAGATAAAAAACTCCGATACGAAGACGCAATAAATTCTACTAAAGCTGCTATTGAAATGGGAATTACTCCAGGGGGAGGAGCCACTTTAATAAACTTAATCAGATTGATTCCTAAAATTCAAGATTCTTTCGAAGATGAAGAAGAAAAACTTGGGGCTGCAATAATTGCCAAAGCTTGTGAAGCTCCACTCCTACAGATAGCAAAAAACTGTGGTAAAGAAGGGGAAGTTGTTTTAGATAAATGCAAAAACATGGAATTTGGAATGGGATATAACGCAGCAACAGATAGTTACGAAGATTTATTTGAAAACGGTGTAGTCGATCCAGTTAAAGTAACATGCTGGGCATTAGAAAACGCTTGTTCAATTGCTTCAATGGTTTTAACAACCGAAGCATTAATAGTAGAACTACCAAAAAAAGTTGCGAAAAGTTCTAAAGATGGAATGGGTGATCTACCTGGTGAAGAATACTATTAAAAATAAAATAATAAAATCTAATTCGTTTTTTTAAAAAAAAATTCTAATAAATAGCCTCAAAATATTTTTTCTTCTAAATCAAATAATACCGAAACTGGTTTTAAAAAAGGTACTGATTAAAAAAACTAAAAATTAAAAATATTTAATTATTTTTAATTTTAATTTAAAAAAGAAATGATGATTCAAAAAAATTTGAAAAATATATTAAACAAACGTGATAGTTGTCATAGTTACTCTGATTAAAAAAAAATCAAACCACTTTTCAAAGGTTCAATCTTTTCTAATTTACTCCCGAGAGTGTAAAAGTTAATACCATTTTGGCCTTTTTGAAATTTTAGTTCTCTTAAAATTTCTTCAGGAAAATTTCCTTCCAAAATATAAAATAAATCAAAACCAATTTTACCAGTAATATCAAGAATTTCTTCTAAAAAACTTTTCGGGTCGTTTGAAATAATACTATAATAAAAATAAGAATCGTAAAAATAAGAAGGTTTTTTATTATTTACGGTTTTACATGGTAGAGAATAAAAACTGATTAGCGAGTTACAGTCAGTAGAGATGTAATCTTGTTTTATAAATGTATATTTAAACCCTTTAATGAATCGAAACCAATATAAACAATCCTCAATATTAAAATGTTTATATATTTTCTTTCCTTTAGATATTAGTTTTATTCGATTAGATCTTATAATACTATGAATATTTTTCTGGTCTATACATTTCAAAAAATTCAATTTACAACTTGATTTGAAATCCCGAAGAAAAGGGTTCCTCTTTTTAATTTTTTTTGAGCTATTTTCAAGCGAAGAATTCAAAAGGAAATAAAAATAATTCTTTATTAACAAAGGTTTTAAAAAAGGAAGGCCTGTTGTATAAATCGCAGTTACAATCCCCAAACAATTTAAACGTCTAGATATTTCTCTAATAAGAACCTGAACAAAAAATTTTTTCCTGAGTTTTTTTTCTAAGCAAAGAAAGTTTATTTCCGAACAAAATAAAATTTGTTGACTGGTAACTATTTTCCGAAAATTGGAAGAAATAAATCCAATTAATTTTTTTGTCCGAATGAATTTCAGACTCAAATTGAAGTGCATTCCCCATTTTGGTCCCGAAATGGCAAATCTAATGCATTCGTGAATATAATTGAATCGTAAAAATGAATAAAAATCTTCGACATAATTTTTTTCCAATAAATTAAATAATTCATGAATAAACGTAAAATTGTTTCCATTAATATCATTCCATGATAAATCGAATGGTAATAAAAAAGAAAATTTATCCATTATAAAGTTTCGATATAGTTTATTCTTTTTCATTTCTAAAAGAGTTTCACTCGACTTTGTTGATAAAAATTTTGTATATTTTAACATGAGAGGAAATAATAAATATAAAATGAGGTTTCTTAATATATTTTATGACAAAATTCAAAGAATTAGGTGTTTGTACGCAGTTATGTAAAGTATGTCATACAATTGGATTTAAAAGAGCTACTCGAATTCAAGCTTTGACAATCCCATATGCACTCAAAGGATATGATATAGTGGGCTATGCTCAAACGGGATCTGGAAAAACATTAGCATTTCTTATCCCAATACTTCAAAATATTTTGATCAATAAACAAGCTTTCTCAGCTTTAATTATTCTTCCTTCTAGAGAATTAGCCTTTCAGATAACTGCCCAAGGAGAATTGTTAGGCGGTATATTTGGAATCAAATTTGCAATTTTAACCGGGGGCATTGATTATTCTATTCAAACGACTATTTTGAAAGGAAAACCTAATCTATTAGTTTCAACGCCGGGCCGTTTGGTGGAACATCTTGGTACATCTTTTTTTTTCCCATTAATTAATCAATTTTGTTTTGTAATAGATGAAGCTGATAAAATTTTACAAATTGATTTCGACAAAGAATTTAATCTCATTCTATCCAAACTCCCTAAAAATAGAAAAACCTTTTTGTATTCTGCAACTAAAACCATAAAACTCAATCAACCTAAAATCATTTGGCTAAAGAATCCTATTAGGATAACTGTAAATCCTGATGGCAAGTTAGTAAAAAACTTATCTCAAAATTATTGTTTCGTGCCCCATGTTTATAAAGAAACATATCTTGTTTATCTCTGCAATGAATTTTATGAAAATTCCACCATTATTTTCGTAGAAACTCAAAAATGTGCTGAAAAACTTGCTCTTTTATTGAAATTCTTGGGTTTTAGTTCTTCTTGTATACATGGAGGGATCAATCAACCTAGAAGATTAAAAATTTTAGAAAATTTTAAAAACAAAAAAAGTCGTATTTTAATCGCCACAGATCTTGCTTCCAGGGGGATAGACACTCCTTGTACGGATCTGGTTATCAATTTTGATATTCCTCTTTATGCAAAAACCTACATTCACAGAGTCGGGAGAACTGCGAGAGCAGGGAAGTCGGGGAGGACAATTAGTCTTGTTACTCAATATGATATTCGATCTTTTCAGAAAATTGAGAAAATAATCGGTCATATAAGTGAAAGTTATTCTTGTAATTTCAGTTCCCTATTAAATATGCATAAAATTGTTACCAAAGAAAGTGAAAAATGTTTCAAAATACTAAAAAATAGAAAAAATATATGAATTCAACTCTTATTAAAAAACCTTTTCCCGCCTTTAAAAATTCCCCAACCAATTAGTCTCCAATGTTTATCAATTCTTTTACTTAATGTGACCTTATCCCCAAATTCACAACAAATAGGGGTAGTGAGTTTTAATTCGATTATTTGATTTCTTTTTTTTAGAATTTTTCCTCCGGTGCTTGAACTTCCGATATTTACCATTAGAATTTCATTTTTTATAATTTCAGGAAAATCTTTGTTTTTATTTGAGTGACCCAACAATCTTTTAAGAAGCTTAAATGAAACGAAAATATTCATGTAAATCTCCGGAAGTTTTTTATAATGCCCCAAAATTTGCCCAGAAAGCCGATCTGCACGAGTTAAACTTGGATCTAAAGTTGTACCCACTCCAATTAAACCACCCGGAATTGCTAGTTTAAGTTTATTTTTTTCGGTATTTAGCGATTGGATCGTCGTTATTACAGGGAAGCATTTTAAAATTCCAAGTTTGTTTTTTTTTGAAATACCTGGTCTTATTTCTATTCTTTCCCCTAACTTCATAATTCCCGAACTAACTGATCCTCCTACAACACCACCTTTTAAATTTTGGATATCACACCCGGGTTTATTTATATCGAATGTTCTGATCAAATACATTTTTAAATTCAAAGATAAATCTCTTTGAGGATCGGGAAAATATTCAACAATTGTCTGTATTAATACGTCAATGTTACATTTTCTTTGAGCTGAGATAGGTATAATTGGATTGTATTCAAAATCGGTTTTTTCAATAAATTTAATTATCTCAAAATAATTTTTTTCAGCCTTTTTTTTTGTTATTAAATCCACTTTGTTTTGTAAAATTATTAAACTACTCATTTTCATAATATCAATTGCTGCTAGGTGTTCCGATGTCTGTGGTTGTGGGCAAATCTCATTTGAGGCGATAACGAGTAAAGCTGAATCCATGATAGATGCTCCAGTTAACATAGTTGCCATTAAAATTTCATGTCCAGGGCAATCTATAAAACTTACGTGCTTAACCAAGGACATATCATAATGGCATTGATTACAAAAAGGTTTACCTTTAATTTCTGAGCTACCGGTTTGATAACAACCCGGTTTTGGACACTGTTGATTCCTACATTTAAAAATTTTTGCATTAGCATAACCCAATTTGATTGTTATATTTCTTTCTAATTCGTTTTTAAAACGCACTGTCTGAATTCCTGAAATAGCTTTCACTAATGTTGATTTTCCATGGGCAACATGCCCCACTGTCCCAATGTTGATAGTGGCTTGATTTTCTATAAAAAAATTTTCCATTTAAATAATTTACAAAAGACACTCGTCTCAAAATTTCATTTATTTTATATCATATTTTTTTTCAGATATTATAAAAATCCCTAATTTCATCAAAAAATGGCAAATCTATGGCTCTATTTGCAGTAATTCTTTTCATAGGATCCAGTCTTAAAAAAGACTTTAATATATTTATAGCATCTGGTTCCAAATTAGGAAAAACTTTTTCTAGTTTTTCAGGAAACCATTTTGGAAAATCGTGCCAATCCCTAAATTCGCTTATACAAGGCCAATTTTTTGTGTCCGGGGTTCCTAAAATTCTAAATATACCAAGTAGTTGTTCAAATTCGCTTTCCCCGCAGAAACAAGGACGTCCCGATAACATTTCTGCTAAAATACATCCGATGGACCATAAATCAATTGGTGTCGAATAACATTTTGCTCCCAACAAAATTTCCGGAGATCGGTACCATAATGTTACAACTTCATGAGTAAATTTTCCGATCGGGATACTGAAATTTCGACTTAAACCAAAATCTGCAATTTTTAACTTAGAACCATTTTCAATTAATAAATTTTGAGGTTTAAGGTCTCTGTGCATTATTCCTTTTTTATGACAATATTTTATCCCAATCAATAATTGGAAACAAAATTCTTTTGAAATTTTGTTCGATAAACCGTTTCCTTTACCTTTTGTTGAAACCATAAAGGCTTTAAGATCAAAATCAAGATACTGGAAAACGATGTACAAAATCCCCTTACCTGATTTTGTTTTGGTGTTAACTATGTCTAACAACTTAACAATAAATTCACATTCAGAAATAGATTTAAGTATGGAAATTTCTCTCAAACTAGTAGGTGGTATACCTTCTTCTTCTGTAGAAGCAAGGGCCTTTTTGAGGGCTACAATTTGACCAGTTCTCAAATCTTGTCCTTTATAAACTTTTCCGTAGGCTCCCTGCCCTAAAATTTCTGTTCTTTTGTAGTTTTCCATGAGTTGGATAAAATTTTATTTATAAAAATTAATATTCATGTTAATTTAAAAAAAAACATTTTTTGAGTTTTCTACCAAAAAAATTCACATTTACACGAATTAAATAAAAAATCTTTTTTATTAATATTAAGAATACCATCTTTAAAAGCAATTGTCCATTTGGTATTTCTTCTATAGACTTTTTCAATAACCGCAAGTAAGAAATTAGGAACCTTGGTTTTATCATACTTTTCACTACGATTACTTTCTAAATCATCGATAGAAAAATCGTCAGATAAATCCTTATTTTCAACCAACTTTTCTTGTATTTTAATAAAATGGTTGTTATTCTTCAAAATCGAAACTCTATTTTCGATTTGGTTTTTATTCTTTGGATAACTAATCCATTCAAAGACATTTTTTTTTATTTTATATGGTTTTTTTAAGAATTTTGCTCGAGTAATAATCCTTTTGTAAACAAAATTTTTTTTGAAAAATATAGTAGATGATATGGGAAGATTACCCTCATTTACAATTCCAGAAATCATGCAATTCCAAACCCAAAGTTTAAAATTAGAAACTTTATTTTCGTTCAATGCAGAATATTTATAAAGATCCCAACTTAAAGAACAAATAGAGGGAAAGCAAAATTCAGGTGAAAAATCTTTCCCATTTGCATTGATAGTATCTACTTTTAAATCACATGAATCTTGAAGTTTTGGCCACGAGCCATTCATAGAGTCAATGAGAAAATCGGTGCGCATTTTCCACCTTTTTTTCAATTCTTTTACAATATCAAATCTTCCTGTTTTTCTTTTGTTTATTTTTAAATAATTTTTTAATGATTCCCCAGTTTTTTCAATAATAAGAGTATAAATTTCTGAAAGTGTCGAAGTCTTATTTTCTGATCTCATCTAATCAAAATATTTAAAATTAAGTATTTAAAATTTAATTTATAGTTCAAATTAAAAATTAATCGATTTAATGTTTAGCTTGAATTTGTTTCGACAAAGCAATATTCTAAAGTTTACAAATTTTTTTGTTTTTTATGAAACAAATCTAAAATGTTACATATGGAAATTTAAACCTCAAAAAAACTCTGGAGATTGGAAATTATTTTTTTTAAATTTTTTAATTTTAAGATTAAGTAAACTCCATTTTTTTTATAACAAAATTGATTTTAGATCTAAATCCATTTTTGAAGGGTTTTTTTTAAAAAAAAATAAATATATTTATAAGATAAAAAAATGTTTAACTGTACAGAAAAAAATAAAAAAATTGCATGTAAAGTGTCTCATTTCAGTATTACCAATTAAAATTTTAAAAAATATAAAAATAGGAAATTTTTTAAATTTTTTTATTTCTATTTATTCTTCCAAGAGAAAAATTTTTTTTTTGTTTAATCTTTTCGGAAATAATATTAAAAAAAAGAGAAGAAATCCTGTTTTAACTTTTTTAGAAATTTCCAGGTTTGAAAATTTGTATAAGAAAACCAACAATAATTCTGCAAAAAAGTTAACTTTTTCTAGTTCCAGTTTCCAAATAACTAGTTAGTTTGAAATTATCGAATGCAAAATTTTATAAAGCTTTCTAAATTTGTTTGGTTTAAAATATTTTTTATATCCAGGAAAAATTGAAATCCAAGAATTAAATGTCAGATATTTAAAATCAATTATTTTACATAAAATAATCCCTGCTTGAACCTGTTCTTCATCATTTAAAAATTTCTCATTAACTACCCGATTAATATTAAACCGAATTTCCTTAATTTTTTCCTTTTTTAAGATACATAGTTCTTTACAGTAATTCCAAATTTTTTGACTAGAATTCTCAGGATTATTGTAAAATAAATCATGTTTTGAGTTTTTATATCTGATTTGCAAGCAGATAAAAACTTCTTCGATGCAAACAGGGATGGCTTTTTCTGAAAATTTCTCTGAAAAACTCATAATTTTAAAAAATGTCTCAAAGAAAATTAATTACATAAATATTGTTTCAATAAATAAATAATTTATAAAACAATTATTTCCTCCCAATATGAAGGTTTTTACTTCTGTTAAATTAAAAAAATGGGATAGAATCGTGGAAAAATTTATAGTAAGCAAAATCTGGAAGAAAAAATTTTCAAACATTCCAGTAGATAGCATTATTGGATTTTTTTTTAATATATCTTCTTCAAATAGAAAAATCTTTGGGTTTTCTCATATAGATTTTATATTATATATTGTTTTAATAAAGATAGAAAATTTAAGTATCACCTCTTTCCCCTCTACTTTGTTTCAATTGCAAAAGGAATCGATAATAGTGAGATTGTTTGGGTTACTCTATCAAAAAGTGCTCAAGAAATTTTTAATTTTTAATTTAGAAAATTTTAAATGGAAAAATGATTTAAGACTTAATGAAAATTTTAGATTTCTTTTCGAAAAAAAAGTAAATTATCTAAATAAACGGATTGGTTTCATTTTTAATTACACTAAGAAAAACTATTTAATATTTAATATTTTTAAACAAGAAGAAAAAGAAAAATGTTATGAATTTCCTAACTGTTTTACACCCAAAATTAAAATACAAGGAAATTTATCTTATCTAACTTTTAAATTATTTTAATTCAATTTTTATTTATTTTTTTGTTTATCGAATAAACTTTAAAAAAGAATTTAATTGGATGTACTCTTTGAAGTAACTCTTTTTTTTTAAATTTGAAAAAAAAAAATCCAAAGGTTTTTTCTTTAAATCTCATACGAGTTGAAAAAAGATTTTTTGAAAATTTAGATAGGGGTTCCAAATTTTCAAAAAAAATTATGTGATTAAAAAGGACCATTCTAGACACCTCGGTTTTTGGACTAAATTTAATAATATTTTTTTTGAAAATTTTTTTGTTATAAAGAGCAGTCAGTAATTGAGCTGGCATAGGTTGAGGGGATGAATTTATGTCGTTGGTTTTTTCTTTCGAAACTTGTAGAAAATAAGGAAACCATTTTATTTCCCTATTCAATATAGAATCGCTTGAAATTATTTCTTTATCCAATCTTTTTATAGCTTTATATCCTGTAAACTTTTTAGCAACATTTTCTTTTTTTTTAAAATTAGTTGATTCTTTTTTCTCACAATCAATTGTTAAATAGTATTGGAAAAGACCGGGTTTTAAAGGAAGAATAACAGTAAATTCATTTTCTGATCTTTTCATTTGAATTTTTTTCGATTTTTGTTGTTTTCCTGAAATGTAAACTAGTTCTCCACCATATATCCACTTAAAAACTGTATTAGTTAAAAATTTTTTATTTAAAGGACGAATGTAGTCTAAAAAATAAACCTTTTTCTTGTTAAAACATTGTGAAACCGTTAGAATATCTTTTACGTTTATGTCATATCTTGAAGACATATTCTTGAATTATATTTCAAAAATTTAAATTAAATAATAATAACATCTGTTAACCCTAATGCTAGATATGTATTCAATCCTTAATAATAAATTAAATATGGATTTCATAAATCTCGAAAAAAATTTAAAATCAAAATTTTTGAATAAAAATATACAAAAGAATGTAAATTTGAAAAAATTTAAAAGAAATCATGTCAATTTATTTCAATATAATAGAAGAAATTTTTTTGAATTAACAATTATGCATTCATCTAAAAATCCTCTATCAATTTCAGATGGAATGTTTTTAAGAATAGATAAAAAATGGAAAAATTTTTTTCAATCTAAAGAATCATTATTAATAAACGATGAATTATACTCACCACTACACAATCATTCTGATTTGTCGTTATTAGATGGGGCTTCAAGAGTATCAGAGATGGTTAAATTTACAAAAGAACTCGATATGAAATCACTTTCTATAACTGACCATGGAGTAATGCACGCAATTGTCGATCTTTTTAAAGAATGTGAAAAATTAGGAATAAAACCAATAGCTGGGAATGAGATGTACGTTATTAATGGTAGCATATCCCGTAATTTCAAAAGGGGTCAATTAGCAAAATATCATCAAATAGTGTTAGCACTAACTGAATTAGGATATGAAAATCTTGTCAGATTAACAACTCTCAGTCATCTTAATGGTTGGCAAGGAAGTGGAGCCTTCGGGAGACCTTGTATAAGTAAAAGACTTTTGTTTAAATATAAAAAAGATATTGTGATTACAAGTGCTTGTCTTGGAGGGGAAATCTGTCAAAATTTATTAGATAAAAATTTTCTGTATGCGATTAAAGTAGCTGAGTGGTATAAAAATAATTTTAATGATTCCTTTTTTTTAGAATTACAAGATCATGGACATAGAGAAGATCGTGCTGTAAACATGAGTATTTTAAAAATTTCGGAAAAATTAAATATACGATTAATAAGTACAAACGATAGTCATTTTACAAGAGATAGTGATGTCGAAGCTCATGATACTCTACTTTGTATTCAAACTGGCAAACCTTTCGATGAACCAGGTAGGATGCGTTATAGTGGGGTTGAATTTTTAAAATCTCAAGAAGAAATGAACAACATGTACCGGGACCACGTTTCAATTTCAAGAATAGATTCAGCATTAAATAGTTCTGTTTTGGTGTCTAATCAAGCAAAGAATTATTCAATTTGGGCAGAAATAACTATCCCAACATTTAAGCTGTCACCTGAATTCAATCATTTAACTTTGGATGAATTCTTGGAATTTTTAGGGAACAATGGACTAGATGCAATTATTAAAAATAAATTTTTAGGAAATAGTGACGATTCTCCAAATAAAAAAATTGAAAACTTAGATTTTTTCAAATCAAAATATAAAAAATATTATATTAGATTGAAATATGAGTTGGATTCTATTAAAAATATGGGATTTTCAACTTATTTTTTAGTAGTTTGGGATTTTATAGATTTTGCAAGAAGAAATAATGTCCCAATCGGATCTGGAAGAGGATCAGTCGCAGGTTCACTGGTGGCATATGCTCTCGGAATAACAAACATAGATCCTATTGAAAATGGTCTTTTATTCGAACGTTTTCTTAATCCTGCACGAAAAAGCATGCCTGATATCGACACAGATTTTAGCATTGACGGTAGAGACAAAGTAATAGAATATGTATCTATGAAATACGGTCAAGAACATGTTGCTCAGATTATAACGTTTAATAGGTTAACTTCCAAAGCTATTTTAAAAGATATGGGGAAATCTGCTCGAAAAGATGTTCAATTGATAGAAAAAATGTCAGATTTAATTCCAATCAATAGGGGAAAACCTATGAAAATCGAATTTTTGATTTCAAAAGATACACCTTCTCAAGATTTCAGACAAAATTATTTAAAAAATAATGGGATCAAAACAATTATGGATAAAGCTTTAAATTTTGAGGGGATGAATAAAACAACAGCAGTTCATGCAGCTGGGATTGTTATATCTTCGAGAAAATTAGATGAAGTGGTGCCTTTAACAAGAGGTATAAAAGGAGAGGTTGTAACCCAATACCCTATGGAAGATGTCGAATACCTTGGGTTATTGAAAATGGACTTCTTAGGTTTAAAAAATCTTTCAATGGTAGAAAATATTGTTAATTTTGTTAATTATCGTTTCAAAAGCCAAATATTAAGCCTAGATTCAAGTTTTTTACAACCGCATTTTGATAAAAGCGTATTTAATTTATTAACAAGAGGAGACTTGGATGGGGTATTCCAATTGGATGCATCGCCAGGAATGAAAAACATTGTTTCAGAAATGAAACCAGGTTCAATCCAAGATATCAGTTCTATTCTTGCTCTTTATAGACCTGGACCCTTAGATACTGGTTTGATTCCAAGATTTATTAAAAGAAAACGAAAAGTTTTTTTATATAAATTTGATTATCCTGAATTAAAAGAAACTTTAGGGGAAACATATGGAATTTTAATTTACCAAGAACAAATAATGAAAGTTTCTCAGGAGTTAGCCGGTTATAGTATGAGTCAAGCAGATATTCTTAGAAGAGCAATGGGGAAAAAAAATATCTTTGAAATGAGGACCCAAGAAAAGATTTTTATTGAAGGATGTATTAACAATTCTCTCGAAAAGATTGCAGGTCAAAAAATATTTATACAAATGGTTGCATTTGCGGAATACTGTTTTAATAAATCACATTCAACCGCATATGCATTTACAACATATCAAACAGCCTGGTTAAAATCACATTGGCCAGTTGAATTTTTTAGTAGTTTACTGAGTGTAAATTCAACAGATTTAGAAAAAATTGAAAAATTCATTTCTCAAGCAGCTTCGATGGGAATTTTTGTCCAAAATCCCGATATAAATACTAGTGATGTTTTTTTTGTTCCAGAACATTCAACAAGAAAACAAAATTTTATAAATTTTGGACTCGGTTCAATTAAAAATGTTGGAGAAATTGCAGCTTCAATAATTATTGCAGAAAGAAAAATTTCAGGAAGCTTTTACAATCTTATCGAAATAGTAAATCGCTTGATAGATGACCAATTTATGCCAAAGAAATTAGTCGAAACATTGATTTTATCGGGATGTTTAGATCAATTAGAGGGAGAAAAAAGAAGAAAAAGAATACTTATTAATTTAGATAAAATAATTGAATGGAAAAACAGGGCACAAAAAATTAAATATTTAAACCAACCTTTGTTATTGGATTTAGATTCACTCAAAAAAGAAGACAATTCTGGAAAAAAAAACAGGAATTCTAAAATTATTTCAGGTGCCGTTGTTTTAAATACAATATGGGAACAGGCGTATTTAGTATCGAATTTAATTGGAATGACTGGGGTAAACTCTTCGTTACTAAAACAGTCTGAACTTATGCTATTTCTAGGAACAGTTTTTAATTTATCGGTTCAATCAAATGAAATTTACAATACTCAATTAATCGAAACATTGAACAACCAAATAAGAAAAAAAGATTTTGAAAATACTCTTTATAAAATTGAAAATATTAAAATTTCTAGTAATTACAAAGCACTTCAAGAATTTTTATCGATTTCAATAATTTTAGAAATTCACGAGTATAAGACTTTTTTAAAAAAAAAATTAATTAAAATGGTTTGCGAAGATTTATCAGGAATATTCATCGCTACAATTTTTGAAAAAGAAGTAAAAATAGACAAAAAAAAATTAAATGAAATTGAGAGTGAATTTTTTCCTGGAGATTTCATTTTAGGTTTCGGTGTAGAAGAAGAACATGTAAACGGGTCAAGAAAACTAATTTTTTCAAGAATTAGTCCAATAAATGGTTATAAAATTATTCTCCTAGACATATCTACAGAAACCCTTGATTGTTTTTCAATTCATTTGTTATTAAAATTTAATTTTACACTTGATTCATTTTTTTCTAAAAGAGGTGAGACTCCGATTCCTCTGATCATTAATATAAAAGGAAAATCTAAAAATGAAATTCTAAAAACAGGTTTATCTATTTCAGAGGCTGATTTGAGTATTTCCCTAAACCTTTTTGAGTTAATGGGTTTTAATTTTAATTTGTTTCAATTTAATGAGGTTCTATAAAGGTAATTTTTTATATCAACTTATCTTCTCCTGTTTTATTAATAAGCATGAAATTTTTGTTATTAAAAATCCTAAAGAAACGAAAAATAAATCAGATAAATTTAAACTGTATTAAGATTATCAAAATCTGTTTAAAGAAATTAATGGAAATGTCGAATTTATCAATATTTGTAAAATTTTGAAAATAAATTTCATCGATAAATAGAATTTTTAATTTTAGATTCCATTTCTAGTTTAGATTTGTTTCCTATCATCTCTTCTGGTAAATTTATTTTATAAAAAAAATCTATAAAATTTTTTAATAAATATATTAAATAAGGGTTTTGAATTTCAAAATGGAGTTATTTTTGAATAGTTCTGAATTGGATATTCTTATTTTATTTTATCTTCAAGAATGTGGTAAGTTTTTTTATTTCTAGATTTAATATTCGAAAAATTTATTTTTTGATTTAAAATATAAAAAAAAAGGATTTTCACATAGTTCGTACGTTTTCAGTTGTGAATCTAATATACATTTGCCAGTGGAAAATGAAAAATTAATACCACCTGGTTCACTCGTTTCTTTGGTACAGAGAGGAATTATATATTCTAATTTAGAAAACAATTGGTTTATTAAATTAAGAAAAAATAACAAGACTTCAATTCAACAATTTATGCAAAGGAGAAAAAAAATTTTATATTCTGAAAAGAATTATTCTGATCAACTTGAAAAAAAATTTTATATTTCGACGGAAATTCCAAATCAAAATACAATTTTATTCTGTTCTTGGCATCCAAGGAAAATCCAAGGTTATTATTCTACAAAAAATTCATTAAATTACTTGTTAGAGCAGGAAAATTATCTAGATACTTGTGAAATTTTCTCTAAAAATTCAAATTTTCTACAGAAAAAAAACGCATCTGAATCTCTGGAAACTACTTCAATTGATTTTAATTTGAACGGTACTTTGATTTCAACAACTTTTTATAATGGAATATTCGTTGTTTGGACTGAAACTGGAATTCCCCTCCAAATTTTTTTTTCCATAAAAGGTGCTATAATTGAATCAAAATGGTGCGAAAATTCAAGATATATAGCTCTGGCTTACCTTTCTGGTGAAATTAAAATTTGGTCGAGTTGGTATTCTCAGACATTAATGGTTATTTTACCACATAGAACTCTTATGGTTTCTTTAAATTGGAAAAAACCACAGCATTTAATAGCTTTTTCTAAAGAAATGATTTTATCTCATCTTAATCTTTCAAAGAAAAAATTAAATTTTATAAGAGGACATGACACTCAACTTAATGATATAGTATATTCAACTAATAAAGAATTGATTGGATCTTGTTCAGACGATTTGACTCTTAAATTATGGAAAATCGATAAGAAATTTAAACTAATGATGACCTTAAAAGGTCATAAAAAAGAAATTGTAGTGATTGCCTTTAAACCTTCTAAATTTGAAAAAAATCTAAGTTTTAATAAAAATTTTCTAGCAAGTGGTTCTTTAGATTTTTCTTTGAGGATATGGGATATTAGCAACAAAACATGTCTAAAATTTATTAGAATTGAGGGACCGGTTTTTTCAATCGAATGGTCTCTTGTCTCCGAGACTATAATAATAGGAAGTTGTGGAAAAGCATACAAGGTAAACTTGAATTGTGAAAAAATTGTTTGCAAAGAAATTTCGAGTGATTATGGTATTTTTTCATTGACTTCCCATTCGATGATAGAAAAATTTATGGGATTCAGTTTTAAAAAAATTTTCTTAATATAATAAAAAAATTTATAATTAGTTAAATTTTTGTTTTATTTTTTAAATTTAGTGATATTAAATGGTGGTGACAATATCGGTTAAAAAAAAATTCGTTTCAGATGGAGTTTTTTTTTCAGAATTAAATGAGTTTCTTTCAAGAGAATTATCTGAACATGGGTATTCAGGGGTTGATATCGAAAAAAGTCCTTTAAGAACTGAAATAATAATAAAAACAACAAAAGCACCTTCCGTGATTGGTTTTAAAGGACGGAGAATTAGAGAATTATCGAATCTTTTAAAAGATCGTTTTAACCTTAATCAAAATAAAATTGCTTTGTATGTAGAAAAAGTTAGGAATAGAGGTCTATGTCCCAATATTCAGGCCGAACTTCTGAGATTTAAACTTTTAAAAGGTTTAACAGTAAGAAAAGCATGTTACGCAATTGTTCGGTCCGTAATGGAATCTGGAGCAAAAGGGTGTATTGTAACCGTTTCTGGTAAACTTAGAGCTCAACGTGCGAAAAGTATGAAATTCATGGATGGGTATATGATTCATTCTGGAAAACCTGTTGACGATTATGTAAAATCTGCGACAAAACACTGTCTTCTTCCACAAGGAATAATAGGAATTAAGGTTTCAATAATGTTACCTTGGGATCCCACGGGTATTATAGGACCAAAAAAACCCCTTCCAGATTTAGTTACGATTTTGGAGGGTAAAAACTGTTTCTAACTAAAAATATTATAGTGTTTAAAAATTTTATGGAATAAAATAAATTGCAACTCATTCAAATTATAATTCTTTATTTTTACAAAAAGTATATCAATTAATTTTTTCCCTATAATTATTTTAAAAAAATATCACATTGAAATGATTTATAAAAATAGGAACCAACTAATAGGTTTCACCAATGGTAGAAAAAAAGGTTATTTAATTATTTTCTTAGGGGATAATAAAGTTGGTCTGATATCAAAAGAATCCTTCCACCAAAAAAAGTGGTTTGATGGACAATTTATTCTTGGAAAACCCGAAACTTGTTTTTCGAATTTTATAAAGTTTAAGGTCATAAAAAAATTGAAGATAAGTTACTCGTTCGAAGTCAATAAATTTATATTATCGTTTAGTCAAGAAATGGCTAAAATACAAAGAAAATTTTTCCACATTTTAGCCATTTTTTTCCAATTCGACGAATTTTCAAAAAATATTGCTAAATTTTTTGAATTCCAAATTCTAATCGCAACCAATGGATTAATAGTTTTCCCTGGGAATGGTAAAAATTTTTTAACTGATATTATAAAAAAATTAATATTCAAAAACATATCGTCTCTATAGCTCAATTGGTTAGTTTTAATCCAAGCATATGACTGTTAATCATAAGGTCGAGAGTTCGAGTCTCTCTGGGGACGTTTTTTTTTTAGTTAAATTAAATTATTATTAAATTTAAATTTTTTAATTATTTTTTGAATTAAAAAAATAACATGAGTAGTGTGCGTTCTGGTGTAAGTATTAAGAAAATTTTAAGTTAAAATATAAGAAAATTGTCCTAATTTTTACATTCAGTATGATTTAAATACTATTTTATATTCTCCAGAAGGTAAAATTCTTCAATTGGAATACATGCAGAAGAAAATTACTCAAGGTCCCACCATAACGGCGATTATGTGTAAGGATGGGTTAGTTATTTTTACTGAAAAACAAAATGAACATGTTAAAAAACATCAAGAAATTTGTTCAAAAATGATATTTTTAAATAAGGTAAATGTTCTAGCTGGAACAGGGCTTTTTCAAGATTTTTCAAGAGTAATAGAAAGAGCAAAAGTGGATTCAGATGCATTCCGAGAAAATTTTTCAAGTGTATTAGTAGGAAAAATTTTAGCATCAAGAATTGCCTCTTTGATACATCTTCAAACAAGGTATTGGTATATAAGACCTTTGTGCTGCTCCTTATTTCTGGGAAGCATTAATTCAAAAGTTCCAGAATTATTTTTGGTTACTTGTACTGGCCACTATTTCAAATGTTTTTCTGGATCTATAGGACAGAAATCAGAAATGTTCCGAATAAATATCGACAAATTCTTAAATAAATCTATAACTTGTAGGAAAAGTTTTGAAAAAATTTACAAATTATATCAACAAACTAAAAAGAATTTTAACTGTAGATATTTACAGATATCTTACTTTTCAAATGAAAATCCTTCTTTTAGATCCTTATTATCCTATAATTTAATTTTGGAAGTTGATCGAAGAATAAATTTGTTGTAAATACCTATAAAATATTTGATTTTTTATAAAAAGGCATAAGGAATCAAAAAAAAGATCGCAGATTAAATAACAAGATTGAGATAGTAACTTTTCTTGTTTAAATTTAAAAACAATTAATTTCAGGTTTATATTTCAATTCTTTTAAATCAGTTACAATACTTAAACCAGAAATACAATTTGTGCATCGAAAATAAAATCTAAGGAAATTTATTCCAGAAAAACATTTACCTAAAATTTTTTCTTTTAAGGCATTTATTTTTTTTCCCCTCAAAATTTTATACAAACAAATTTTACATTTAATGGATATTGGGAGCATAAATCTAATTTTTTTATTTTTTGGTTTAATTAAAGGAAGGAGGTTTTTTTTATACTGGTTTTTTATCGCTTGATATTTAGAAACACATTTTCTATCAGACATTTGAAAAATAAAATATGAAGGTGTTTATTTCATAATGGGATTAAAATATTTTGATGATGATTATTACAATAAAATCCAACTAGGTTTTGGAAATTTTAGAAAAACTGAAATAATGGATTATAAGTAAGTTTTTAATTTTTATGAATATTCAGAAATAAAAAATTTAACTAACATAAGAATATCAAAAAATTTTTATACAAAAAAGACAGGAACTACGATAGCAGGATTAATTTTTAAGGAAGGTTTAATTCTTGGAGCAGATACAAGAGCCACAAATGGAAAAGTCGCTTGCGACAGTAATTGTCAAAAAATACATTACCTTGCGCCCAACATTTGTTGTATGGGAGCCGGTACATCAGCAGATGCAGAAAATATTAATAGAATTCTTTTTAATCAATTAGAACTCCAAAGATTGTCTACTGGGAGAGAGTCTAGAGTTTTGACTTCTCTTACGATATGTAAAGATCATCTTTTTAAACATTATGGAAACATTTCAGCCGCATTAATTTTAGGGGGTTATGATTTAATGGGACCTCAATTATTTTCTATTCACCCTCATGGGTCTACGGAAAGTTTGCCTTTTCTAGCAATGGGAAGTGGATCTTTAGCTGCAATTTCAATTTTAGAAAATAGTTATAAGTGTGCTCTTAATCTAAATTCTGCTTTAATTCTAATTAAGGAATCAATTCTGGCAGGAATTTTTTGTGATATGGGATCAGGGAATAATATAGATATTTGCATAATTCTTGAAAATAATGTCATCTTTAATCGAAATGCATGGAATTATGAAAATGATTATAAATTAGGTGAATTTTTCAAAGAATATAAATGAATTTTTTGTTTAATCGGATATAAAAATTAAATTATTGAAAATTTTTTTCAAATTTTTACCATGTCCTTGTAGCTTAGTGGTAAAGCATTCGTTTCGTAAACGAAAGTTCGTGAGTTCGATTCTCATCAAGGGCAAAGTTAATCATATTTTAGTTTCAGAAAAACTGAAATCATAAGTAATAAATGGATGATCTAATAATTCTTGTACAGTAGGTCTGAAATCCGGATGTCTTTTTAAACAATTTTTAATAACATCAGTTAAAAAACTTGGGGGAAAAGAATTATATTTTATTTTTAATGAATTATTAATAATGGCATGAATTTTTTGGATCATCGAAAAATCTTTAAATGGAGAATATCCATGAGTCAATTGATAAAGAATACATCCTAGTGACCAAATATCAGAAGATCTACTGATTTTGAATTGAGGGATATTTTCAAGAATCCCTGGAATTTCCAATATGGCTTCCGGGGACATATAATTTATTGTTCCTATATGAATATCTCGGGTAATATTAGTCGTATTACTTCCGATAGGTTTAGATATCCCAAAATCTATCAACTTTAAATTCTTTTCAATGAATAAAAAATTACTAGGTTTCAAATCCCCATGAACTATTCTTTCTTCATGAATTTCTCTTACTGCTACTAGAATTTGCTTCCAAAACATTTTTATCTGCGAGAAATCAAGATGATATTTTTTCTTGGCAAAAAAAGTTTCTAAATCAAATTCCCCGAACTCCAATATAATATATACAAGGTGTTTTTTGAAATTAACTTCAGCGTCTTCCATTCGGATAATATTTGATTTTCTGGATAGAAGTTTTAACACTACAATTTCATTTATAAAATTATGAATTGTTTCGATTTTAAATTCTTTGACCTTGTTTTTTTTGAGTGCAAAAATTTTTCCATCGTTCCTTAGAATTTTATAAACTTTACCACTCCCCCCTTTTCCTAAAATTTTCAATTTAAGATAAAGAGAATGGTTAATATATAAATAATTTTTTTCTTTTACCTCTACTTGAGGAAAAAATTTATTGGGATAGTTCAAAGAAATTTTTTGCCCTACATTCCGGGAGATTTTATTTGAAAATATTTGATGAAAAGAAGTCCATAATTCTGAATAATAAGAAAGAGGGTTGTTAAAATACCAGAAAATATTTTTATTTTCCATTCGAACATTTAAAAAAGATTTTTTTAAGAATTTAGAAAAAAGTAATTTTAATTTTTTGAATATTTTAAAACTAAAATTATTGAAAAAATTCAAAATTTTCAAAAATGAATGGTTGTTTGATTTATTTTTAGGATTTACGATACGATTCTTTTTTATAGTAAATTTTCTACCATTATTTTTATTTGTAAATTTTCTATTCAAAAGTAGCGATTTTTTTGAATATTTTAAATCAACAAGTGAATATTCCTTAAGCTTCTTAACTTTGTAAAAAAAATAAAATGTAAAGAAACTTTCAAGAATTCTTAAAAAAAACAAAATTAATGGATTTAAATAATTTTGAATTTTTAATAACACGCTAAAACTTATATTTTTTACTGAAAAACCGGTTTTTAATTTGAAAAACAAATTTCTTCGGCATAGACTCATTTTTTTATAACCCTCTTTTTGGTAAATATTGAATATTTTATTGTTTAAATTTTTCTGAAAAAGACATAGATGCATTTTTAAAAATTTTTTAAAAAAGAAGTTTTGTAATTTCAGGAAAGAATGTGATTGTTTTTTTTTTGAAACTATATTGAAAAACTTTCCGGAAATTTTAGATAACATTATTTTATCCTTCCTTTTAGATAACAAAAAAAGTTGATTTGAGATTATTTGGGTTTTTTTATCGCTCAGTCTATGTAGACTAAGCATTTTTTGTTTTAGAAATTTTCAATTATTTTAAGTTAAAAATAATAAGATTTGAATGTTTTATTTAGATTTTTAAATAATTTTTTCCTTTTCCACAATTTTTAATTAATAAACTACATATGTTTCTAAATTTTTTAAAAAACGAAGAAAATTTAACAATTTTATTCGTGTCTCCTGATCCCGAATCAATGTATATTTTTCTATTGTTAAAAAAAAAAATAAGAGTAGGAGAATTTTTTATTTCATGTATTAAATTAAATTCTCTTAATTTGTTTGAATCAATTAAAAAGATTCGAACATTAATCCAATTTTTTTTGTTCCAACCAAAAAATAGTAGTCTGTGGTTTATATGAAAAACATTGAAATTTGACAAAAAATCTAAAACCACAATTTTAAAATTATTGTCTAACAAAGCTTGATCGACAGAATAATCAGTTTTTAATTCAAGATCATATTTAGTTTTCATTCTAATTTTTTTTTTAAGGATAGAATAAAATAATACCAAAATACATTAATAAAATTAATTTGATAAAAATTTATTAAAAATAATGATAAGAATATATTTTTCAATTTAAAAAAGTGATAATAATAGGTGTATGCCCTTCTTAATTGAAAAATCACATATGATATCCTTTGAAATTTATACGGAACGAACAATAAGAAAAACTTCGAATAGCGGTAATGTTCTTTTTTTTCTAAATAATTTAGATATTTCCAAAGTAAATTGGAAAAATAGAGCGATAAAAAAAATATTTTTTGAAAAGCTTCAAAAAATTAGGGATAGAGTCTTGAATAAAATTCGAGTGGATGAACGAGATTTATGTATTAAAAGAGGGAAAATTTTTAAAAATTTAAAACTAAAAATATATTTTGAAAAAAAACTAAATTTTAAATTTCTTAGCTTTTTTTATAAGATTCCGTTTTCCCTAGTTAATAAATATCTAGTTCTTAAAAATTATGTAAAATACCCAACAAAATATTTAGAAGTTTATCAAGATAAAAAAATAAAAAATTTACCAGGTATACTTGAAATTGGTACTGAAATATATAAAAAAAAATATTATAAACTTCAAAATATAAGGAAGAGTAGAAAATTTGTAACTTTTTTTAATAATTCAAAAATTAGAACCAATATTTTAGCTTTTTTTTTAGATAAATTTGATAAAGAAATTCTTAAAACTTTTTTAATTTTTTATTTATATAAATGGTGCTGTAAAAAAAAGGGAAATTTTTTGAAAATTTAAATTTTAATTTGATTTTAAATAATGAAGTTATCAAATTTAATTTTGGCAAAAATAATATTATATAATCTAAATAATTCCAAGAATGCTTTTGAATTCAAATCTTTTTCTACATCCCAATGATAAAAAAAATTCAAGAGGGTTAAAGTGTCTGGATTTTAAAATTTCAAATTTAATTTTTTTAGATTTTTTTGTGGTTTATGATAATTATTTGAAAAAATTATTTAAAAACAGTGTATACACGCTTTCATTGCACTTAAAAAACTATTTATTTCTTCAGTCTCAAAAAATAAAAATTATAATTGAAATTAACAAACTTTTAAAAATTATGGAGATTTTAATTAATTTAAAATTCCAAAATACAGTTTTTAATATAAAACCAAAAAATAAAAAAAAATTATTGACTATCAAGTCATTCCATAAAAAATTAAAGGGTTTTTTTGTGGAAAGAGCCAAAGGTTTTTTTTTAAAAAATGACCCAATCAAAATTCAATTTTTCACTCAAAAAAATACTTTTATCTGTAAAAATAAATTCAACACCGGTTTCCAGAAAAAAATTTATTTCCCGAAAAAGGAGAATTTATCAAAAAAGAAAATCTCCTTCAAATCCTATTATAGTTTTTCCTTACCTGAATATCTTCAATCAAAGGGTTTTTTTGATTCCACTGGAAGAAGAATAAATTCTTTTACTTCGATCTTAGACCAAACATTTTATGTTTTAAAAAGAATAAACAGTTTTCCTTTACCAATCAAATTAAATTTTCTGGATTTTTACAATGAAGTTATTTCTTTTTTATCGAATCTCCAAACTGGAAGGTGTGATATATTTAAGTTATGTTATTTAAAAAAAAAAGAAAATGTTTTCAGAAGGCGTCTAGATAAACTCTTTTTTCTTAAATGGAAAATTTTAGAAGAGATTGTTACTTGGGAGAAAAAATTTTCATTTAAAATTAAAATTTTGTTATCTTTCGGACACACCTTTTTCTCTTCTGATCACTCTTTCGAAAAAATTTTTAGACAAATTAAAACATCGAAAAATTGCAATATTTATAAATCGTCAGATGAACAAAACAATATAAAAATGTTAAAATATCCGTTTGAGAATTTAAATTTTTACTTTAATCATTTCCGAAAACCTCTTTTTAAAATCAAAAATATTGAAATGAATAACATTAGTTATTGGAATATTAGGGAAAAAAAAGAGTATGATACGAAACTATTTTTTAATTTTACTTCTATTTACATTACAAATAAATATAGAGACACTTTTTCTGAAAATAATTCTAATTTATATGAAAAAAAAATATTTATATTTGTCTGGATTTTCCTTGAAAATTTCAATTTTACAAGTAGCTTATTAGAGTTGTATTCCATGATTTTTCGCAAAAATATCTACTCATCAGTTGAAAAACTAAGAACTTTTATAAAAATCGCAATTAAAACAACTATTTCTAAAACAAATTATTTTCAAAGAGAAAAAATAAAAGTTTTATTAAAGCAAAAAAAAATTAAATTTTTAAATTTTCTTATCGAGGACCATCTCGCACTAAAAATCGGTAAAATTTTCAAAAAATCAACTTTTTTCAGAAAATATACCAATTTACCGATTATTGTTTTAAAAATTTTTTCAGACCATAGACTTTATTGGTTCGAATATGTTCAGGTCTTGGATAGAATTGATTTAATAAAAGAATATTTAACCGAAAAATCAAAAAGTTTGTTCAAGAATTTTAAAAAAGAAGAACCTTTTATCGAAAAAAACTTTAACATTTTTAAAAAGATAAACGTATGTACGATTCAATCTTTTGTACATAAAAAAAAAAAAGAAGCTAACATTTTACTCTTATCTATCATAGATTTAGTTGAAAACGCAAAAAATAAACAGATCAAAATAAATTTTAACAAAGATTTAATTATACCTTTGTTTTTATTCATCATTATGAAATATAGGGTATTTTCTTTTTTTTTTATTCTAAAAAACAAATTAAGTGACAACTTTTTAATCCATATTAAAAATCAATTTACAAAAATTTTAAACTCTGAGTTTTTAGAATATAACATTGGAAATTTTTTAGATAAATTCAAAAATATTTTTAATCTTATTAATTGTATGATAGTTTGGAACTACGATGAAAATCGCATCTTTAAGACTACTATTGAATATTTAACCTATAAAAAAAAATCTTTACTTTTTACTTTTTTTCAAACAATTTTAAAGGGACCAGTCGTTCTTTTAGGATCATTAAGAAAAAAAACTTCAATATTAAAAAAATTGATGGGAATAAATTTTGAATTTTTATTTTTCTACCAATTTCAAGACATAATTTTTTTTATTTCAAAACAATTTAACATGAAACAATTTGGTTCTAGAAGTCTGCGACCAAAAATCTTTTTTTTGGAACAAGAAAGAATTTTTTGTAAATTAGGACCCCATAATATTTTTTATATTAAGAAAACGGGTTCTCTAAACGAAAATCAAATTAGAAAGAAATTTGAAGATAAATTTATAAGACCCTCAAAAATAGAATTTTCTTGTTTTTTCGATTTTTCGCGAATAAATTTTGAAAAAATTGGAATAATTTTAACTAATCTTAGATCTTTAGATTTAACCTTTTATTTGATTTTTAAGAAACTCTTTTATAATGAAATGACCATAAACTGGAATTACCAATCAATTTATAATATTACAAAAGTGCAACCAAAAATAGAGAATAATAATAATTTTCAAAAAGGAAACTTTTTTAAATCATTTGAAACCCATAAAACCATTCAATTTTATTTAGAAAAGGCTTTAAAAATTTTGATTATAAATCCTAGTTATAAGATGGTTCCGAAAAGTAATTATCGAAATATAAAAGATGGAAAGATAAAAACTGTAAAGGAAAAATCTTCTTTAGGTTTAATGACAAGTTGGGGTAAAAAACTATTAAAATTTAATTCACTAGGATCATTGAATTTTCTTGAAAATAACAAAAAATCTCGATCTAACATTATTTCAGGACTTCTAAATACAGGTCTCTATTTCTTCATTGAAAAATTATGTATTTTAAACAATCAACTTAGATTTAAGTTTTTGATTTTAAAAAAATTAATGACCATTCCTGCTAAGGTTATCTCGGTTTATCCAAATATTTCTCAAATAAAATTTAGTTCCTTGATTGATGAAAAAAGATTTTTATATTTTTGTAAAAAATTTCTTTATAATTTTAACAATTTCGTTTTCCCAATCGAACCATTTAAATTTTTGAAAGAAAAATTAAATGGTTCGTACTGTAAGAGCAATTACATAGAACAATTTATTAAAAATCAAAAAATCGAAGACTGTTTTATTTATATAACTGTTGAAAATGAGTTTAGAATTTCTTTCGTAACTGATAAAAACCTAAAAAATTTTTTTTATTTCCAAATTCAAGTTTTTTTTGATAAAAAAAATTTTTTATTTATTTATAAATGGAAAAGAAAAATTTTCTTGGGCCCTGAAAATTTTTTTGAAAATTTTATTAGACCTTTTAAAAAAGATTTTTTTAAAATAATTAAACACCCAGATTTTGTTGGATGTGATCCTGAAAAATTAGAAAATTTTGTACAAAAAACCGATTTTGGTGAGGAAGAAAAACTTTTTTTATTTACCTTTAAAGAAAATGAATTTTTGGTTTTTGAATTCATTAGTATAAATAAGCTGGGGTCAAAAATAAAAGGGTCTTTCTCATATTCATTCGGAAAATTTTTCTGGGATGAAAGTGAATTTTTGAATATAGATACTTTAAAGGAAGCCTCCTTAATAAAAATAAATAGGATTTAAAAAGTTAAAATTGTTTACATATTGATTTTTTTATTATATTAAATGAATGATAAGAAATTATTAAAAATCACCGGACACCCCTTAATTTTATTTGGAGAAAAACCAGGAAATTCGAAACAAAGATGTAGTATCTTAAAATTTTTTTTCCAAAAAATTTTTTCGGAAAAAAATAAAAAATTTTTTAAAAAAAAAAATATATTTAAACAATCCTTTTTTAAAATGGAATCTAGAAAGAAAAATTTTCAAACAAAAAAAACAAATAAAGAAATATTTTTATCAAAAAGAATTGAAAGACATTGTTTATTTTATAAAACAAACAAAAATATAGAAGTTAAAAGGGAACTGGTAATTGGTAACTCTTTTTCAAATTATATTTATGAGTTAATAAAAAGATTTTATTTAAAATACCATTCAGCTTGTTTTCAATCTGGAGATGGAGGTCTTTTTTCATTGAGAAAACCTGGTCAAATTGATTTATATGATTTCAAGAAAAATAAAATTGTATTCACGGCATATTCGAAATTATACATGGTACATTACCTATCTCCACATCCCATTTTTCCATCTTGTTTTTTAACAGGTAACTATAAATGTTCAGAATTTTGGAAAGTTTCATCGAATGGTTCAATGACCACTTTGGAATTTTTGTACCATAAAGATTTGATATGTTTTCAAAAATACAGAAAAAAAGGAAAAATTATTGATTTTGGGACTTTAAGTATGAAATGGAAATGTTTTGATGAGGTTGCACAAAAATATATTTTCTCACGACAATTTAACGAAACAATCACTGATATTTCAACAAGTGAAGATAACAATTTATCCGCAATTAGTACTTATTCAAAAATATTAATATTTGACCATAGAATAAGAAAGATAATCTCAAACGTAAAACGTAAAACTAAAAACTATTCATCTCTTGAATGGTTAGTTGATAATCCGAAACTTATCGTTCAAGGAAAAGAAATAAATATTTGGAATACCGAGCAAAGTAAGGATTCAAATTTTAATGATCTCGAATCAACTCAAAACAATAAGTGGAATATTAATACAAATTCAAGTTTTATAAATTTAGAAAGAAGAAAAAATTTATTATTAACTTTTGGAAAAACGAATAATAATTTTTTTCAATCAATAATTTCGAAAAAAACTGTAAATTCATGGATTCAAAATGAGTCTAATACAATGATTGCATTAAATATAGATAATGAAATTTTTCTTTTTAATAAACGCTGATGGTTCAGTGGTAGGATTTGTCTTTGCCAAGGATAAGACCCGGGTTCGATTCCCGGTCAGCGTATTTAAAAAAGTAATCGTACATTTTTCCTTTGTTTCAACTCACTGAAAAATAGTATTTATTAGGACAAATTTTTAAAAAAATTATTTTAAAAAAATTGTTTCCCGTAAAACCGATGTATCTTTCAAAGTCTGAAAAATCCTTCAAATTAGAGCTATTTAATTTGAGGATTTTATATTCATAATCTTCCTCTGAAATGATTTCCAGATAAATTTTTGTAAAAAATAATTCTTCTAAGGTAGGATCTACTAAAATATTTGTACCGACAATACCTAGATTATTAAACACAACTTTTATTTTAAAGGGTATATCGGAAAGTATTAATAAAATCTGGGAAGCCCATGTTAAAAAACCATTAAAGTTGTAACCGCCTTTTAGTTTTCTTATTAAAATATAAAATTTTGAACCTTTAAAAAGTCTAGTCAAAACTAATTTTTCTAATATTGAATTGACTATAAAAACATCTTTTTCTGAGCTACATAGATTGGTTAATTTTTCAAAAGAATCAAACAATATTGTTTTTACGAAATCTGATGAGTCTTTTTTTTTTCCTATTTCAAAAATTGGTCCAAATAAGGCTAAAAGAATTTTATGAATCCCGAATTCGATATAAAATGATGAAATTGAACTAGGAATTATGTTTAATTTAAAGTTAACATTTCTTAACTCAAAATTCATTCGACCATCGTGTCTATATGAAAATTTTTCCTTCTTAAATTCAAGCATATAAATTTAATGGTTTTATAAAATAAATAGAGTATTAAAGACACTTGTCAAAATATGGACAATTACATAGTAATTTGTTTTTTAAAATCTTCTGTTGATTTGATATTAATATTTGTTTGAACCAAATAATCAATTATTTCCCTCTTATAGGGGAACATCGCTTTATATGCTGATCTTATAGTTATTTCACTTATTCCCGAAGCAGAAGCTATATCGCTCAACGCAAAATAATTTTTGGATTTTGAAATTTGAGAAACTATATAAATAGCAGCTGCTGCCACAGAAATATAGTTTCTACCATGTAAACCATCTTTTTCTTTGACTAAAAATGCAATTCTTTCAGCAAGCTGTGATGATGTTTCTGGTAAACCCAGTTTGTTACAGAATCTTTTTACAAAATCCACAGTCCCTCTATTCTTTGATATTTTGACTCCCCTTAAACTTCTTTCTATTGCTCTAACTCTTGCACCGATTTCTTTTTTTGATACCTTTGATACTTCAGATATTTCTTTAAAAGATCTAGGAATAGATTCGTTACGGCAAACTAAAAAAATTATCGCAGCTATAGTGGCTTTTGTCTCAGTCTTTCTCAGACAAAATTTCTTTCTAGTACCATCACTTTTTAAGGTTAAATGATCAAAATAAATTTTAAACAACTCTTCGGATTTCTCTTTTATATTTTTAGAAAGGAAAGTTTTCTCGAGGATAAAACTTATTTTATTGAAGGAACTATTTAAGAATCTTTCGGTTTTTTGCATTGCACTTTGATTTTGTGTTCTAATCAATCTTTCGTTTAGAATATTTGACCCCTTCAAACCCTTGGATAAAATTGTACCTAATCTTGAATTTAAAAGTGGGTTTATGGGGGTTCCTATTCTCGAAGGGTCATTATTAGTTTGATTTTCAGAGAAACCCCTCCATTCTGATGAAAAATCTACTAAATGTGCATATAACACAAGTCCACAATTTTTACAAATTATATCTCCCCTTTTTTTATCTTCGATTAAATCCTCACCATTACATTCGTTACATTTTTCTGGGTTTGTATTAAATTCACCTATTTGTGTTTTTTCAATGCCATTAAAATTCATCTTATTTTATAACAATAAAAAAATATAAAGTTATTTGTAAATTATTAATATATAACATGGGTATTTCAAAATTAATAAATGTATATTCTTGTTCTGAAGGAATCTCAATTGATCAAGTATCCATTCCAAGTATTTTTTATTCCCCTATTCGCACTGATATTATACAATTTGTCCATCAAAGTATGTCGAAAAACAAAAGACAACCTTATTCTGTTAGTCCCCGTTCTGGAATGAAGACTAGTGCCTCCTCATGGGGAACCGGTCGTGCCGTGGCAAGAGTTCCCCGGGTCCCTGGAAGCGGAACCCATCGAAGTGGGCAAGGAGCCATAGCAAATTTTTGTAGAGGTGGTAGAATATTTGCACCAACGAAAATTTGGAGAAAATGGCACCATAAAATCAATAAAAATCAAAGAAGACAAGCAATTATTTCCGCAATTGCTTCAACTGGAATATTATCTTTAATAATTGCTCGAGGTCACAATATTTCCCGAGTACCAGAAATACCCTTAGTGCTTGAAAATGCGTCTGAATCTATGGTTAAAACAAAAGATGCACTTAAAAGTTTAGCTAATATAGGAGTTATACATGATATTTTGACGAAGAAAAAAAAACAGAAAATTCGTGCAGGAAAAGGAAAAATGAGAAATAAAAAATATAAAAGATTTAAAGGTCCTTTGTTTATTTATGAAAAATCAGCTCGTTCTTTGAGAAATATTCCAACCCTAACCATTTGTTCAATTAATTCTTTAAATTTATTAAAATTAGCACCTGGTGGTCATGTTGGGCGATTTTGCATATGGTCCTACAACTCTTTTTTACAACTAGAAAATATATATAATTCTCATGATAAAAGTTCAACAGACGATGATGGAAAAATTTTCTATAAATAAACTCATTTTCCCTTAAAAATAAAAGCAAAATTGCGAAAATATTTTTGAGAAAGTGACAAAATAAATAAAAAAATAAAGTCTTTAAACAAGTAGATGATAAATAGTGTCCCGACATGAAAGATAAAATCCTTACCAATATAATTCATTTTTCAAAATAAATTTTTCGATTAATAAAAACGGTTTCTATTGGTTCGTCTAGTTGTTTAGAAAATACCAATAGACAGTTTTACTTTCTTATTTATACATTGAATTCGGTTAAAGAAAAACCATTTGAAATTGAAAATTTACTTAATTTATCAGATTTAATTACATATAAATTTTTCTGGTTTTTAAAAATATTTTTTTTTTTTTTAATAAAAACAAAATTGGAGTAAATTTGGATGGAACTACTTAAATTTAAGAGGGAAATTTCTTTAGATGAAACAAAAAAAAATATTTTAAAAACAGGATTTTTTTTTTTCTCAGAACAATCTATAAAAATTTCCGAATCTAATGGTTTAACTAGAAAATTTTCTTTGTTTTTTAATATAGAATTTGAATTTTGTTTTAAAATTGATCTAATTTTTCCAAATAATAAAATTTCATCACATACAGAATAAAGAAAATATCTAATCTGTTGAGGGCTAAAAAATTTAACCAACAAATTAACTTTTAAATTTTTTTGAAAAAAAAAAACTGAAAAAACTTTAAAATTTTCGATTAATTTTAAGTTTTTTATCCATTTAAAGGTCTTTTTTTTTATAAATAAAGTTTGAAAAATATTGCTATTTGAAATTGAAAAATGTTCGAATTTATTTGATATGATGGCTTTTTTTATCAAAACTTCAAATCTGGAACCTTTTTTTGATTTTTTATTTAGTTTTTGATAATTTTTTAAAAAACCAATAAATTTAAAACTTTTGGAAACTAAGATAAAATATTTAGGTTTATCATTTGAAATTTTTAAGACTAATTTTCCGAAAAAAAATCTTTTTTTAAAATTTTTGATTAAATTTTTAAAGAAAATAAAGTAATCATTAAAAGGTTCATAAAAAATTCCCAAAAAACAATTCATAAGATAAAACAAGGATAATATTAATTTTTAAATTAAAATAAAAATTATTAATCATATTCTTTTTATTCTATTTTTACAATCAAAGCTTTCCATTAACTTTTAGATCGCTTCTAAAACAATGACTCTATATAGAAACTATTTAAGAGTAAGTATGTTTCCAAAAATTCATTTAATTTAGACTATAAGACATTTATTTTAAAATTAGAGAAATATAATTGAAAGTAAATTTGTTTTTCCAGAATTACATTACCGAATTATTTTTAAACTTTGTACTAAAAAATGGAAATTTGCAATTGAAAATCCCAGAAATCAGAAAAAAAAAAACTATATGAAATTTTTATCTTAAATTAATTATTTCATTTTAGGTTTCATCCGAAAGATGGTTCTCTACATAAAAAATCAGGGTTTACAGTGATTATAATCATAAACAATAATTATTTTTAGGTTGACCATAGGACACGTAGGTTTAAAATCCCAATCTATCCGTACAAATAAATGAAATAGTGTTAAAAATTTAAAACAACATTTTTTGTTTTTTAAAGTGAAAATAAAGCCTGTTTTTTAAACTTAATCGTTAGTTTTTTATCAAAAACTTTTTCTATCGCGTTATAAATATCTTCAAATGTTATCACCGTCCTTTTGTTTTTTACTGCTGAAATCCCAGATTCCGTGCAAATAGATTTAATTTCTGCACCGCTTGAGTTTTTCAAAGTTTTTGAGATCATCCAAAGATCGATTCCCGGTTCAACTTTTATTTTCCGTAAATGTATTTTTAAAATAGCCAAACGTCCTTCTGTATTAGGGTTAGGGATTTTAATTTTTCTGTCAATTCTTCCTGGTCTGATTAGAGCGGGATCCAAAATATCGATACGATTTGTCGCCATTAAAATTTTGATATTGTTATTTGCATGAAATCCATCGAGTTGGTTCAATAATTCAAGCATTGTTCTTTGAACTTCTGAATCACTTCCAGAATTAAAAGTACTTCCCCTGCTACTTCCAATAGAATCAACTTCATCCATAAATATAATGCTGGGTGAATTTTCTTTTGCCATCAAAAAAACTTCTCTCACCATTCTACTTCCTTCTCCTATATATTTTTGAACCAATTCTGAACCACTTACGCGTATGAAAGTGCAACCTGAATGATATGCAACAGCTCTCGCTAAGAGGGTTTTTCCTGTACCAGGAGGGCCATGGAGGAGAACCCCTTTGGGTTGCATTACACCGAGAGATTCGAATATTTCAGGAAATTTTATAGGTAATTCAATTACTTCTTTTAATTGTTCAATTTGATAGTCTAACCCACCAATCATTTCATATTTTGAAAGTGGTATATTTTCAACTTTCATTAATGAAACAAGAGGATCGGTTTTTTGGGTTAAAACTTTGTAGATCTGATAACTATCGTTTTTAATAGCAACTCTTAGACCAGGAACCAATTTAGAATTATCAATTTTAGAATGAACATTAACAAGATATTTTCCATCCTGATTAATTTTTATTAGGATCTTATCTCCTTTATTTTGAATAACTTCCCCGACTCCTGATCCCTCTTTTTGTAAGAATGATATTTCTTCAATTAAATTCTTTATGTATAAAGTTAGTATTTTTTTCGAAAAAACTAATTCTTTAATAAATTCTCGAGTTTTTTTTTCCAATGTTAAATTCTTTTTTATGAAAAAGGAGAAATATTTCCCAGTTTTAAAAGAATCGATCTGTCCAATAGAATTTTCCATGAACATTCTAAAAAATTAAATAATGTGTAAATTAATGAAATTATAAAAATAAAATAATAATTGATTTGATTATTGTAAGAAATTTAAAATATAAATCAAGATGAATTCAACCTTTATTTTTTAAATTAATTTGTGATAGAATATATTCTAGGTCTTTTAACTAAACAAACCTTGAATTTCAATAATGTTGAGTGAGTGTATTGAAAAAATCAACAAACAAAGTAAGAAAAGAAAAGAAATAGAGGAACTAAAATTAAAATTTTCATTACCCGATGAATTAATAGTTGAGATAATCATTAAGCTTCCAGAAAGAAAAATTGAAAAAAAGCACCAGGGACACGGTGTTTTTATAACCTGTTCCAAAATATAGATGAAATAGGTGCTAAATACACCTAATACCGAAGAAAGAGAAAGAATAGTAATTTGAATAGAATATTTCTTTGGGTTTTTATAATTAATGTTTTGTATCAGATTAAATAACCTTGTTCCAAGAAAAAAATATAACAAGAACCCAAAAAAAGATAGGGGAATATTAAAAAGAGAAGAAAAAGATGAATTTAAAACAACTGAACAATTTTGTCCCGAACATAGGAGCAGTGAATCATTTAGTTTAGAAATAGTTAAATAAAAGGTTTCAAGACACCCCAAAGTTGAAAGAATTAAACAAATATAACTATAATAACTTGTTTTTTTTTGCTTATTTCTTGAAAAATTTCCCTTCTGAGGATAGATTGATTCTGAATCTAAATTATTTAATTTTACTCTATAAGAAAATATTTTTTTTGAAATAAAGTAATTAATTTTTGGTTTCGAACCAATTGTACTTTTAAAAAATTTATCCGGTGTAAAATAAGATTTAGTACTAATAAAGCTTTGCATATTAAATTCGTTCGCAGCGGACGAGATTCGAACTCGCGCGGGAAATCCCACTAGATTAGCAATCTAGCGCCTTAACCACTCGGCCACCACTGCCTCAATCAAAAAATTCAAAACCAAATATTAAATTGGGAATCCAAATCCAGTACTGTAGAAATAGAAACAAAATTTCTGGGTATTGAAATACTTTTTTTTTCATTGAAAATGGTTTTGTTTTTTTTATTTCTATTAAACTAAGCCCGATTATTGAACCAAATTTTGTCATTCTTGATTGATTACTGTTATTTATAACTGATTTTAGAATTTTTACCGTTTTCTTAACTCCTCGATTAGACAAACTAAATAAATGTAGTAAACCAAGACAAAAACAAGCTCCTTGGGATATAAAGTCTACCTTATCACGAGTTAGTGTTTGAAGAATTTTTATCTGTTTTCCGATATATTTTAAACCTATTGAAGATAATGTTATTGCAAAACAAAATCCCAATCTGATGAAAGGATTATAATGATTTACAAATTGAAATAAAATTTCCTCAACCAATTTAAATCTTGAACAGAAAACAAAACCTATTGATAATAAAATTGTGAATTTTACATTATCATCGGTTTCTTTAGATAAATAACTTAACAAAACTGCAACTTTATTAAGGTCTGTACTCATGAAATTCCCTAAAGAATATATTGCGAATGAACTTTGTCTTAAGTGAGGACTTTTTTCCTCTACTAAACAGCGAAAAAGATGATTACAAAAATTTCGGTTTTTATAAAAAATAAAAGAAATCGATGTTATTAGTAATCTTGTTTTATTTTCATCAAATAGTTCAAGTATCATTTTCAATATCCCTTTTAACAGATAGATTGAATTAGAACCCTTAAATAAAATTCCTAAGGCTAATGAAGCTCCCTCTGATGAAAGTTCGTCTCGACTAATGGAAAATTTTAATATATGATATAATTCACTTTTTTTTGGATTTCTAATTCCACCCGATAAAACATTTGCTAAAGCTAGAAAAATTCCATATCTCACAATTGATTGTTCCTCTAGTATCGAAATGTCTTTTTCTTTTATATTAATAATTATTTTAATTGTATCAAAAAAAGATCTTTCGAGTTCAAAATAGTCTTTTAAATTAGAACTTAAACCAAAAATCAATCCACTCTTTAAGTATTCAGAAATTGTATTTTGAAATGTTATCTTAGGGTAAAATTCGAAAAATACCTTTTGATTAGAATTTATCAAACCATATGAATAACCAGAAACATATTTACACCAAACCGAAATTTTGGAAAAAAAACTTAAATCATGCGCGAATGATTTTCCGTCGTTATTTAAATTTATAATACCAGAACCGGCAATTATGGCAAATTTTTCGAAACTCGAAACATTTTTTGTTTTGAATTGGAAATGCCATTGTTTTATTTTCCTTAAGCGATAAAAATTGACCCCGATTTTTAAATTTTTTTTTGCTGTTTTAATTTCTTTTTTAATTTTATTAGAAATAATATTTATGAATAATTGTTGGAATATTCTTTTTTCTTTTTTTATCCAGAAGATATCAAATCCTATTATTCCAATCAACGATAAATTGTGAACAATTTTCCTGAAATTAAAACAATATGTGTTATTAATAAAATATGAGTATTTTAGTAAAAAACAACCAATTTTTTGTTTTTCTATTATAAAAGGGTTTTTATATAATTTTGTTAAAAATATCGAGAAATTTCGTTTAGATCCATCTGAATTTTTAACAAAGTTTGTAAATCCCAGTATTTTTTTGAAAAATTTTTTAATTGTTTTTTTTTTATTTGTGCTAATAAATTTTAAAAAAAAAAGAATAAACCTCTGGTTTTCTGGATGATTAAGATATTGCTCTTTGAAGATTTCAGCAATTTTTTCGAATCGAATAGATTCTAGAAAAAAGAAAATTAATGAAAATTTATCTGTTTTTTTTTTTATTTCTTTTATAATAGAGTTGAAAATTTTTTCTAAATTAATTTGAAAAAGTCTTTTCCAAAAGTTTTCCAGTAAAACCCATTTTGATAGATATTTCCTGTTTTTTAAATATTGATCTATGCAAACATTTAAAAAATCTGTAGAGTTTGAAACGGTAAAATATTTACTTTCTGTGATTTGACATAAATTAGTTTCATTTTTTTCAAAGAAAATTTGATTTAAAAAGTCTATTTTTATTGATCTAGAATACGAGGACAGTATTATATGCCATATTTTGTTATTGAAAAATTCAATTATTTTAATCAAAGATTTTTTATTTGTGAAGAACTTGCTAGAAAGAATTTTAAGGTGGAGTCTTGTTTCATTGATCAAATTTTCCATATTCAATTTAAATTTATAAATTTAATAACTGCTTAATTTTTTTTATTTTTTTTTATTATTAAATTTTACAATAAAAAAAAAACTTTAGTAATTTTATGATATATCATCAAAAACAGAAAGATGAAAAACTAAACCAAGTTTTGGTACCAGAGAGTTATAGATATTTACTAAATTCTATTTCAAAAAAAACTTACATCAATAAAAATTACACAGAACCTATTCTGCTTTGTGAAAATTTAAAGAAAATAAAAAAATTTTTAAAAAACATTTTAATTATTAAAAAAAGCAAGGTGATAAAGTTTTTTCATTTTTTTTGTTTTTTTGTTTTTTTGTTTTTATTAAAAAATAACCACTTTTTAGAGGCTAGATTTTTTGCTTTTAACTTTTGTTCAAAAATATTTGGAGATTCCACAAGATATTCTTTTTTTAAAGTTATTTCATCAAATTCATACAAACTTGATGAGAAATCGCTTATTAATCTATTCAAAACCAATTTTTTCTCTTTTTTAAAAAATCAAAAAATACCGAAGCGCTTTTTAAATTTTTATGATCAAAGTGATTTATTTAATATTTATAAAAATTTCAAAACAATCATTTATTTTTTAAACGGGTTCAATGAAAAAAAAAAATTAAATCATAGATTCCAGGTTGTTAATTATTTACAAAAAAATAAAAAAAATTTTTTTAAAAAAAAAAATCTAGAAAAAAATTTAACATTTATATCAAGTTCGAAAAATTTAAAATTTTTAGAATTTCTTCATTTCCGGTCAAAAAATTCTAAGAATATAAATTGTATAGACCTTTCCTCAGATTATAATATGATTGTTGTAGGAAACCAAAATGCTTTAATAAATATTTATAAATTAACAAAAACAAGTTCCAAAAAAAAATTAATTAATTTGAAAGGTCATGAACATAGTGTAATTTGTGCAAAAAAAGTCAATTTTGGAAATTATATATTAAGTGGATCGTCTGGAGGAGAATTATATTTATGGAGTTTAAAAAGAACTTCTTTAGCGCTAAAGTACCAGACATTATCAAATTCTATTTGGGACTTTTCTATAACTCCAGATGGGAAAAAATTTTGCTCTACTGGATCTCAGGGATTTGTAGGACTTTGGTGTATAGAACGATCTTTCCCATTTAGATTTTTAAATGGTCATAGGCTAGATGTGAATATTGTTAAGTGGCATTCAAATGGTAATTTCTTAGTAACAGGTTCTGATGATAGAACAACTCGTATATGGGATGTCAGGGTGAAAAATTCAATAGGGAAAATAATAAGTGATGGACCTGTTAATGGATTGGATTTTTCTCCATGTGGAAGAAGATTAACAGTATCAGGAAAATCTAATTATATTTCTACTTTTGATATGAGAACTGTAAATATTCTTTTTAAAATAAAAGAAAAATATTTGAAAAATAAAATAGATAAAATTTCATATTTAAATAATGAAGATTTTTGCTATGTCAAAGACCATAAAATAATTAAATTATGGGATTTCGGAAAAAAAAGTAATCTATTAAACCCCTTATCAATTAAATATTCCTCCGAATTTGATAAAATTTTTCAATTAAAATTAAAAAAATATAATAAATTAACTATTATCGGAATAAATAATAATTAAAAATATTTTAAAAGACATAATTAAAAAAAAACTCATCATATGTGCAAAGAAGAAATAATTGGCCCAGAAAATTCATTTTTTTTATTTAAAGTTTTTTCTAAGACCGATAACATAGAATTTTCGATTAAAAACCTTTTAGCTTCATTTAATTTAAAGCTTTTTATAGGCTTGAAAAAATTGAAAGTTCTGGTAAATCCTAAAAAGAGGAAAGGCCCTTTTTTTGTCGAAAGTTCTGAAAAAAAAATCAATAAGTATTTATGGGAAATTTTTAAAACTGAAAAAATTCTGTTTGACTCTGTAAATTTACGAGAAAATCTTCTAAAAATATTTCATTATACTTGGAAAATTCCAAAATTTTTGAAAATTAGAGATTATATATATCAGTCTAAAAAATCCAGAAAATTTTTATGGAAAATTACCACCTTATTTTTAGATTATGTTATAATTTCAAAAATTGAGGAAAATATAAAAACCTTATTTGGAAATAAACACTTACTTTATATTGAAAAAGAAGGTTGGAAAAATCATATGATCACCAAAAATCAAAAAAAAATTAGAATTGACCAACTTGTCAGTAATTTTGAAATAGTTTCTAAAAGCGATGACAAAGAAAATCAAGAACTCAAAAAACACCGAAACAATTTAAAGGATAAAATTGAATTAAGTTTAAATTTAAAAAAAATATCTTTAAAAACCGAAAAAACAGAAATTTTTACAGAAAAAATTACAAAAAAAAAATTTATTTTAATTTCTAAAATGAAAAAAAATGCAGTGGTTCTTTCCTTAGAAAATGAAAAATTAATGATTGATTTAAAAAATTTGAAAACTAAATTTTTTAGAATAAATTATGATGATATAATGTCATCAAAAGGATTTGATAAAAAAGGGCAAATTCTTCGTCCAGGAAATTATTGTCGAATTTTAACAGGAGAACATCGGTATTTAGATAGTAGGATATTATTTTTATCTGATGGAAAACTTTTTGGAAAACTTTCCACCAATTTAGAAAGAAATTTAAATATATTTACAATTTTTTCCGAAAATGTTGTTTTGTTGGATAAACTAGAAAATCAAAAAAAAAATTTCGATGCAAATGGTATCCAATTTATTAAAATAAAAGAAGGAGAATATAAAGGTTACGTTTGTAAGGTCTTAAGTATGGATAAAAATTTTTTAGAGGTTTTAGTTTTTTCTACTTCAAAAATAATAAAAGTTTCAAATAAAAATATCACCCCTTTTTTTCCTGAGAATAAATTCGAGTTAAAACGTTTACATTAAATTAAATTATATCACTGGAACATTTCATATATTTTTCTTTTTAGCTCATTTTCTGTT
>Ga0315905_10000352_pt1 | contig 50794 bp, 35 predicted proteins | sample LakEriMetagenome_5_FD_203522 | JGI IMG/M metagenome (GOLD analysis project Ga0315905, IMG submission 203522) | Freshwater fungal communities from buoy surface, Lake Erie, Ohio, United States - Buoy 4 MA121 | ecosystem: Environmental > Aquatic > Freshwater > Lake | place: USA: Lake Erie, Ohio...
ATCATCGCCATCGTACAATTGACCAAAGTCTATGAATTCACGCGTTCACTGCGTAAGACGAGGGAAGAGGATACTTCTCCGGCGGACAATAAGCTCAACGCTAATTTGATGGTTGTTTGGATGCTGGTGTTTTTCATTGGCACGGCGTATCTCTATGTGAAGTATGGAGATTATCTACCAGAGGCTGCTTCGGAACATGGAAAGGATGTAGACTGGTTGATGAATGTAAACATTTGGATGATAACGATAATGTTCTTCATCATGAATACCATGTTGTTTGTTGTAGCATGGAAGTATCAATACAAGAAAGATCGTAAGGCAAAGTTTTTCGCTCACGACAATCGTTTGGAAATGGTTTGGACGCTTATTCCTGGGGTATTCATGGCGTTCATTATCGTTTTTGGATTGATAACATGGAACAAAATCACTGGACCTGCTTCCAAGGATGCGTTGCAGGTAGAGTTGTATTCGAAGCAGTTTGGCTGGGTTGCACGTTACCCTGGCGCAGACGGTGAGTTTGGAGCAGCTAACTACAACTTGATTAGCACGACCAACGAGATGGGTCTGGTTTCCAAAGAGTTTATCGCAGCGAAAATGGAAGAGTTGGACAAGAACATAGAAGCGGTGAAGGCTCAGTTAGAAGAAAATGAAAAGCTTCCTGTAATGCCAGAGAGTTACGTGGAAACTCTTCAAGATAAGGTGTACCGTCTTGAACGTCACAAGCAACGAATCCTAGACTTAGGAGAATTCAAACAGTCTAACGGCATGAGCAATTGGGAAACTTGTTTCGATGATCAAATCGTTAAAGGTGAAATGCATATTCCTGTTGGAAAGGAAGTTGAATTTGTGTTCCGTTCGCAAGACGTAATCCACTCAGCATACATGCCTCACTTCCGCGCTCAGATGAATAGCGTTCCTGGTGTACCGACCCGCTTCAAAATGACGCCAACGATTACAACAAAGGAAATGCGCGGTAAGCTGGGCGATGCCGCTTTCGATTATATCCTCCTGTGTAACAAAGTTTGTGGAAACGCCCACTTCAACATGCAAATGAAGATTGTTGTTGAATCGCAAGAAGAGTACCTTGCATGGCTAGAAAAGCAAAAGACATTTGCAGGTGAACCGGGAAAGGAAGCTGCACCTGCAGAAGGAATCGAAGCACCGGCCGATACGACTATGAATGCCATGATGCCCGCAGCACAGGCTAGTGTAAAAACTACGCGTTAAACAAAAGACATTACTTAAGAATAGAAAGATGGGAAATGCAGAACACACCGCTCATGATCACAGCCACGATCACGGGCACGCACATCACCACGAAGAATCATGGGTTTCGAAATACATCTTCTCGCAAGACCATAAGATGATTTCTAAGCAATTCCTTATCACAGCCATTGTTATGGGTGTGATAGCGGTAATGCTTTCCATTTTCTTCCGTCTTCAGTTGGGGTGGCCGGGCGAGAAATTTCAGATACTGAACTTCTTCTTGGGAGACAAATGGGCACCCGATGGATTGTTGGATAAGAACGCCTATTTGGCCATGGTTACTATTCACGGTACCATCATGGTGTTCTTTGTATTGACCGGTGGTCTTTCAGGAACCTTTGCGAACCTGCTCATTCCTTTGCAGGTGGGCGCTCGCGATATGGCAAGCGGCTTCCTTAACATGTTGTCATATTGGTTTTTCTTGTTGTCGAGCATCATCATGGTGGCATCTCTCTTCGTTGAAGGTGGAGCAGCGAGCGGTGGTTGGACAATTTATCCTCCGCTTTCCGCACTGCCTCAAGCAATGCCAGGCTCAGGAACGGGTATGACACTTTGGTTGATCTCAATGGTGTTTTTCATTGCTTCTTCTTTGTTGGGTGGCTTGAACTACATCGTTACTATCATCAACCTTCGCACGAAGGGTATGAAAATGACCCGTTTACCATTGACGATTTGGGCGCTTTTCGTAACGGCAATTCTCGGAGTGTTGTCGTTCCCGGTGCTTGTGTCAGCCGTGGTATTGTTAATCATGGACCGTAGTTTTGGAACGGCGTTTTATCTCTCAGACATCTTTATTCAAGGGGAAGCTCTCGATGTTACGGGAGGCTCGCCGTTGTTGTTCCAACACTTGTTCTGGTTCCTTGGTCACCCAGAGGTGTATATCGTTCTTCTTCCGGCGTTGGGTATTTCGTCAGAGGTTATATCAACCAATGCGCGGAAGCCAATTTTCGGTTACAAGGCAATGGTTGGTTCCATTTTGGCAATCGGATTTCTATCGTTCATCGTATGGGGTCACCACATGTATATAACCGGCATGAACCCGTTCCTTGGATCCGTGTTCGTTTTCACAACACTGCTTATCGCGATTCCATCTGCAGTTAAAGCGTTCAATTACATTACAACATTGTATCAAGGAAATATCCGTTTCACTCCAGCGATGTTGTTTTCTATCGGACTAGTATCGACCTTTGTTACTGGCGGATTGACCGGTATTGTACTTGCGGATTCAGCGTTGGACATCAACGTACACGACACCTACTTTGTAGTTGCTCACTTCCATATTGTAATGGGTATGTCGGCCATTTTTGGAATGCTAGCGGGTATATACCACTGGTTCCCTAAGATGTTCGGGAAAATGATGAATAGCAAACTTGGCTATGTGCACTTTTGGTTCACTTTAGTATGCGGTTTTGGTGTGTTTTTCCCAATGCACTTTGTAGGTATGGCGGGTGCTCCTCGTCGTTATTACGACTTCTCCGAGTTTGCATTTTTAGATTGGGTTATGGACTTGAACCCAATCATTTCCGTTTTTGCAATCGTTGGAGGCGCAGCACAACTATTGTTTTTGTTCAACTTCTTTCACAGCATCCGTTATGGTCAAGCTTCTGTTCAAAATCCTTGGGCGGCTAATACTCTCGAATGGACAACACCGGTTAAGCACATGCACGGTAACTGGCCAGGTGCTATTCCGGAAGTACACCGTTGGGCTTACGACTACAGCAATCCGGAACACGAGGAGGATTTTGTGCCTCAAGTAGTTCCTATGAAACCAGGAGAGCACGCGCACTAATCGTGTGTGAACAGATATTGAGACCCGCCCCTGTGGCGGGTCTTTTTTTAGGCATAACTTTGTGGCATGCGCGTATGGTTCCTTGCTGTTTTGTTTGTGTTTGCGGCTTGTTGCGCATCGGCACAAACATTTAATCTGAGCGATTCGCTGCGACACGTTTTCAGACAGCAGGTTACACCCAGCTTCAAATTCGACACTCGTAATTCATTTATTACGGGCAGTGCATCTAAGGTTCGGGGAATAAAGGCCGGGGTGAATTTTGGTAAAAGACTTAGCCTGGGAATTGGTTACAACTTTATTGTTACTGAACTACAGGAGAACGTAGTTATAAATGAGAATGAAGTATCGGCTGATATCCGAATGAACTATGTGGCTCCGTTTATTGAGTACAGCTTTTATCAGCGAGGCCCTTGGGAGCTTATTACTCCCATACAGATCGGAATAGGAAATAGCTTTCTGAAATATCAGACAGAAGATGGCCAAGGAGTTCTCAGAAAGGGCAGGGTAGTACTGTATGAACCCGGAATGGCCTTCGAGTATAAAATAATGAAAGTGCTGGGTGTGGGTGTCGGTTTGGGATATCGGATTATGCTTAAGAACAATCGTGGTATCGAGCAACAATTCACTTCTCCTGTATATGCGTTGCGCGTAAGGCTGATATTTGACGAACTTTATCGGCGTTATAAAGATTATAATGTGGCCGAATAGGCAAAGTAGCATTTATCATGAGCGATTCATTTAATATACACGACGAAGCTGAAAGTCCGGAGAGGGATTATGATCGCGTGCTGCGACCGAAAACCTTCGACGATTTTACAGGCCAGCGACAGGTTCTAGAGAATCTGGAGATTTTTGTGAAGGCGGCAAAGCTGCGCGAAGAGTCGCTCGATCACGTTCTATTGCACGGCCCTCCCGGTTTGGGAAAAACCACGTTGGGGTACATCATTTCCAACGAAATGGGTGTCAATATTAAAACCACCTCGGGGCCTGTGCTTGATAAGCCCGCAGATTTGGCAGGGCTGTTAACGAACCTGGAGAACAACGACATTCTTTTTATTGATGAGATACATCGATTAAGTCCCGTGGTGGAAGAGTATCTCTACTCTGCCATGGAGGATTTCTGTATTGATTTGGTAATCGATACCGGTCCTAACGCACGTTCCGTACAAATCAAACTAAATCCATTTACGCTGATTGGTGCCACCACGCGAAGTGGTTTACTTACCGCCCCGCTGCGTGCGCGATTCGGTATCAATGCCCGTCTTTCGTACTATGATTCACGCACCCTCACAGATATTGTTCAGCGCAGCGCCGATATCTTGAGTATGGAAATTCTGGAAGATGCAGCCTACGAAATTGCGCGCAGAAGTCGCGGAACACCTCGTATTGCCAATGCTTTATTACGACGTGTTCGTGACTTCGCACAAATAAAGGGCAATGGAAAATGCGATTTGGAAATCACACAGTTTGCATTGAATGCACTCAATGTCGATATGCACGGCTTGGATGAAATGGACCATAAGATCCTGTACACAATCATTGATAAATTCAACGGTGGTCCGGTTGGTTTGAATACGGTGGCTACTGCGGTTGGAGAAGATTCCGGAACCATTGAAGAAGTGTATGAACCATATCTAATTCAAGAGGGATTCATCATGCGAACTCCACGCGGACGTCAGGTTACCGAACAGGCCTACAAGCATTTGGGCAAGTTAAAAGGAAGTCGCTCAGGAGAGTTGTTCTGATGGCAATGCAAATGGATTTGCGCGCGTCAGAAAATGCGCAACTGATTAAGAAGCTCGCTTTGGATTTAGGGTTTTCTTTTTGCGGTATCTCCAAAGCTGATTTTCTGAAAGAAGAAGCTCCGCACCTCGAAGCATGGCTGAACAAGGGGATGCACGGCGAAATGAGTTACATGGAGAATCATTTCGATATGCGTCTCGACCCCAGGCTACTCGTGCCCGGAGCGAAATCGGTTGTTTCTTTTCTTTTCAATTATTTTCCGGATCCTCAACACTCCATTGCAGCGGGTGCATTGAAGGTTTCCAAGTATGCGTGGGGCGAAGACTACCATTACGTTGTGAAGGACAAACTGAGGTTGCTCATGCAGCAACTGACCGAAAAAATTGGCGAGATAGAAGGCCGCGCTTTTGTTGATTCTGCGCCGGTGCTCGATAAGGCCTGGGCCAAGAGAAGCGGTTTGGGATGGGTAGGAAAAAACGCTAACCTTATCAATAAAAGGCAGGGATCTTTTTTCTTCATCGCTGAATTGATAATTGACTTAGAACTTGAGCCTGATGGCCCCGTTACCGACCATTGTGGAACATGCCGCGCTTGCATAGATGCTTGTCCCACCGATGCGATTGTGGAGCCCTATGTGGTCGATGGCAGCAAGTGTATTTCTTATTTCACCATTGAGTTGAAAAAGGAATTGCCTACAGAGTGGATTTCGAAAATGGACGGCTGGCTTTTCGGATGCGATGTGTGTCAGGATGTTTGCCCGTGGAATCGATTTTCCGCAGTGAATGCCGAGCCGCGTTTTGCTCCGCGCCAACAATTGCTCAACATGTCGTCGGGCGAGTGGCAAGACTTAACGGAAGAGGTCTTTGCACAAATGGCAAAGCGCTCGCCGCTGAAGCGAAAGGGTCTCGATGGTTTGCGTAGAAATGCCAGCTTGCTTCACTCGGATAATATTGGTGGTAAATGATTGCTTGTGGTCATGAAAAATGCGGGTCGCTCTAATTACCTTTGAGCAGTTAATTGACCAAGCAAGGATGACACAGATAAAATCGGCTAAGAGCACATTGCTCAATGCATCAGGCATTACCATTTTTTACAGCGATGAGCTTTCGAAGCTCACGGATCTCGATAAACAGCAACTATCGTTTTTCAAAAAAGAAATTGAACACGAGAAGGATATAATTACCCTCCAGGAGCTGGGTTTGTACAATTACTATCTGCCTCTCAAGAAAGAAGCAGCAACTCCCGAAGTCCTCGAGAAGCTGCGAATGAAGGGGGCTTCCTTGCTTTCATCATTGAATGGCGCAAAGTCGGCAGAAGTATGTATCACGAACCTCACAGGTGAAAAGGAATTGTCCCTTGCTCTTGCAGAGGGAATCGCTTTGGCGAATTACCAGTTTTTGAAATACTTCAAAGACAAGAAGAAGCGCCAGAATTCTCTGAATACCATTCATATTGCTGACAAGTATGTAACTGCAAAGGATGCGGAGGCTTTGCACAATGTGGTAGAGGCAACATTGGTAGCACGCACCTTGATAAATGAACCTGTTTCCTATCTCTCGGCGGTGCAGTTTTCGAAAGAAATGCAGAAGGTTGGGAAGGAGTCGGGGTTCAGTGTGAAAGTGCTTGGAAAGAAAGAAATTGAAGCCAAGAAGATGGGTGGTTTGCTTGCTGTGAATGCAGGAAGTATTGACCCGCCAACCTTCACCATTATGGAGTATAAGCCGGAGAAGGCCCGCAACAAAAAGCCAATCTTGCTTGTCGGAAAGGGCGTCGTGTTCGACACCGGAGGCTTGAGTTTAAAGCCAACACCCAACAGCATGGATGAAATGAAGTGCGACATGAGCGGAGGTGCTGCAGTTGTAGGTGCTATGATGGCTATTGCGAAGAATCAGTTGCCTGTGCACGTCATAGGCTTGGTTCCGGCTACCGACAACCGACCCGGAATGAATGCAGTTTGTCCGCAGGATGTAATAACCATCAGCGACGGAACAACAGTAGAAGTGCTTAATACTGATGCCGAGGGCCGACTCATTTTAGCTGATGCACTTGTCTGGGCGAAGCAATACAATCCTGAAGTGTGTATCGATTTGGCAACACTCACAGGTGCTGCTGTACGCGCCATCGGAACGTATGCTAGTGCAGTGATGGGCACAGCCGAGCGCAACGTGATGGATCAGCTTGCTGAAAGCGGCATGCATGTTTGGGAACGCACCGTGCAGTTTCCGCTTTGGAAAGATTATGGCGACGAGATGAAGAGCGATATAGCGGACTTGAAAAACTTGGGTGGCGCATACGCCGGACAAATTTCAGCAGCTAAGTTTTTAGAACATTTTACGGATTATCCGTGGATACATATTGACATTGCCGGACCGGCCTACAGCAACGGAGCGAGCGGATATCGCACTAAGGGCGGATCGGGTGTAGGCGTGCGCATGTTGTACGATTTCATACATAAGAATTACTGTTAAGCCAATCAATTGAATGAGTGAGCAAAGAATACGCGTTGCCGTAACAAGTGGCGACATAAATGGTGTCGGATTGGAAACCGTAATAAAGGTTTTTGCAGACCCACGCATGGCTGAATCTATTACACCTATCATCTATGCACATCCCGAGGTTTTGAAGGCACACCGCAAAGTGGTTGAAGTGGAGGATTTCCAATACAACACGATTGCAAATGCAAGTGAGGCAATTGCAAAAAAGGTGAATCTCGTAAACGTTTGGAAAGACTTTAAGGGTGTTGTCGAATTTGGTAAGCCAACCAAGGACGCCGGTATGTTTGCTTTTAAAAGCCTGGAGGCTGCCGTTGATGATTTGGCAAGTAATAAAGTTGATGTGATTGTTACTTCGCCCATTAATAAGGACACGATTCAAAGTGAATCGTTCAATTTTCCTGGACACACCGAGTATTTGGCCAAGTTCGCCAACACGGAAAAGGTACTCATGTTTTTGGTCAGCGATACGTTGCGTGTCGGAATTGTAACCGGTCACCTTCCATTGAAAGATGTTTCACAGCATATAACAAAGGAGCGTATTCTCGAGAAATTGCAACTCATGAATGAGAGCCTCGTGAAGGACTTTGGTGTAAACCGTCCGCGTATCGCTGTATTGGGATTGAATCCGCATGCCGGTGATAACGGATTGCTGGGCACGGAGGAAAAGGAAGTCATCATTCCTGCTGTGCGTGAAGCATTCGAGAAGGGAATGATGGTGTATGGCCCATATGGTGCCGATGGCTTTTTTGGAAGCAGCGGATACAAGCGCTTCGACGCGGTGCTGGCTATGTATCACGATCAAGGCTTGGCTCCGTTTAAAGCATTGGCATTTGAACACGGAGTGAATTTCACAGCAGGTTTACCGGTAGTGCGCACATCGCCTGACCATGGCACCTGTTTCGATATTGCCGGACAAGGCATCGCTGATGAGTCGTCATTGCGCGCGGCTATTTTCACTGCGTGCGACGTTTATAAGCAACGTAAACGCTTTCGCGAATACGGATTGAATCCTCTTCGCAGACAGGATATACGCGACTCCAAGGACGATCAGCGCGAGTGATTCAATACTGATTCTGCTTGAAGATTGTTATTCTAACATTGGGCAAAACAAGTGCTTCGTATTTGCGCGAAGGCATTGCTGTTTATCAAGACCGACTCAAGCATTACGCAAAGGTTGAGTACAAGGAATTGCCGGATGTTCCGGCGAAGGGAGTTTCTTCAGAAATCTTAAAGGAGCGTGAATGTGAAGTGCTGATGAAGCAAATCAAGCCGGATGATTTCGTGTTGCTGCTCGATGAAAACGGGGAGCATTTTTCTTCCCGTGGTTTTGCTGAAATGCTTCAACGCCGCATGAACAGTGGCGTGAAACAACTTGTGCTCATCATTGGTGGCGCCTTTGGTTTTTCAGCAGCCATGTATGCGCGAGCGAATGGCAAGATTTCTTTTTCTAAAATGACATACTCGCATGAGATGATTCGCCTCTTGCTTGTGGAGCAGCTGTATCGTGCACACACGATTTTGAGGGGCGAGAGTTATCATCACGATTGATAAAAAATGGATAATGACAAGTGACTAATGACCAATGGCACCATTAGTCATTAGTCACTTGTCATTAATCATTTAACAATAAGTCGTGTCGCTTGTGCCGACTCACCGCTGCGAATTTCTACGGTGTAAACACCGGCGCTGATTTCCTCGTCGATGGCAATCAAGTTCAAACCACCGTTCAGATTTTCGTTGGAAGTGAATACAACCTTACCGGTCATGTCGAGTACGTTCAATTGTGCAGCGGTTGGACGTGATGAGTGTGTTTTTACGACCAGATGACCTTCGGATGGATTCGGGAAAACAGAAAGGTCGAATTGAATAGCTGCAAGTTCTTCAACATTTGTTTCTAGCAAAGAAGCGCTAGATGTGAATGAAGGGCATTCATCGAACTGTTGAATTTCTACGCTATAGTTTCCTGAAGTAGTCCAATTATATGTGGCTGATGTAGCACCCGTTATTGGGTTGCCATCGAGGTACCACTGGTAGCTTTGAGCAGGATCAATGCAGGTAAGCGTTGTACTGTTGAAAGTGAACTCAGGTGTGAATGGAGTCAGGTCAGCAAATCGGATATAGCAAGGGTAATTAACTTGGTCAATGAATGCATTGCGGTTGTGCTGCTCGTATTGAATGTATTCGTTGCGGGTTATTTCCCAGCTGTCGGGCAGATCCTGGAAGTGCCATTGTTTCAACAAATATTCTTTTTGGCCATATGGAATGGTAACAGAAATCTCCTCCGGAAGGCTGAAATCATTGGTAGCTGAATTGTTTTTGGTTGCCTGGTACATGACTGCGCGCGCGGCATTTCCTTTGAAACTATCGCGCATTTCATATACGGTTTGTCCTGCGCTATTTGTTCCAAGCTTGCAATCTTGATACGTGCTGGTAGGAGTAACCACTTCGCCGTAAGGGTAATTGCTGCGAACTGCGTTTACTTCGTTTTGCCACACCGGTGATAGGTTGTGAAGGTCACTAACCTCAAAAGACTGATCGAAACCGGAGTCGAAATAAGTGGGCATCCAGCTTTGCGGATAGTGGTGTTCGCGGCTTAGACCCGTCCATTGGAAGCCTGCCTCAAATAAGTAAGGCACACCGCTGTACTGACACTCCACCATATTTTGAGTTGCACCATTCACTACGGTATCGCGCACGTAGAAGTTGTTTACGAGCGTGCTGATGTAATTGCTGTAGTAGATCTGGAAATAGTTAGATGGATTCATCAACGTAGTCAAATCAGACACGAATGAAGGGCTAGTCACATTTATACCGCTGTATAGTGATCCGAAGTTTGGAGCCGGAGTGTCAACGGTAGAGGTAGTTGGGTTTGTGGTCAGATAATTCTCATAACCCAGTTGACCATTGAAAGCGAAAGCAGCTAGGTGATACGTAAAACCAGCTTCAATGCCGCGAGCATCGAAACTGCCGCCTTCGCCGATGTAAACAACTTGTGCATTTCCAATCCACTCTCCGCGAACGTATGTCATGTTATCAGCAGGAGTTTCTGTAACAGCTGATCCCTTTTTACGAAGAACAATATATCCTTCAGCGGGTGTTGCCGAGGCTGTTATGGTTGTCTGAAAATCCCAAGAGCGCACGTTGTCAAATGAAACTGAAGAGGCCTGTGCCGTTGGTTCTGTGGCAGCGCCTCCCGAAACAGCATAGAGATTCACTTCATATGTTGGTTCACTTGTATCGTTACTGCTGATGGTTACGGTGCAAAAGTGTGAGCCATTGAAAGTAGGAGTGAAATCGATAGAAACTACGTCCATGCTATTTGGGGCAATAGAAAATGGCGCAAATCCAACGGAAAATTCAGAAGCGTTCGGGCCGGAAATTTCTATGTTGGTAATGTCGAGTGAAGCGCTAGAACCCAGGTTTTCGATGTATAAAGTCTGTCCCAAATTATCGCCTAAGAACACGGTGAATCCGCTAGGGATGTTGTTCGTCGCGTAGGTAACGTTGATTTCTTGCTCGCTACCGGCGGTTGGTGCGATGAGCGAAATTTCATCGAGTGCCACATTATGACCTGAAATTTTTTCAGTAAAAAACCAGCGGATGAAGCGCGTGTTAGCAGCAGGGTTATCGGTAAACATGGTGAACGCTGTGGCAGGTAATTCACCCCCCATAAGAGAGCGCAGAGTAGTAAAGTTTACGCCGTCTGTACTTTCTTGAATCGTAAAAGTCCCCTGGAAAGCTCCACCGCTATTTTGTCCTTTTAGATAATAGTTGAGCGCTCCCGGCTCCTCTGCGAATTCGAGAAGTACGAAATCTCCCGTTGCATCCAATCGACAGGCCTGTCCGTTTTGACCGTTTGTGTAGCGAGTATTACTAGCTCCGAGCGACTCGGACCAGCCGGCAGGGGCATTCACATCGAAGTTCCATGAGGTTGGCAGAATGGCTTGAGCACCGGCTACTGTGGTGTAGATTGCCAAGAGGGCGGTGCAGATAAAGGTAAGTGTACTTTTCATTATGGTGTACTTGGTGTATTTGATTATCGAATGGTGAGTGTAAGTCCTGCTGTCCAACGAAGGCCCATACCGTAGTATACGCCGGCAGATGTTGCGTTGAATCCGGGATCGCCTTGCGGCTTGTATTCATTGTTGAGCGCGTCGGTCACGAACACTTCGTTGGTAACATTAAGAATGTTGATGCGCAGTGCCAGGTTGTAGTCTTTAGAAATGTCGCGGCCATACCCCATGCTGATATCGATGGTTTGATAACCGGGCATTTTCCAGGACTGCTTGCCGGCGTTTTCGCCACTCAAACCATCCGGATTGAACTCCGCATAGTTGTTGTCGAAATACGTGATACGTGGTTTGAAATATAGCCCTTTAATGGGGCTGAGGCGAACAGCGAAACTGGTTTGAAATTGAGCGGCATCGCCCACTTTGATGTTGCGTGCATCGAACTCAATGGGGTCACCAACTGTATTTCCATTTTCGTCTGTGACGTATGCAGTGGCAGCCGACTTCCAGCGCCAATCACCAACGGAAAGCACTCCTTCCATGCTTACGTATTTCAAAGCATTCCATTCGGCATCTAACTCAATTCCTTGGTGTAAAGCTCGCATTCCCGGAACGTTGTAGTAATAGTTTTCAGTGCCATTGGTACGAGTGCCTGTTACGGGGCGGTTGTTCCAAATCGTGTAGTAGGCATTTAATGTTATCTTGAATTCTTTGGTGTTGTAGTTGGCTCCAACTTCAGCAGAAGAAATCTCTTCGTTGCGCAGGTTGTTGAAGGTTTCTAAACTCGTGCTGTAAAAAGTGTTTGACAGCATGGGCGCACGCGAAAGGAAACCTGTATTCATGAACACGGAGGCGCGCTTGTTGAAGCGGTAATTGAAACCTGCCTTAACCGTTCCGCCATTGAAGTTCTTCCAGCCGCTTTCGATTTCGTTACCCAGTGAATCGCGCAGAGCGAAGTGATCTATACGATTGTATTGACTGTTGGATAACGTTCCGTTCAAGAAAGCCGTGTAACTATCACCTGAGTATTCTGCAAGCATAAACAATCCCGATTGCAACACATTGCTCGTGATATTATAGTTGATACGGTCCCCTTCGTAGCGGACAACCTTGGCTTTCGTCGGGTCGTTAAACTCGCTGACTATGTTTTGATCCTGGCTGTAACGAGTTTCAGAACTTTTTTTGTCGATAAGAGCATAGTCTGCACCAAGTAAATCATAGATGATTTGATAGCGATCAACTGTGTAGTAACGAACATCCAATCCTCCTGAGAGCTCCAGTTGTTTATTGATTTCTGATTTAAACGTCGAAAGAAGTCCGTACCACTTATGGTTGTTGATGCTCGACTGTAAAAAGTACGATGCGGCATATTGATTCGGGTCGTTCACGTAGGAGAGATTCGCAGGGCTGATAACAATACCTAAAAAGTTTGTGATGGTTTTAGTGTTCTTATCGTACATATACTGAAAGTCAATATGACCATCATCGTCAAACTGAGTAGTATTTGGTCTCATGCCTCCCCCGTCTCCGAACGAAGCATACAATACGTTTGACAGAGCGAATTTTTCGCTTGGTGTCCAAAAGTGCTTAAAGTTTACAATTGGTTTGTGGTAGTAGTTGTTTCGTCCGGATTGCACCTCCAAAGGCGCGTCTGAATCAAAGCGATTGCGCGATAGATAACCCCACTCTGAGTTGAAGCGCAGTCCACGATCCAATGGGATTTGTGCTGTGAACGAACCGCTGGTATCTACTCCTTGCGAAAGCGCGTAGTCAACATCGTAAAACGACAGACGATTTCTTCCCAGGCGCTGCTGGTGCTCTTGCGGGCTTCCCATGGCGGAAAGTGAGAAGGAATGCTTGTCGAATTGTTTTTGAACTTTCAGGAAGTAAAACATTTGTTCGGAGTTGAGTTGCTCCACCCAGCCATCGTTGGTGCGGTAAGAAAATGCTGCGGTAACGCCCCAGTTGCCGCGCAAACGACCGCTGTTAATACCGAATCCCTGGCGCATCATGTTGTTATTGCCCAATTCGGAAGAAAGCTTGACATTGAATTTTTCCTCCATGCCCTGGGTGAGAATGTTGATGTTTCCACCAATAGAGGGCACTGCCAATTTGGACGCGCCAAGTCCGCGCTGAACCTGCGTCTTTTGAGTCACGTTGTCCAACCCAAACCAGTTGCTCCAATACACCCAGCCATTTTCCATGTCGTTCATGGGGATGCCATCCACCATGACGGATACGTTGCGTTGGTTGAACCCGCGGATGTTCACACGCGCATCGCCATCGCCCCCTCCCGACTGCGTAGCGTATACGCCGGGTGTTGTGTTAAGAATCATAGGCAAATCGCGTGAGGCGAGTTCTTCTTTGATCTTGATTGAAGAGATGTCGCTGAAGGCAACCGGTGTTCGACGACCAACGGCCATGTCGGAAATAACATTTACTTCCTTAAGTGTAATGTTAGGACTTAATTCGATTATCAGCGGTTGCCCATTGCCAAATTGGGAAGATGGAATCTCAGTTGTTTCCATGCCTATGAAGGATACTGAGATAGGAAGGTTGCTATCAACATCGAGAGTGAATCTGCCATCCAAATCTGTGGTTGTACCGTTACTGCCCGCAGAAACCAGCGCTCCGATAAGGGGTTCTCCCGTAGATTGCTCCTTTACAATACCTTGAATTTGAAGTTTTCCTTGTTGCGGCGATTCTTTTATCTCGTCTTTTTTAATTTCCTCTTTCACGTTCTCAGAGATTAGAAAAGAATAACTAACCGAATCGTTCTTGAATGCGTATTCACCAACAATTTTATTATCGGCGTTTTTCGAGAATTGAACTATATACTCAATTCTGATCCGCTGTTCTTTTTTGCCTATCCAAATGAACTTGATAGATTGGTTCCCTTGAACAGCAAGCGCTGTTCCGGCATCTGTTATTTCAGCGTTAGCGCCTTCAGGGAGCACTTCCAATAGCCTTGCGAATCCTTGTTGGTTGAAGTCTTCGATTGATACTACTACCCGGTAAGAGTTCTCTTGAAGCCTCTCCAACGACCGTTGCACAGAAGCCTTTGTGCCATTTTGAGAGTATAGCAAGGTTGGTAACAACGCAATTATGAAGGCTACTATTAATTTCATTAATTTATTAAGTAGAAAAAGAAAGGGGCAAGGCCCCTTATTGAAATAGAATCGGTTATAATTTTATCGAGCTACGATTTTTTGAATCGACTTTCTACCATCCATGTAAACAACTTCAATGAAGTATACTCCTGCCTCAGCTTTTGGCAAGGTGATATTCGCATAGGTTACCCCCATTAAAGTGCGTCGATCGATAATGCGACCGTCGGAAGAGAATAGGGTCATAGACTCCATGGAGGTTGAGCCTTTTACGGCAAAAGCACCTTCAAGGACTGGATTCGGGAAAATGCTGAAAGAACCAGCTGACAAATCGTTAACTGAGTTTGGATTGAGGTTGGCACAATCGCACAAGTGCTCACCTAATTCCGTGAATGTATCTGAAGGTAAGCTATCCCATTCTAATGATGGGTCAAAAACAAGTGGGTTTTGATCAACGCCGTGCAAAACAGACGGCTTACGAATCAGGGTGTTGTTTTCTGTCCACCATCGGGTAGTAGTGTCGCTCGGCACCCACCATCCGCCGCCTGGATCTTCACCGCTCTTACCGATAATATCCAATATTTGGTTACCATTCTTTACAAGAAAAAATGCATCGTCACCATTGAAATAAAACGGGGAGTTACTTTCTACATAAGTGGGATTAAGAAAGGTGTCAGCGAGAGCGATGAGTTCATCTGCCAAAGGAAACTCTGTTCCAAGGCCATTCGGATCACGTTTGTCAAGCGCAAAAACCCGCACATCATATGGCTGAATCGTTCCCGTGATGGGCATCAACATAGGAATGCCATTTCCGTTACGCTCACGACCCATGGTGTACAGGCCGTCTAAAAGAATTGCATTGGGGGTTGGATTGTAAAGCTCAATAGCCTTATTACTGTTGGATCCTTCCACATATTCAGAAATGAAGATGTCGAGGCAGTTGTTTTGAGCATTGACGCTCGAGGCTGATAGCGCGATGGCAGCGCCGAGTAGGAGTTTTTTCATGCGGTTTCTTGAATTAAGCAAGCGGACAAAAGTAGAAACAAGTAGTGTTCAGACAAGCGAATGGGCCAAACTTTACCAAGAATTTCCCAAGTATTAATTTTTGGTTTACAGCGGCCACCTCCGTGAAGTTTAAGCGTCTGATAATCAGCGACGATAAAAATAACAATGAATAGTTGGCAGAAGCCACTTATTAGTTGTCGTATCAAGCTTTTCGCTTTATCTTAGCCACCCCTGAAAAAACAGAAGACTTAATTGTGTACGTGATCAAAACTTTTATGCGCATGAAAACTTTTAGAGTGCTGCTGGCTGCTACGCTGGCGCTTATTTCCATGAATGCCCATGCGGCCTGGGATATTTACAAATCCGGGTTGAGCGTTAATGGCGGCTATTACGACTGCCAACTTGATGGTCTTTCCCCGAATTTCCAGCACACCTATTTCGGGCGCTATTCTTCCGGAGGAACCATCGAGGTCAACTTTGCGGAAGTTCTGACTTTCAAAAATGGTTCTTCGAACGTTTGTAACGCCACAATGCGTTATCGTGTGTACCGCACATGTGATACTCCGCCTGCGTTCAGCTCACTTTCGTTGTCATTCTGCTGCAATTTTGGCGGTACGGATTGTTCCGGAGGTGCTTGTGGACCTGATGTAAATAATACAGGTGATCAGAAGTGGCGTGTGGTACCTTCTTCAACCCTCAACCTGTTGAGCGGCCTGACAGCTCCGGGCATGTATGTGATTGAGGTTTACTTTGAAGCAACGGGTGATGACTCCGGTGGTTGTACAAACACGAAGTTTTCCAACAATGGTGGAGCCAATTTCCGCGCTTATTTCGAATACGAGGTAAGTGATTATTTCTCTGATTCGAATTTTACAACACCAACATGGAGCGGTGACGCAGCCAACTTTACAGTTGCCAATAACTCGACAACATCAGGCTTGACAGGAAGCGAAGCCAATAGAACACTTACCGCGAAGTTGAATGTTGCTTCCGGTTCAGGAACACAGTACGTTAGTTCTCAAATTGCAACCTGGGATCAACAGCAAGAATGGTATTTCTGGGTGGGCCGCGATGGTGTGGGTGGCGCCCCCTCTGATCTTGACGCCAATAACCAACAGGCTGTCTACCTCTATGCAAATGAATCAAATCTGGAATCCGGCACTGTCGATGGTTATCGTATTCTGCTCGGTCAAACCGGAACTTCCTTTATTCGCCTTCAGCGCATTGATAATGGTGCGGCTACCACTGTGTTTACCTCCAGCAACGGTATTCCGACCGGATTGACAGATTTCGGGGTGTCATTTAAAGTTGTGCGCTCGCAATTGGGTGTTTGGACCATTTTTACGTCAACCCTGCCAACCAATAGCGTGAATTCACAGTCGACTCCAACGCCTAATAGTTGCCCCGAGTCCACCTCGACGGTGAACCAGGGAAGTGTTACGGACAACACCTATGCTCCTGCCTCAAATGGTTATTTCGGCTTCATGGCCATTCATGATAATACGGCGGAAGGCCGAGTTGCAGCTGAATTTGATAGCTTCCGATTCCGTGCTTTGCCCCCGGATACCTATGTGCAGTTGAATGGTGCGGTGAGTGGTTCGGTGAGCGAAGACGCAACGTTGGCTAACAACTATGCAATTGGTGTGGACATATTCAATCCATCAAGCACAAGCGCGACCAGCGTTCAAATAGCTTTAACAGGCGATGCTACACGTGTGGGTGGCGGTCCGAATCCATCAACAGCCTACGCGCCGAGCTACGCAACACAGACGTTAACCTGGGCTGCCGGTACAAGTGGAACGAAGTATATCTACATCGATCCCTCGAATAACACGCTGTGCGATGACATTTCTGAATTGCTGTTCCGATTGCAGGGTGTTAGTGGCGGAACCAATGCGTTCATTGCAGATGCAGATTCACTCGATCTGACCGTTATCGACGACGACAAAGGTTACGAGACGCTCGTTGATGAAAATTTTAACGATGGAAATCTAAATGATTGGAAGACGGACGGAAGCGCTTGGAGCGCCAACACATCCTCGCCCATAGAAGGCACACACTCTGCTCGCCACAGCACTCAGGCGGTAGCAGGCCAGTCCTCGTTAGCATACCCGATTGATGACGCTAACCTTGTAGGAATCAGCACTACCTGGCGATTCGAAGTGGCATTTGCCAATGATGCGAGCGCTAACAATAACTTCCAGATTTTCTTGGCGGCTAACGATTCGAACTTCTTCAGCTCAGGTGTTGATGGCTACGCTGTGGTAATCGACCAGAGCTCGCTCCCTTCTGCCGGAACAGCAGACTACATTCGACTCTATCGTGTGACTGATGGTGCCTATGCATCGACTCCGATTATCAACTCCACTACAGACTGGGTTGATAACGTGAATGGTGGAACACGCGTTGGTGTTCAGGTAACACTGAATGAGGAAGGTACTTGGGCCTTAAGTGTCGACAATAATGGAGGGTTTAATAGCCTAACATCCCTTGGAACCGGAACAGACGCGTCCGGAGGAGTGATTACGTTTCCTATCGTAAAGTATTTCGGGGTGCGCTTTAAGTATCTGGCTGCAGCTTCTGACTTATTCCGATTGGATGATATTTCTGTAACCCAATCCGGTTGTAAGCGCCTTTGGTATAGTCAGGCCACTGGAAACTCGAACGCTGCCATTTGGGCACCAACTGCGGTTGGAACTGCAGAAGCGGTTGTTTCAGGGCGTTACGATCGCTTCCAGGTTCAGTCGGGGCACACCGTAACTGCAACGGGCACTTGGTTGCTGAATGACCTTTCGATAAACTCAGGCGCAACCTTAGCAGGTGGTAGTAGCGAAATGCGGGTGCACGGTAACTGGATTAACGAGGGGACATTTACTGCCGGAACATCAACGGTTGTATTCAAAGGTCAAGCCGCACAAACGATAGGTTTTGCAGGAACGGCATCTCAGACTACTTTCAATAATCTTACTATCGATAACGATGGCTCTAATGTGAGTCTAACACCTTCTTTGGTATCTGCAACTGGCTTGGTATCGATGCAGGAAGGTACGCTGCAAACGAATGGCAATTTGCGTTTGATCTCAAACTCAACCGGCTCGGCTTCTATTGGTGAGATCAAATCGGGTGCAGCTGTTTCAGGCAACGTAGAGCTACAACGTTACATTCCTTCCATTCCAAGCTCTCAAGGCTATTGGTTCAATTTGGCCAGCCCTATTCAAGGCCAAACCGTTGCTTCTTGGAACGACGATATCGTAACTACAGGTTTTGCAGGTTCCGACTTCCCTTCTTATGGATTCAATAACGTCCAGTACTACAATGAATCTGCTTCCGGCACCATGAATACCGGCTATGTTGGTGTTACGAATGTGACCAACACGCTTTCCGATAATCGTGGTTACTACATTTGGTTGGCAGGTGCTGCGCAGAATCTGGACAACACAGGGTTGATTCAAAGTGGACAGGTATCGATTCCACTTAGCTATACAGTGACTTCTCCGGGAGGAATTTTTGATTACGGTTGGAACTTGGTAGGTAATCCATATCCATCAGAAGTAGATTGGAACCTCGTGTCGGCCTCGCTTTCAGGGCCGAAGGTGTATTATGTTTTCGATTATCAAACCAACTCGTATAAATTCAGAAACGCCACTACCAATAGTGGTACGGCTTCGCGCTATATCGCCCATAGCCAAGGCTTCCTTGTAAAAGTGAATGCCTCGGGTCAAAACCTCGTTTTCCAGGAATCGCATAAAACCAATACAGGTGCTGCGTTTGAGCGAAGCGAAGATGCGACAAACGCCTACGTGGCTCTTCGCTTCTCTAAGGGCACTAACTCAGACGAGGGAATGATTGTATTCAATGATGATGCAAGCGATGATTACGACGCGATGGATGTTTTGCACTTACAAAGTCCGGTCGCGGAAGCAGTGGGAATGAGTTTACAGGCGGCTGATGGAGCACCTCTCGCGCAAGATGCCCGAGCTTACAATGGAAATTTGGAAATACCGGTAATGGTTGATATGCCGGAGGCCGGCATGTATACATTTACCGTAGTCGACGTAATGAATTTACCGCTTGGTGCCTGTTTAACGCTTGAGGATGTGGTGACAGGTCAAACGTCGTTATTGGCAAATGGTGTTCAGTTTACCATTGAGGTAAGCGAAGCATTTCATGGCACACGATTCATCATTCACACTACACCGGCTGCTTCTACTATTGCTACAGCTACTTCTTGTCATGCAATGGCTGATGGATCTATAGACGTTAGTGTTCCTTCTTCGGATTGGAATGTTTCTCTCAGCGCTCAAAGCGGCTATGAATTCATGGCCCAAGGGTCTGTTACTTTCGATCATTTACAAGCAGGCGAATACTTATTGCAAGTAGACCACGCAACTTGTGGCATTTCATCGGAAGTAATCAGCATTGAAGAGCCGGCACAAATACGAACAGTTATCACTGGCACGGAATCCGTTGAATGCAACGCAGGAAGCAGCGGCATGTTCACATTTGAAGTGGAAAACGCAAATTGGTTTACGTACGAGGTTCGCAATGCCCAGAATGAATTGGTGCGTTCTGCCAACGTGGAAGGCCAAACTGCAATTGTGGAGGGGCTGTCTGCCAATCTTTATTCCCTGCATGTTTTCACCCCATGCAGTAATGAGTCAGTTGAAGTGGATTTACGTGACGAGCAGGCTAACTCTCTTGTGGTTGATCAGCTTATGCTTGCAAACGAGAACAATCAGATAACAGCATACATAAACGCGACGCTTACTCAACCTGGTGTTTGTGTTTGGAATTTCTCAAATGGTATACAGGTTACAGGCAATGAAGTTGAACTGACAATGGTGCCGGAAGAAGTTGTTTCTTACACGGTTACTTGTGATGGCATCTGCGATGTGTCGGCCACAGGCGCAATTCAAGCGATTAGCCTGTCGAACGAGGAAATCGAGTCTTCTGCGAAGATCACATTTACTCAATCTAACAATGGAATTCAACTACAATTCGGCAATGCCGAATCCCGCCAGGTGGATGCCCGAATGTATGATGCACAGGGTCGCTTGATTGAGTCTGCTTCATTTGTGATGAGTGTAGGCGCTACACGTGAGTGGTCAACCGACAACTTGAGCAAGGGTGTTTACACGCTTGTTCTTAGCAATGAAGGGAACGCCTTCTTTACTCAGAAATTTGTGAAATAGTATTATTTGAATATCAGGAAGCCCCGACTTATTGATCGGGGTTTCTTTTTTTAAGATGGGATACAATCGATATGCAGTCGTGGTTGCAGCCGGATCGGGAAAACGCATGGGCGCCCCGTTGCCGAAGCAATTCCTACAATTAAATGGCAAACCACTACTCATGCATACGCTGCATCGTTTGTATGATTTTGATTCGAATCTTCGCATACTGCTGGTGTTACATCCCGATTTCAAGGGGTATTGGTTGGATCGAGTTGCTGAGCACGCTTTTTCGGTGCCCCACACGGTTGTTGATGGCGGGGAAGAACGTTTTCACTCTGTTAAATCGGCCCTTCAAACAATAGAGGATACGGGCGCTGTGGTGGCTATTCATGATGGTGTGCGGCCTTTTGTAAGTAACGAAACGTTGCAGCGTTGTTTTGAAGCCGCCGAGTCTACTGGCACTGGCGTGCCTGTTATAACTGTCAATGACAGTATTCGTGAAGTGAATAATTTTCAGAATTGTGCGGTCGACAGATCGAAATTTCGCATCGTGCAGACTCCGCAATGTTTTCGAATGAGCTTACTATCTGAAGCTTTTAGTCAAGAGTATACAAGCGCTTTTACCGATGATGCCTCCGTAGTGGAATCAGCCGGAAATAGCATTCACTTGGTTGAAGGGAACCGGGAGAATGTTAAGATTACAACACCGGAAGATTTACGCTGGGCTGAGTGGATGATCTCATTACTGTAATGTGCCGTTAGGCTGAGCGCCTTGCTCGTCGGGTATACCGAGATAATTGAAGCTATTCCAGGGCCATGCGCTTTTCTTTCTTGCAAGGAGGATGAGAGAAATGAAAATAAAGGAAGATGCAGTGTAAAAAATCCAATGGCTGAAAAGACTGTTTTCGGGTGTTTCCAAAGTTCCGAAGTATCGGAACATCAGAAAGGCTGATGCGTTGTTGATGAAATGTGCGAGAATGGAGGCCCACAAACTGCCACTCCAAACAACGAAATATCCGAGTAGCGCGCCCATTATCATACGGGGTAGAAAGCCATAGAATTGCATGTGAATTAAACTGAAGAGAAAGGCCGTAATCCAAACCGCAGCATGAATGTTACGCGTCATTTTTGCCAATAAAGGCATCATGACACCTCGAAAAACTAGCTCTTCACAAATAGCCGGAATGATGGCGATGCTCAGAAATGCCACCACTAATGGAACGCCTGAGGTGGGCTCCAGAAATAGCCGTGTCATTATTTCGGCCAACTCTTCCGTTGGTTTGAATGTTCTTTCCAACCATGAATTTTCAGGAATCAGCAGTTTATTGATGAAGGCGGAAACGTCGATGAGCGGAGAAGCAGTAATGATGAGCAGTGGGGCAATCAGAAAGAAAATTCCGGCATTTTTCAGTTGTAGGTTATGAATGCTGTTGCCACCAAACAAAATGAAATAGATCAAAACCGGAAGCGCAAATCCGATGAGTTGGGTCACGTTGTTCATCCATATGAGGGCATGTGCATAACGTGCTTCCGGCTGAGACAAGACTAGCGGAAGGTCTTCTAAAGGAATTCCGAACATGGAAGTGCCTACACCCATGGCCACGATGGTGCCCAGTCCAATGCAGGTGAGTGTAAGGGCGATAAACAAAATGAGCTGAGGTGAAGCACTCAATCCGCGTAAGATTACATTCATGCTACAAAGGAAGCAAAGTATCTTTGCACTCCCTTTTTGAAATGATTAAAATTGGTAACATAGAGCTCCCGGAGTTTCCCTTATTGCTGGCGCCCATGGAAGACGTGAGTGATCCCCCGTTTCGTTTGGTGTGCAAGGAAAACGGTGTTGACCTCATGTATACTGAGTTTATAAGCAGTGAAGGCCTCATTCGGGATGCAGCCAAAAGCCGCATGAAGCTTGATATTTTCGAGTACGAACGTCCCATTGGAGTTCAAATTTTCGGCAGTGATACGGAAACGATGGTGAAGTGCGCCGAGATAATAGAAGCCACAAACCCGGATTTGCTGGATATTAATTATGGTTGCCCCGTAAGTAAAGTGACGTGCAAAGGGGCGGGCGCCGGTATTTTGAAAGATATTCCCAAGATGGTTTCTATGACGGAGGCTATCGTAAAGGCAACCAAACTCCCTGTTACGGTAAAGACCCGCTTAGGATGGGATGAAGACAGCAAGAATGTGGTGGAAGTCGCGGAGCGGTTGCAGGATATAGGCATACAGGCTTTAACCGTTCACGGCCGCACGCGCGTGCAGATGTATAAAGGTTCGGCCGACTGGACGCTCATTGCCCGTATCAAAGAAAATCCGCGTATGCGCATCCCGATTTTCGGTAATGGTGATATTGATTCACCGGAAAAGGCAGTTGAGTACAAGAATAAATATGGGGTTGATGGAGTGATGATTGGTCGCGCAAGCATTGGTTATCCGTGGATATTCAATGAGATTAAGCACTACGTCAAAACCGGTGAGAAATTGCCGCCGCCCACCGTTGCCATGCGTGCGGAAGCATGCCGAAAACACTTTGAGTTTTCACTACAGTGGAAGGGGCCAGTGTTAGGCGTGCTGGAAATGAGGCGACATTACAGTAATTACTTCAAGGGCTTACCTCATTTCAAGGAAGACAGAATGGAGCTTGTCACCACAAATGATTCTGAGGTTATACTGCGCAAACTGCAGGATATTGTCGCCAAGTACGATGGCGTTGACTTTCTCATATAGATGAGGTCTCCTCTTCTTGGAGGGAGAGTCTGCGGACGCGATGCAGAACGACCTCACAAATCCTTGCCTAGGTCGCGTCGATAGTACTTGTCGGTCCAGTTGATTTTAGCGGCGTTTTCGTAAGAGATGCGAAGAGCGTCGTGGATATCCTTTCCGTATGATGTGACCGCCAATACCCTTCCGCCGTTGGTTACAATATGGCCATCGGCCCGGGCAGTTCCGGCATGAAATAAAATACTGTCTTTAACCTCTTCAATTCCCGATATGACGTTGCCTTTTTGATACTCTTCAGGATAGCCGCCTGCTACAAGCATGACGGTGCAAGCGGCACGAGGGTCTTGTTCTAGACCCATGCCGGCAAGTGTTCCGGACGCCGCGGCGTTTAGCAGTGGAAGAATGTCGCTTGTGATGCGTGGCATTACTACTTCCGTTTCGGGATCACCCATACGGCAGTTGTATTCAATCACAAAAGGATCACCATTCACGTTAATCAAACCGAAGAAAACAAATCCGGTGTAGCGCATGCCTTCAGTATGAATCCCCTTCATGGTTGGGATTACTACTCGATTAATAACCTTTTCCATGAATGCTTTATCAGCAAACGGCACAGGACTAACGGCTCCCATGCCACCGGTGTTAAGGCCTGTATCGCCCTCACCAATGCGCTTGTAGTCTTTTGCTTCGGGCAGTAATACGAAGTCTTTCCCGTCTGTAAGGGCAAATACAGAGAGTTCTATGCCTGTCAAGAATTCTTCAATAACCACGCGCGCACTCGATGCTCCGAATTGTCCGCCTAATAACGTTTTTAAGGATTCCTGAGCTTCGGGAAGGGTGTTTAAAATGAGAACACCTTTACCTGCGGCTAGTCCATCAGCTTTTAGAACATAAGGGGCTTGCAGTGTTTCCAGATAAGTCAATCCCGCCTCGATTGTTTCTGACGTGAACGTGGCGTAGCGTGCGGTGGGAATGCCATGACGCTGCATGAATTGCTTGGCGAAATCTTTACTGCCTTCCAGTTGCGCAGCGTGTTTGTCGGGCCCTAAAAAACGAATGTGCTTCAAGCTATCGGTGGAATAAAAATAATCGGCCAACCCCTCCACTAATGGCACTTCAGGACCTACAATGACTAATTCAATCTGATTTTTTATAACGAGTTCACCTATAGCTGAAAAGTCGTTGAGAGAGCAATTAAGATTTGTTGCTATTGCTTCGGTGCCCGGATTGCCTGGAGCCACGTACAAGGTGGAGAGTAAGGGGCTTTGTGAAATTTTCCAGGCGATGGCGTTTTCACGGCCGCCGGAACCCAGGAGGAGTACATTCATGTTGACAAGTTTGGAGCGCAAATTTCTATGGAACGGATGGCGGATGGCTGGTGTTTTTACCAACAAAAAACCCCGACCGAGGCCGGACGGGGTTAAATAAGTTGCAGTAGCAAAACCGCTTATACGGTAGTTCCTTCTTTGATAGCTTTCGCGGTGTAGGCCTTTTGGCGGCGGAGCCAGTAAATTATGGCTACAAACGCGAACACGATGCAAATCCAGTTCATGGTTGGGCCTATTGGCTCAATAACATGTTTGAATGTCCACTGGAAGCCGTCGGCTATCGGTCGAAGGATGCTTTGGAGGTTCATGGTTGAAAAAATTGTGTGGCAAATCTAAGTTAGGTTGTTCAAACCACCTAGAGTTGCCATCATTTTTGTTGCCGCTCCTTTGTTGATATGATTTTACGCACATACGCATCCAATCAGCCGCTTTCGTTGGTGTTGCTCCCGCTTATTGCTTTTGCCGCATTACTGTCTGTAGCATCGGCCGGGCTTTTGGTGCCGTATAACGCCGATTTTCCTCTTGATCGACTTCTCTGGAATTGGTATGGAACCCCATATGCTTTGGCTTTCCTCAGTGCTTTCTTGATTTTGGGTGGGGCCTATTTGTCCAATGTGGTTTTTAACCGGCATGAGTTTTTTAATGTTCCGGTTTTTGTTCCGGCGCTTATTTACACGCTTCTAGCAACCACACTTGCTGTTGTTCAGTTGTCAATACCCGTGCTGGTTGCCAATATTTTTGCGCTACTTGGACTGAACAGCCACTTGAAAATTTTTCATCAGCCCAGGGTGCTCGCCGAGTATTTTGAATGTGGTTTCTGGTATGGTCTGGCAGCAGTATGCTTCCCCCCGTATATTCTATTGATTGCATCAGTCTGGGTGGGCACTATCGTTACCAGGGCCTTTCACTGGCGAGAATATGTATTACCCTTGATTGCTTTCGGGGTTCCCTTTGCTTACTGGGTTTCATGGCTGTACTTCCAGGACGATATGGTTGGAATGGTGTTATTCAAAAAATGGATTAGCTTCGATACACAATCATTTTTTGGCACCTGGAATAGGTCAATCCGTTTATTTGCCTTGACTACTTTGTTGTCGCTGCTGTTCGCTATTCCTCGTTATTTGTTCCTTTCCGAGCGATCATCCAATAAGGCAAAAACTATTCGGACAATCTTCTTCATTGTGGCTCTGACCTTGGTCGGATCCTATTTTATCGCCTTCCTGTTGATGTGGAAATGGATTGTTATGTCACTGCTATTACCGGTCTCCTTTCTGTTGGGTTATTGGTTTGCGAATTACCGTGTTTCTCTGGTGGCTCCCTTCTTCTTCTATCTGCTCCTGGCTTCGTCGGTTGCTTGTATAGTTGGCGCATTCATTTAAGTGGTCATATGTTTTCGTTAATGACTCCCCAGGCCGATATTTGACATGTGATTGTTTGCTGTTCAACCTTCTTCTGCAAACGCTAGTCTATTATTCGGATGCTGATTTTAGCCCGACATATGTTGCTTTTGTCTTTGCTCTGTTCTGCGTGGTCCTCCGTGAATGGCCAATATGAATGGGTGGAGAATAAAGGTCAATGGCCCGAGAATGTAGTTTTTAAAACTTCAGTTCAGTCGGGAAATTTATGGATGGAGCGAGCTGGATTCACCTACCAACTGTATGATCCTTCTGCCCTCGGAGATTTGCACAGCGCCCACGGTCAACGAGATAGCGAAATGCTAAACGGTCATGTATTTCGCGCCAGATTTGTGAATGGAATCGCTCAAGGTGCTTCAGGTGAGGATCAGTTCAAACAGTATTACAATTACTACCTTTCATCAGATCCTTCCAACTACGGTGAACGATGCAGTGCTTTTGGTAAGGTGAAGTTGGAGAGTGTTTATCCCGGTATCGATATTCGGATGTATAGTGTCTCGGGTGGCTTAAAGTATGATTGGATTGTTGCGCCCGGTGCAAATGCCCAGTCTATCGAGATTGAATTTGAGGGAGTGGAATGCGCACTGGTGCATCGCGAACACGGAACTGATTTGGTTATATCGACAACTGTTCAAACGATCATAGAGAAACAGCCTTATGCCTATCAGGTTATTCATGGGCAACTGAGGGAGGTGCCGTGTGATTATGAGTTGAATGAAAACAGACTTCGTTTTCGTTTGGGGTCCTATGACCGAAGTGTTCCTCTTATTATTGACCCTGAAGTCGCCTTTTCAACCTATATCGGATCGACTGCTAATAGCTGGGGTTTTACAGCCTGTGACGATTCTGAGGGAAACCTCATAGCTGGTTCTGCTGTGTTTGCACCGGGATATCCAACCACGGTTGGGGCATTTTCCTCCACGTTTAATGAGGCTGCTACTAACGCCTTTGATATTACAATTTCGAAATTTAATGTGGATGGGACCCAGCTGCTATACAGCACATATTTTGGCGGCGAGTTGCAGGAAACACCCCATAGCGTTGTTGTGGATAGCCAGGATCGAATAATCGTTTTTGGTGTTACGGGTGGTGGAGGTTTTCCCATCTCTGCTGGAGCTTATCAGCAGAATTTTGTCGGCGGGCCATTTCTAACCATGAACGGTTTCTTTTCCGGCCAACACCCCAATGGTTGCGATTTGTTTGTGTCCAAATTCAACACAGATGGTTCATTGCTGGCATCTACTTTTATTGGAGGTTCAGACAATGAGGGATTGAATAATGCGGATCAACTTTTCTACAACTATGGCGATGCGTTTAGAGGAGAGGTGAATGTAGATGAACAGGATAATGTATATGTCGCAACGGTTACGAAGAGCGCTGATTTCCCTGTTACAGCGGGCACTTTTGGCGGTGGTGAATACGATGGTTTATTGTTCAAGCTCTCTCCGAATTTGAACTCGCTTCTACAAAGTAGATTCATTGGAGGTAACGGGCGTGATGCGTGCTATGCTGTAGAGTTTAATACTAGCGGTCAACTTATCATTGCCGGAGGCACGCAAAGCGCCGATTTTCCATGGATTTCATCTACGGCCGCCGATGGTTCCTGGAGTGGTGAAACCGATGGGTACGTGTCATTACTCGATGCGAATTCATTTGCCCTGGTCAGTGGAACTTTCATTGGAACCTCGTCCTATGATCAAGTATACTTTGCTCAAAGTGATAACTCGGGATTTATATACGCATACGGACAAACAACGGGGAATATGCCCATTACTCCCGGTTTATACGGACAGGCCAATAGCGGACAATTCATTTCCAAGTTCTCCGCCGATTTGAGCAGCATGGAATGGAATACACGGGTGGGTACCGGCAGTGGTGCAATTGACATTTCACCTACCGCGTTTTTAGTAAGCGACTGCGAGCAGATTTATCTAAGTGGATGGGGCGGTGATATCAATAACAACTATTGTTCAGCTCAACCCGGTAGTTGCTACGCTAATCAAAGCACAACAGTTGGCCTACCTACAACTCTGGATGCATTTCAGAACGCGACAGATGGCAGTGATTTTTATTTATGTGTATTGACTCCTAATGCACAAGACATTCTCTATGGCTCGTATTTGGGTGGAAACGAAAGCAACGAACACGTGGATGGAGGCACTTCACGCTTTGACAAGAACGGCTCCGTGTATCACGCGGTGTGTGCGGGCTGCCAAAACAACGATGATTTTCCTACCACACCCGGAGTGTGGAGTAATACGAATGAGAGTACCGGCTGCAATCTAGCTGTGTTTCGTTTTGACCTCAGTGCAGTGCAGGCTGAAGTTGAAATTGATGGCCCATCACAAGTCTGTGTAGACGATATGGTTGAATTTGTGAACACGACATCAGGTGCTACCAATTACCTCTGGGATTTTGGTGACGGAACTACCAGTAGTGAAATCCAACCCACGCATCAGTATTCGTCAGGTGGTGTGTACACGGTCCGATTGATTGGGTTTGATAACGAACTATGCGTGACGGCGGATACGGTAGAGGTGGAAATAACCATCATACCGGATGTGTTTCCGGAAATTCAGGACGACGTCGTTATTTGTTCCGGTGAAACTATACAGCTTATTGCAGAGGGCAGTGATAACCTGCATTGGCTATACGATATTACACTTTCTGATATTACAATTCCCACCCCGGTTGCACAGCCCGCAGTAACAACAACCTATTACGTAGTGGATGAAAACGAATGTGATGCAGAGACTTTGAGTGTTGTTGTTGAGGTGAGTGTTATTAATACAAGTGCTTCCAACGACACCTCTTTGTGTGTCGGGCAAAGTGCGGATTTGTTTGCAGCAGGTGGACTTTCGTATGTGTGGTCACCCGCCGATTTTCTGGATGACGCTGCGGTTGCAATGCCAACTGCAACACCCACCGAGAGTATTGATTATACCGTTACTGTCACGAATCAAGATGGTTGCAGCAATGAAGAAGTAGTTTCTATTTTGGTTTTCGAAGAAATTCCCGGAGGGCAGAACTATCCCGCTCTCACCATCTGTGAAGGCGAACAGGTGCAGTTGCAGGCAGAACCCGGAAGTGCATGGAGTTGGTTTCCCTCTCAATCGCTTTCTTCATCGGTTGTGCAGCTGCCAATTGCAACTCCAAATGATACAACCCAATTTGTCGTTCAAATCACAAACTCATGCGGTGTTGGATTTGATAGTGTAAGTGTATATGTGATACACCCGAGTGTTGAGGCTTTCGGCGGTGGAAGTATTTGCCTTGGTGATTCAATAACGGCTTGGGCTAGCGGTGCATTTAGCTATGTGTGGTCACCTTCTGCGTGGGCCTCGCCGGCCAATGAGTCATTGGTTTATCTCTCGCCGGAGAATACTACAACCTTCGAAGTAACCGGGGTGGATGAATTCAATTGTTTGGCAACGGCAAGCGTGACGGTGAGTGTCTATCCGCGGGCGGAAATTGATGCGGGCCCTGATGGATATTTCGATTATCCGGATAGTGTGATGCTATTTGGTAATGCCATGGGATTTGATTGTTATTGGTGGCCTTCAGAGGGACTGAGTTGCGACACCTGCGAGGTAACATGGGCGTCGCCCATCGAACCAACAACGTACCACCTGGCCATCCTTGATGACTTTGGTTGTGTAAATGATGATACTGTTTTTGTGCGCCCATTCTTCCCGCTATTTGTACCCAATACGTTCACTCCCAATGATGATGGAATCAATGATGTTTTTCGAGTAACAGGCATGCCGGTAACCGGGTTTCACCTGGTTATTTTCGATCGATGGGGAATGAATGTTTTTGAATCGTATGACATGGCAATTCCATGGACCGGCGATGGCGGCAGTGGTTATTACGCCCCAAATGATGTCTATAATTGGGTACTCGAATTTGACTCACTTGATCGACGATCGAAACTCCAGGGGCATGTTGTGCTGGCTCGTTAATTCTTTGTTCAGCGATCTGTTCTGCAATGCGAATATCTTAGCGCCACTTTTTTAACCCTATTCCGAATGGCTTACGAAAACATTCTCGTTAACACCGAACATGCGGTGATGACCATCACCATCAATCGTCCAACGCAATTGAACGCATTGAACAGCGCGACTATTCAGGAGCTGAATAAAGCGCTGGCCTTGGCCGACATTAACTCCGAAGTGCGTGCTATCATCATAACCGGAAGCGGTGAAAAGGCATTTGTAGCAGGAGCGGACATTAAAGAGTTTGCTGATTTTAGTGTAGAGCAAGGCCGACTATTGAGTGCCCTGGGGCATAAGTTATTGTTTGATTTTGTGGAGAACATGAGCAAGCCTGTTATTGCGGCAGTAAATGGTTTTGCCCTTGGTGGCGGGTTGGAGTTAGCCATGTCTTGCCACATGCGCATCGCATCCGACAACGCTAAGATGGGTTTGCCGGAAGTGACTTTGGGAGTAATTCCCGGTTACGGTGGTACACAGCGCCTGGCGCAATTGGTGGGTAAGGGAAAAGCAATGGAAATGATTACTTCGGCCGCAATGATTCCCGCAGCAGAGGCTCAGGAATGGGGCTTGGTAAACAAAGTGGTGGCTCAAGCTGAGTTGCTCGCTACGGCTATTGACCTTGCACAAAGAATTGCCAAGAACTCTCCAACGGCAATCTCAGCTGCTATTCGTTCTGTGAACGCAGGTTACAAGCCCGGAGTGAACGGATTCAATGAAGAGATTCGTGAGTTTGGCCGTTGTTTCGGAACAGCCGATTTCCGAGAGGGAACAACAGCATTTCTCGAAAAACGCAAACCTGCTTTTGAAGGAAAGTAATGGCGGTGCATATACAAGTCATTAACCGATCTAAGCACGCGTTACCCGCTTACGAAACCGAGCAGTCAGCAGGCATGGACCTGCGAGCGAATATGGATGAGCCCATTGTACTAGGTTCTCTTGAAAGAGCGCTGATTCCCACCGGTTTATTCATTGCTTTGCCAACCGGCTTTGAGGCCCAGGTGCGTCCACGAAGCGGACTGGCAGCGAAACAAGGAATTACGGTGTTGAATTCACCAGGTACGGTCGACGCCGATTATCGCGGCGAAATCAAAGTAATTCTTGTTAATCTTTCCAATGAAACCATTCAAATTCAGGACGGAGACAGGGTTGCTCAATTGGTGATCGCACGCCACGAGCAAGCTGTTTGGCAAGTAACGGAGGTTTTAGATGAAACCGCGCGCGGGTCGGGTGGTTTTGGGAGTACCGGCAAGTAATTATTTGGGCTTATATCGAATCAACCTAAATTGTGGAGGTCGGTTTCTATATTACTTTGTCTAGCATAAATTCGCGCAACATTTTTCAATCCAACCCACGCTATGGCAAAAGGTCTTTTTGGTAGCTCGCTGATGAAGAAGTTCTGGATGTCTCTAACCGGTCTTTTTCTGATTTCATTTCTCTTAGTTCACTGTGCATTGAACGCACTGATTTTCGCTAATGACGGCGGTATGCTCTTCAATCAGGGAGCGCACTTTATGGGAACAAACATCATCATTCGCACCATGGAGATCGTGCTGTTCGCCGGCTTGATTGCGCACGTGGTGGATGGCTTGATGTTGTATTTCCAGAACCGCAAGGCACGCCCGGTGAAATATGCATATGAAAATGCAGGCGCCAGCAGCAAGTGGTATTCGCGCAGCATGGCGTTGCTCGGAACACTAATTCTTCTGTTTCTCATTTTACACCTCTATCATTTTTGGCTAAGAACTCGCATTACAGGACTCACCGTGCAACCAACGCATGTCTTTTTCGAAGGACATAAACTGGAGGATTTGTATGGCGAAATGAAGTTCGTTTTTAGTCATCTGTGGGTGGTAATCGTGTATGTGCTGGGTTGCTTTTCGCTCTTCTGGCACTTGCTGCATGGCTTCCGAAGCGCATTCCAGTCACTTGGTTTGAACTATACGAAATACAAAAACGGAATCGCCTTCTGTGGCGACCTATTCAGCGTTTTAATCCCTACCGTGTTCGCCGCTATGCCGGTAAGTATGTACATGGGATGGGTTCATTAATGAATGTAGATTAAAGCACCTCAAAAAAGAATGGAGCTCAATTCGAAAATACCCGACGGGCCACTCGATCAGAAGTGGACCAAATACAAGGGAAACGTACGCCTGGTTGCCCCGGCAAACAAACGAAGCATTGATGTCATTGTAGTAGGGACCGGACTTGCCGGCGCCTCTGCGGCAGCATCACTTGCTGAAATGGGCTACAGCGTGAAGGCGCTGTGCTTTCAGGATTCACCGCGCCGCGCGCACAGTATCGCTGCGCAAGGTGGTATCAACGCTGCTAAAAACTACATGAACGACGGCGACTCTACGTTCCGTTTGTTCTATGACACGATTAAAGGTGGAGACTACCGTTCACGCGAGGCTAATGTGCATCGTCTCGCAGAAGTGAGTGCTAACATCATTGACCAATGTGTAGCACAAGGAGTTCCATTTGCACGTGATTACGGCGGATTGCTGGACAATCGTTCGTTTGGTGGAACACAAGTTTCTCGTACGTTCTACGCAAAAGGTCAAACCGGACAGCAATTGTTGTTAGGAGCCTATTCAGCGCTTTCGCGACAAATCGGAAAGGGAACCGTTGAAATGCTCAATCGTCACGAAATGCTCGACGTAGTTATCGTGAATGGAAAGGCGCGCGGTATCATTGCCCGCAACCTCGTTACAGGAGAGCTGGAGCGTCACTCTGCACATGCCGTGGTGCTTTGCACCGGCGGTTATGGCAACGTGTTCTTCCTCTCAACCAATGCCATGGGCAGCAACGTTACTGCTGCATGGCGCGCGCACAAGCGCGGTGCTGCTTTTGGTAACCCGTGCTTCACTCAGATTCACCCTACCTGCATTCCCGTGAGTGGTGAACATCAATCGAAGTTGACACTCATGTCGGAGTCGTTGCGTAACGACGGCCGTATTTGGGTTCCAAAACATAAAGAAGATGTCGAGGCTATTCGCGCCAAGCGTTTGAAGCCACAAGACATTCCCGAAGATCGTCGCGACTATTATTTGGAGAGAAGATACCCTGCGTTTGGTAACCTCGTTCCTCGTGACATCGCGTCGCGCGCAGCCAAAGAGCGTTGCGACGAAGGTTTTGGTGTGAACGCTACCGGCGAAGCGGTTTATCTCGATTTCTCTTCTGCCATTATCCGATACGGAAAGGCACAAGCCAACGTAAAGGGTATTCACAATGCTACCGAGAAACAAATCATTGAACTCGGAACGAAAGTCGTGGAGCAGAAATACGGAAACCTGTTTCAGATGTACGAGCAAATCGTTGCTGAGAACCCGTACACAACGCCTATGATGATTTACCCTGCCGTACACTACACGATGGGCGGCCTTTGGGTCGATTATGAGTTGATGACTTCGGTGCCCGGCTTGTATGCATGCGGTGAAGCCAACTTCAGCGATCACGGGGCGAATCGTTTGGGTGCATCTGCACTCATGCAAGGTTTGGCCGATGGATATTTCGTGTTGCCATACACCATCGGAAACTATTTGGCTGATGAAATTCGCACCGGAAAAATTTCTACCCAGTCACCTGAGTTTGATGAAGCAGAGAAGAATGTGCGCAAGCAAATCGATACGTTGTTGAACAACAACGGAACGGAGCCTGTCGATCACTACCATAGACGATTAGGAAAGATAATGTGGGACGAGTGTGGAATGGCCCGCAGCGAAAAGGGACTGAAAGGAGCGATTGCAGAAATTCAGCAAATCCGGAAGGAGTTCTACGCTAATGCACGCATTCCAAACGAATCTCAATACATGAACACCGAGTTGGCAAAGGCACTGCGTGTTGCAGACTTTATTGACTTAGGCGAGTTGATGTGCGTTGATGCATTGAATCGCAACGAAAGCTGCGGCGGTCACTTCCGCGAGGAATTCCAGACGGAAGATGGTGAGGCGTTGCGCGATGATGAAGCATTCAAGTACGTTGCAGCGTGGGAATGGTCAGGTGACCCCTCAGCACCTAAGCTGAACAAGGAGGAGCTGATATACGAGAATATCAAGGTGCAGCAGCGAAGCTACAAGTAAGCTTCTTGCGTCACTCAAGGCATTACGGAAAGTTAAACGGTATGGTCGCGCTGCTGCGCGACCCAACAAGATAAAAACTCATGGAAAAAGGAATGAACCTCAAGTTGAAGGTCTGGAGACAAAAAAGCACCGCAGATAAGGGTGGCATCGTGGACTACAACGTCAACAACGTCTCTCCCGACATGTCGTTCTTGGAAATGATCGACGTACTCAACGATGATCTCGTGAAGAAGGGCGATGACCCTGTTGCATTCGATCATGACTGCCGCGAAGGCATTTGTGGTATGTGCAGCATGTTCATCAATGGTGAGGCTCATGGACCGAACCGTGGTGTTACAACATGCCAGTTGCACATGCGCTCTTTCAAAGATGGTGACACTGTTTACGTGGAGCCATGGAGAAGTGAGGGCTTCCCGGTGATCAAAGATCTCATGGTGGATCGCGGTGCATTCGACCGCATTCAGCAAGCGGGTGGTTTCGTTTCTGTCAACACCAGCGGCCGTACTATGGATGCCAACGCGATTCCGATTCCAAAAGAAGATGCCGACAAGGCATTCGATGCGGCAACCTGTATTGGTTGCGGTGCTTGCGTGGCAACTTGTCCGAACGGAAGCGCCATGCTTTTTGTCGGAGCGAAAGTTTCGCAGTTCGCGTTGCTTCCGCAAGGTCAGGTAGAGCGCAAAGAGCGCGTGTTGAACATGGTAAAGCAGATGGACGAAGAAGGCTTCGGTAATTGCTCCAACATCGGTGCTTGCGAAGTGCAATGCCCGAAGAATATTTCACTGGAAGTCATTGCGCGGATGAATCGCGAGTACTTGACGGCCAACGTGAAGCCGGAGAATTGACATGAACCGAGTTTTCGCGGGTTTTGCCTTGGTGGTATGCTTGCTTGCAACATTAAGCACCTCTAGTCAAAACTTCCACTACAGCGCGGCTTCGGGTAGTTCGAATTTCTTTGACATCGTCGAAGAGGCCAACAACTATTTTGCTGAATCCGATATTCCTGAGGAACAACTTTATTCAGACAATGAGTACATCCGATTTAAGCGCTGGGAGTGGTATTGGAGAGGCAGGATAAACGGGGATGGTTCCTTTCCAAATTTGATAGAGCAGAATCGCACGTATCAAAATCTTCAGCATGAATCTGCACAGCGCGACTTGCAAAGCCCATGGGTAAACATCAATCAAACCTATGGCGATGGAGGTTATAATGGAATGGGGCGAGCAACATCGATTGCGTTTCACCCAACCAATCCTGAAATTTATTATGTAGGCGCTCCTATCGGTGGTATCTGGAAAACTACCGATGGGGGGCTTACGTATAGTGCCCTGGGTGATTCGCTACCCTATGTAAGCGTTGGTAATATTTGTATCAACCCACTCAATCCGGATATTATTTACATCACGATAGGTGATCACAATGGTTGGTGGAATTATGGCCTTGGCGTCTACAAATCGTATGACGCAGGAGTTACGTGGGAACCCACGGGCAATACCTCTTACTTCACCAATAACGTTGCGTACTTGCGCATGGTCATCAATCCGAATAATCCGGATGAACTTTACGTAGCGCAAACCAATGGCTTGTATCGAACCCTAGATGGGGGTGTCACATGGGATGTCGTGCACAGTGGTTCGCACATCGACGTTGCACTCAAGCACGGAGTCGATGGTGCGTTGTATTGTGCCAGCGATGATTACTGGGGAAGCAGCGAAGTATATGCTTCTCTTGATCATGGAGATACGTGGACGCAAATCACAGATTTTAATCAAACAGCTAATTACCTCCAGTTATCGGTTTCCCCGGGAGAGCAAGAGTATCTGGGTATTAAGTCAAGTGTGGATGGTAATGAAGACTATTACGCAACGTACAATGGTGGAACGACGGTTGATTATATCGATTTAATGCCTGATGGTGGAGTGTTGTTCACTTCACCTGTATACTCGTCGAAGGTGTATTGTGGCTTTATGGTGACCCACCAATCCGTGAATGGAGGACTCGATTGGCAGCAACTCACCGACTGGTATTATACGGGCGAAAGACCGGAGGTACATGCCGACAATCGTTTTGTAGCATATCACCCTCTCACGAATGAGATCTATTTCTGCAATGATGGAGGTATCTACAAATTCAACGAAGAATCGATGGAATGGACGGAGCTTACAGCAGGCCTGATCATCACGCAGTATTATCGAATCGCAGTAGCCCAAACGGACGATATTTTCATGATTGGTGGCACACAGGACAATGGCGGACGCAAGCGTATTTCAGCGGATACTTGGGGACCTACCAATGGCGGTGATGGGATGGAAGTCGCTGTCGATTTTGAGGACGAGCAAACTATTTACACAACGTATATCTACGGCCAGCTGTATCGATCCGACGATCAGTGGGATGAGCAGCAGTACTATGAAATTACGCCTCCCGGTTCGGACGGTGGTGATTGGGTAACTCCATATGTTTTGGACCCCCAGGATTCCCATGTTATTGTTGCCGGATACAGCGAAGTATTTCGCTCCGATGATCGTGGCGAAACTTGGCAACAGCTGAGTAACGATTTAACCGGTGATCCTGATAGAAAGTTGAATGCGGTTGCAGTAGCTCCAACGGATCAGTATACGATCTACGCAGGGCGTGGTTCGATGCTCTACATAACGCATGACGCGGGCGAATCATGGGATAATGAATCGGTGCTTTTTGGAGCAGGCACAGCTGAAATGACTACCATAACCGTCGACCCAAACGACCCAAACGAACTGTGGGTAACCCTCTCAGGCTATGTAAACGGCAAGAAAGTGTATCATTCGACCGATGCGGGCATTACGTTTAGCAATGTGACTTTCAATTTGCCAAATATTCCTGTGAATGCTGCTGTTATTGACAAGCAAAGTGCTCAGCATGACTTTTACATCGGTACGGATGTCGGCGTGTTTATACTCGATGAAGAAAATCAGACTTGGATGTACTATGGCGCTGGTCTTCCCAATACGATGGTGAGTGATTTGGAGATTCAGTATAGTTCGCGAAAGTTGCGCATCGGCACTTTTGGACGAGGCGTGTGGGAAAACGATTTGTATTCAACGCCTGATTTTTCAAGTGTTTCTGAGAAGGCAGAAATGAATGCAACATTGCAGGTTGCGATAAATCCTGTGAACGACGTTTTGCTTCTGAACGTGCATAACACGTTGAATGCTCACGGCGATTTTGTAGTGTATGACTTACTGGGCAGGCCCTTGCATCGTGTGAGCCGAACTCTGCATTCGGGTCACTATCAGTTCGGGATGCAAGTTGCAAATCTGCCCGCAGGATCTTATCTGGTGGGATATGAATCGAATGAAAGCCGAGTTGAAGGTGTTCGTTTTATCAAGCGCTAGTCGTTATCACGATCTTCTCGGAAGATATCATTCATGATATCGCTGAATTCAATGCTGCTGTCCATCACGGTTTTGCCGATGACCGAAAATTCTGCTAACCCATGAAGCACGAACTCCATCATCATGAGTCGTTCTTCGTCTAGAATGCCAGGACAATACTTGTCAACGATTTCATGCAACACAGGAATACTGTAAAGCACATTCGCATATTCATCGCGCGAGTAGTCGATTAGTATCTGCACGTTTTCCGTTGCAAGGTGATCGATAATCGGTTGATACGGATTTTGAATTTTCTTGCGCTTAATGGTTTCCGGACTCGGGAAAATTTGCGGGAATTTTTTTCGAATGGCCATGCCGAGTAAGCGCATTGCAACGAAGTGCGGCCCTTCTTGCTCGCCTTCATACACCAGTTCTACTTTACCTGTAATAGCTGGAACGATAGACATCAGGTCGCCCACGCGCACATGCGTTTTCTTTTCCTTGTTGATAATAGCTCTGCGTTCTGCGCTGCTCACGAGATTTTCCATGGCGCTGATCGTGAGGCGTGCAGAAACACCGCTCTTCTGATCGACATACTCACTTTCGCGCGCTTCAAAGGCTACCATTTCCACCAATTCACGCATGAAGGGCGACACAGTGACGCGCTTCAGTTGCTCTTTCGTATGATGCGCTTCGAGTTCCGTTATCTCCATTCCGAGTGCAATGCTCTTCGGATAGTGCGTGATGATCTGACTTTGAATACGGTCTTTCAGAGGTGTGATGATACTTCCGCGATTGGTGTAATCTTCCGGGTTAGCCGTAAAGATGAATTGAATGTCGAGTGGCAACCGCAACTGAAATCCGCGTATCTGGATATCACCTTCTTGCAAAATATTGAAGAGCGATACTTGAATGCGCGCCTGTAAATCGGGCAATTCGTTGATGACGAAAATGCATCGATGACTGCGCGGGATGAGACCAAAGTGTATTACACGCTCATCGCTGTAGGCGAGTTTCAGATTGGCGGCTTTAATCGGGTCGATGTCGCCAATCAGATCGGCTACGCTTACGTCAGGTGTGGCAAGTTTCTCTACATAGCGCTCCGAGCGATGCATCCAGCGAATCGGGGTTAGATCGCCATGCTCTGCCAGAATGTCTTTTGCGGTGTGGCTGAGCGGTTGCAAGGGGTCGTCGTTCAGTTCGCTACCGGCAACACACGGAATCCATTCGTCGAGTAGTTCGGTAAGCGTGCGTGCGATGCGCGTTTTTGCCTGGCCACGTAACCCCAGGAAATTCATGCTGTGCCCACTGAGTATGGCGCGCTGCACATCAGGCAGCACGGTCTCATCATAACCGATGATTCCCTTGAATGGATTGCTTCCGCGTTCCATATGACGAATGAGGTTTGCCCGCAGTTCTTCCTTCATGGTTTTCGGGGAGTAGCCTGCTTGCTTCAGTTCGCCTAGGGTTTGTATGGTAGTGTGTTTCATTTCTGTGTCAAATTCTTTTTTTACGGTTGCGCTCGTAGTCGCTCAAAATGCTATCACCAAGACCGTCAAGTCCTGTGAAAAGCGCTTTTCCGCCATTGGCTTCGGTAAAGTCTTCAATGAATTGCTGCAAGTAGCTGTCTTGCGCAATCATGAAGGTGGTGATAGGGATTTTTTTCTTGCGGCAGGCTCGCGCTAGGTTCAGGCACTTGCCTGTGATGTATGGATCAAGCCCGAATGAATTTTTATAGTACTGTCCGTTTTCTTTCAGGCAAGAGGGCTTGCCATCGGTAATCATGAAGATCTGTTTATTGCCCGATCGTTTGCGTCGCAGTATTTCCATAGCTAGCTCTAAACCGGCTACGGTGTTGGTATGATAAGGCCCCACTTGCAGGTACGGCAAGTCTTTTACACTTACCGGCCAGGCGTCGTCGCCGAAAACTACTATGTCGAGCGAGTCTTTCGGGTAGCGCGTCATGATGAACTGTGATAGCGCCATCGCTACTTTTTTCGCCGGTGTGATGCGGTCCTCACCATACAGAATCATGCTGTGTGAAATATCAATCATCAGCACAGTCGAAGCTTGCGACAGGTGCTCCGTTTCGAAAACCTCCAAATCATTTTCGGTGAGCATGAAATCGTTGATGCCGTGAGCTATCTGAGCATTGCGCATTGATTCGCTCATCAAAATCTGATCGGGCTTATCGCCAAAAACGAAAGGTCTCCGCAGCTCTGTGGCTTCGTCGCCTGTTCCGGCTTGCTTGGTTTTATGTCGACCCTGCTGCGACTTCTTCATTTTGCCAAACAACTGGTCTAGGTTGCGCTGGCGCATGGCTTGCTCGCTTTTCGCTGTTATGCCGCTGCCTTTTCCTTTCCCGCCTTTTCCTCCGGCTTCATACTTTTCGCGCAGATATCCTTTTCGCTTCAACTCTTGTTCGAAATCATCGCGCGTGTAGGTGTCGGTGAAAAGCGGGCGCTGACGGTCGATTTCCTCCATAAAATCGAGTGCCTCGTTTGGGTCTCCGTTGGTGTAATTGAGTAGCTCTATGAACAACGGAAGTAGCTTGTCGAACGGTGTTCGTTTGTCTTCTTCCGGTATGTAGCGATGGAATTCAACCCCAATCATGGCTATACAACAACTTGGGAGCGCAAAGGTTGCAAGCGAAGGTGTTTGAATCGCTTAAAGCTGATGAAAAGCAGGAATTGCTTGGGTTTATTTCTCCTCCTCTTGTGCCACTATGATAGGCGCAAGCTGCTGTGCTTCCAGTTTTTTGAAAAACTCGCTCTCTTCCATGGAAGGAAGCAGGAATAGTGAAAAATTGTAGATAGGTTCGTAGAAATAGGAATGTTGCTTTTGTTTATTCGGCAACCAGCCATATTTCCGGTCGAGTGCATTGAACAACACGAATAGAATACTCAGAAACAACAGTGTTTTAGTGAGCGAAAAGAAGGCGCCTCCAATTTGGTTCCAGCGCTCGGCTCCGCCTGCGCTTACTGTTTGCGTGATGAGCTTACCCATGAAGTAAAGTCCAACGAAAACCAACACAAGGACCACAATGAATGACACAATCGGAAGGCTTTCCGAGTTCATATCGAATTTGGTGCGGAGGAAATTCGCCATCCAATCGCTTAGATGAACACCTGCGTAGAGCCCGACAAACAAAGCCAGCATGGAGAATACTTCCATCACGAAACCATTGCGCCAGCCGCGCCAAATGGCCAAACCAATGGGAATAAGGAGTGCAAGGTCTAGATAGCTCACCATGCTAACGAAAATAGAATTCAACCGATCTCTCCATATTCCCATGAATAGGAGTTTTAAACACTGCATTTTGAATGAGCCCGTTTTGATTTACAGCGAATTAGATGGAATGGCCATTGGCTTGCCTCTTCCTTTTTGTACATTTGTCTCCTAGCGCTTTTCCTAATCAAACCAAGATGTCAGCCAACGTAGAAAGTCAGGAGCAGTGGGATGTTGTAATAGAGCCCGATTATCCGTTATTCAATCTTCGCCTCAGGGAGGTATGGAATTACCGCGACTTGCTGTGGATTTTGGTTTTCCGAAACTTTGTTGCTCAGTATAAGCAAACGCTCTTAGGGCCGGTTTGGTTCTTCATCCAGCCTATGCTTACTACGCTCACGTTCATGGTCATTTTTGGAGCAATTGCCCAAATTCCAACCGGTGGCATACCTCAGCCATTGTTTTATCTAAGCGGAGTTGTTATCTGGACCTATTTTTCAGACTGCCTCGTGAAGACAAGCACGGTGTTTAAAGACAATGCAGGAGTGTTTGGGAAGGTTTATTTCCCTCGCCTCATTATACCGCTGAGTATCATCGTTAGCAACCTCATCAAGTTTGCCCTTCAGTCTGTTCTCTTCGTGCTGGTGCTACTCTATTACGTCTATTTCAAGGGCGATGTTTTTCAGCTGCACACCACTTCATTCTTGTTTATGTTGCCGGTGTTTCTGTTGCTTATGGCACTGCTGGGGCTGAGCTTGGGTATGATTATAAGCTCACTCACTACGAAGTACCGCGATTTGGCTTTTCTGGTCGCTTTCGGTGTGCAACTTCTTATGTATGCTACGCCAGTCGTTTATCCGCTCGATAGTGAGCGCGTGCGAAATCTTGCAGGCAATTTTTTACAGTGGAACCCGCTTGCGCCCATTTTCGAAGGGGTACGAAAGGGCTTGTTCGGAACAGGCTTTTTTGAATGGTGGTATTTCGGTTATGCTGTTGCCGTGACGGTGGTTTTAATGTTTATTGCCATCATCGTATTCAATAAAGTAGAACGTAATTTCATCGATACTGTATAACGCCCCACGCCATGTCTAAAGCTATCGAAGTATCGCATCTTTCTAAACTCTATCGATTGGGTGCAATCGGAACGGGAAATCTTTCCCACGATTTTCAGCGCTGGTTGGCAAAAGTTCGTGGCAAGGAGGATCCGTACATGGTTATTGGTAAGCAAAATAACCGCGAAGCCGGGGGCAAAAACGATGTTGTTTATAGCCTGAACGATATCAGTTTCACAATTAACCAAGGCGATTCTGTAGGCATAATTGGCCGCAATGGTGCCGGTAAAAGCACACTCTTGAAAGTGTTAAGCCGAATCACAAGTCCAACATCCGGCTCTGTTAAGGTGCGAGGAAGAGTGGCTAGCCTTCTCGAGGTAGGTACCGGTTTTCATCCTGAACTGAGCGGACGTGAAAATATTTATCTCAATGGTTCTATACTCGGTATGCGCCGCCATGAGATAACGTCTAAACTTGATGAGATTATTGAATTCTCGGGTGTTGAACGCTACATCGATACTCCTGTAAAGCGGTACTCGTCAGGTATGTATGTGCGATTAGCTTTTGCTGTTGCCGCCCATCTTGAACCTGAAATTCTGATAGTCGATGAAGTACTCGCTGTGGGTGATGCTGAGTTTCAGAAGAAATGTCTTGGCAAAATGAATCAGGTGAGTACTTCGGAGGGACGCACGGTTTTGTTTGTAAGCCACAACCTAACAGCAGTTGAAACACTTTGCAATCAGGGTATTTATCTCGACATGGGAAGACTCGCTATGCAAGGTCCAACACTCGATGTGGTGCGCGAGTATGTGTCGCGTGACTTGCTGGCAAGGCGTGTTGTACAGTCCACTGAAAGTAAGAAGTTGGGCAACGAGCATATCACCATCGTTGAAGCAGCGGTTGAAAACGGCAGCTCGGAAACCCCATCAGACATCATCGACATCTCTTCGGATGTGAGATTGAAAATCACACTGATTAATCATACCAAAGACCACCATCTTTCGGTTGGGTTCGATTTGAAAACGGCCAAAGAAGAGGTTGTGTTCGGTTCCGGAGGTAAGCTTCATAGCCCACCAGGTATGCCCACCGTTTTTACGTGTATCATTCCCGGCAACTTCCTCAACGATGATTTGTACCAAATGGATATTTATTTCCATACTCCGGGAATGAGTAAGCTTTTTGCTCAGAGGAGTATGGTTTCGTTTGAAATTAAAGATCAGGCGCGCGAAAATGGATTCCTCGGCAAAATCAATGGAATGATTCGCCCCCAATTGCAATGGTCGTCCTCCGCAGGAATCATTACTTCAGCTTGACGAATCATGATTAGCTTTTTATACCGTTGGATGAATCGTTTAATCGTAAATCCGCTCGATGCTGCCGGGTTGGCGATTTTTCGATCAACATCCTTCCTGGTTTTTTATAACTCGTCAACATTGAAGAATTTCGTTTAACGCCCGAATGAGTAAAAGTCGCATAATCATCACAGGAGCTTCCGGTTTTTTAGGAAGGCACGTGGCCGACTTGCTCAAGCATCACGATTGCGTTTTTCTTTTGAATCCGGCTAGCTCAATGAATACAGCGGAACAAGGACCGCAGGTATTTTACTCAGTCGAAGATTTGCACAAAGAATTTCCTAATGTTGACGTGGTTGTTCATCTTGCTGCTTTTATTCCTTATAGTAAACTCGATGAACCATCGGATAGTTTTGAAATCATCAATGTGGAACTTACTCAACGCTTAGCACTTGCATACCCGAAAGCACGTTGGGTATTTGCTTCTTCGGTTTCTGTATATGGCCATTGCGAAGACAGTGTGATTACCACGAAAACGAAGGTCATGCCGAATACCCTTTACGCAGCTTCCAAGTGGAGAGCGGAACAAGTGGTTGCTCAATTGGGGAATTCCATCATCGTGCGATTTTCTTCCATAATTGGTAAGGGTATGAAACCCATCTCCGTTATACCGAAATGGATTGAGCAGGCAAGGAGTCAGAAGTGCATGAGTGTATGGGGGCAGGGAGCTCGCACCCAAAATTATTTGGATGTGCGCGATGCGGCGGCACTCATTCAAATACTCATTGATGACGATCTGAAGGGTGTAGTGCTCGGAGTTTCGAGGCAAGAGCATTCTAATCTGGCAGTAGCACAAATGATAGCAGAAGCATTGCCTTCAGAAATAAAGCACACTCCGCACGCGGACGATTCTGGAGTAAGCTATGATGACCACATCATGCATGAGCGCATAGGATTTATACCGAAATTTGAACTGCGCGAGACAATTCGCGATATGATTATAGCATGAAGACAATAATAGTGACCGGTATTGGAGGTGTTGTTGGACAAGGTATTGTGCGTAATGCGCGATCCATGAATCGTGACTTGAAGATTGTCGGTGTTAATGTGGCGCGCGTAAGTGCAGGAAATCATCTTTGCGATGAAGTGTTTGAAGTGCCTTTTGCATACGATGAAAATTACGTAGAGGCAATGTTGAAAGTGATCTCCGCAACAGGCGCTGAGCTTATCATACCGAGCACTGACTACGAGTCATACTACCTGGCGAAACATCAATCCGAATTTGCGATTCCTATTGCTGCTTCGCCGGCGGAGGTTACATTTTTTTGTCTCGATAAGTACCGCAACTGGGAGGCGTTCAGTCAAAAGAACATTCCCTTCGCTCCTTCAGTTTTGCCTTCGAAATTCACAGGGCAATTTGAACGCTATATCGTAAAACCACGCGAGGGAAGAGGAAGTCGTGGCATTCACATTCAGCCAGCCGACGTTGCCGCATTCGATGACAGCAATTTGGTGCAACAACTGCTTGAGGGCCCGGAAATTACTTCGACGTTCTATGTCCTACAAGATGGTTCCCTGCTGGGAAGTATTACCATGCGACGAGAGCTCGAATCCGGAAACACGGCCCGCGCAGAAGTGATAAAGGAGTATGACGACGAGGTGAATGAACTTGCGAAGCAAATGATTCGCGCTTATCCTTTCCGAGGATCCGTCAATATTCAATCGAAAGTGACTGAGCAGGGTATAGTGCCTTTTGAAATCAACTGTCGAATTTCCGGAACGAATTCCATTCGATCGCAATTCGGCTTCAATGATGTCGCTTTCACAATCCAGGAGCTACTTTTTCACGAAGCACCCGATAAACCCAATGTGAAACTAGGAAGCGCTATGCGTGTTATGGTAGATATTGTTTATCCGGATACAAAGCTCAATGATATCAAGAATAAGAACGATCAATTTTACAGCTACGAATGATTAAGTCTGTTTTCTTTGATGTTGCCAATACGTTGCTCGAAAAGCCCGATCTTTTTCTGAAGATGGCTTCCGTTCTTAAGCGCTATGGGCATGACGTGAGCGAATCGGATCTGCGATACGTGCATAAGTTTTTGTCGGAGGCATTCGTGTTTCCGGATAAAACATCACGTGATTTTTACACTCAATTTAATAGTCATGTGCTCTATGCATTGGGTATAGCGCCGAATGAAATTTTATTGGACGAGATCTTTGAGGCTTGCACATATTTGCCTTGGCAGCCATTCTCGGATACTTCATCTCTTTCCAATATTCCCCTTCCAATTGGAATTTTGTCGAATTGGGATTCGTCCCTTCGTGACAAACTGACTCATCACTTTAAAGTTGAATTCAAATGGATTTTGTGTTCCCAGGATGAGGGAGTGAAGAAGCCGAATCCGCTTTTTTTTAATCGAATGATGGATGAGTCGGGATTGCAGCCAAACGAGATTCTATTCGTCGGAGACAGCATGAAACTGGATGTGCACCCGGCAATGCAATTGGGAATAAATACCGTTCTTATCGATCGGTTGAATCACTTTCCGCATGCCAATGTCGCACGTATACAACACCTTGAACAACTAATGCAATGGCTCTGAAAAAACTGGCAATAATCGGTTCCGGTGATCTGGGTGAACAAATTGCCTGGCATGCACGCAACGACAATCACTATTCAGTAGTGGGTTTTTTTGATGATTTTGCAGAGCAAGGAATTGCCCGACATGGATTGCCGGTTTTGGGGAAAGTGTCGGATGTGTTAACGTCGTTTAAGGACGGTTTGTTTGATGAGCTTTTGGTTGCAATAGGCTACAAACACTTTGAGCAACGAAAAAACATATTTGATACACTCTCGGGTGAAGTGCCTTTCGGAAAACTTATTCATTCTTCTTCTTATGTCGACCCTTCTGCCAAGATCGGCCTTGGCGTTGTTGTTTATCCGGGTTGTGTTATCGACATGAAGGCGCAATTGGAGGATAATGTGCTATTGAACGCAGGTGTTGTTATAGCACACGACACAACCATTGGCGCTCATTCATTTCTTTCGCCCGCTGTTAAGGTGGCCGGTTTTGTGCGTGTTGGGAATTGTGTAAGTTTGGGCATTGGCACTTGCGTTGTCGATAATCTGCAGATTGCTGACTTTGTTAGAACAGGAGCCGGCGCTGTAGTAACTGAAAGTTTAATTAATCCCGGACTATACTTGGGTGTTCCGGCACGATACAAAAAGGCATAATGATCCCCTTTAATAAACCTCATCTCACGGGCAATGAGACCGCCTACATTGAAGAAGCGGTCCGGTCAGGAAAAATCTCGGGCGATGGCATGTTCACTAAAAAGTGTCATGCGTTTTTTGAGCAGAACTACGCTATGCGAAAAGCGCTGCTTACTACGTCATGCACCGACGCTCTCGAAATGTCGGCTATACTGGCAAATATTCAACCGGGCGATGAAGTCATTGTCCCCTCTTATACGTTTGTGAGCACAGCCAATGCGTTTGTGCTCCGCGGAGCGCACATTGTGTTCGCCGATAGTCGGGCCGATCATCCGGGTATCGATGAAGACTCGGTTGAATCACTAATCACACCGCGCACCAAGGCTATCGTTGTTGTGCACTATGCAGGAGTAGCCTGTGATATGGATAAGATAAACAGTATTGCAGACAAGCATAATCTGTTGGTCATTGAAGATGCTGCGCAGGCCATCGACAGTTTCTATAAGGGGCGTCCGCTAGGTACCTTGGGTCACATGTCTGCTTTTTCGTTTCATGAAACTAAGAATATACAATGTGGTGAGGGTGGTTTGCTGGCGATAAATGATGTGCAATTTGTTCAGCGTGCAGAAATTATTCGCGAGAAGGGAACAAATCGTTCGGCATTTTTCCGCGGTGAGGTTGACAAATATGGTTGGGTCGATGTAGGCTCGTCCTTCTTGCCTTCCGAAATAGTTGCCGCGTTTTTATTTGCTCAACTTGAAAACATACATTCCATTCAACAGCGCAGAAAGGAAATCTGGAATCGATATCATGTTGCGCTCAAGCCCTTGGCAGATCAAGGTAAGTTGAAGTTGCCTTTTATACCTGATTTTGCGTCGAACAATGCACACATGTTTTACGTGCTCACAGAAAACCTCCATGAACGCTCTGCGCTTATTGAGCATATGAAGTCAGCCGGTTCATTTCCGGTCTTTCATTATCTATCGCTGCATAAATCTCCTTTCTATACCGACAAGCATCAAGGTGGCGATATTCCTCACTCGGACCGTTACATGGACACGCTGCTTCGTTTACCTCTCTTTGTTGACATGTCCGATGCAGAAACAGATCGGGTAATAGAATCGATTATCGGTTATTTCGCTAAGTAATGAAGCCGAATTTGCACGTTATGCTCGATGTGAACCAATCGAATTGGTACATCGAGAAGTGCATCAAATATGCCCCGGAAAAGAACGACGATTTTGTGGCATTTGGAAATTCGGTAAAGCATGCAACTCATCCGAGATTCACTGCTTCAGGTGCTAATGACGAATCTTACTCTTTATGGGCTGATAAAATTAATCGCGGAGAATACCGACAAGTCATCATCAACTATTTCGACATGCATGCAGCCGAATTGGTGAATCGTATCGAAAGAAGTGATGTGGCCATCGTGTGGGTTATTTGGGGTGCCGATTTATATACACTCCCCTTGTTTTGGAACAAGCTGTATGACGGATTCGCCGCTAAACTGTATCATGTAAGCTGGACCAACCATCTGAAGTCAATGTACAGACATTGGAAAAACAGAGTAAGAAGAGGTACACGCGATCATCGATTTTTATACAGCGCCATGCGTAAAGTAACCCATGGTGCAACTCTTGTTACGCCTGATGTGGATTTGGTTAAACGTCATCTCAACAGTGTGATTAAACAAATCCCGTTGTCGTTTAGCGGAGTAGAAGATTTTAGCCAGGTCGCGCTGGTAGCGAAGAACAACCGAATTCAAATCGGTAATTCGGGTGACCCGGCCAATAATCACATTGAGATGCTGCGCTTGATGAAATCGCTCAATGTCCGGAATGAGATCTTCATGCCTATCGCCTATGGATCGAAGAGATATCTCGAAGTGCTGCCCAATGCAGCGCATGAAATTATAGGTCAAGATCAGTTGAAACTACAAACGCAAGTGGTTCCGAAGGAGGAGTACTTTTCCCAACTCGCTTCAACCGGATTTGCTGTAATGGGACATCAGCGTCAGCAAGCATTCGCAAACCTCATTGCTTTGTTTTATTTCGGAACAAAGATTTTTTTGCGAGAAAAGAATCCGTTGCTGAAAACGTTTCGTGAGTGGGGTTTGCTCGTGTTTTCTATCGAAGGAGATTTAAGTAATGACGCACTTCGATCAACGTTAAGTGAGAGTGATCAAAAACATAATCATGCGATTATTGAGCAGCGGTTGAATGAAGATGCAATGAAGGGGTATTATCGCGATTTGATTTTAGGACAACGTTTCAATCAGGAAAAGTAGCGAGTTAGCACGTTTTGCAAATCTTCCGGAGTGTCGATAGCCGGCGATTCAATGTCGGTGGTAGCCACATGAATTGCGTGTCCGTTTTCCAGCCATCTCAATTGCTCGAGCGATTCCGCCATTTCTAGTGAAGACGGTTGTAACGCGCATATTTCTCTGAGCTTTTCGGGAGTGTAAGCATAGAGCCCCAAGTGCTTGTAATAAGTATGATGCTCATGCCAGTGCTTGTTTTCTGCATTTCGGTAAAACGGTATAGCTTGTCTGCTGAAATAAAGCGCTTGCGAATGGGCGTTCATCACCACTTTTACTTTGGATGAATCAAAAAGTGTTTGTGAGTCGGATATCTTCTTGGCCAACGTTGCAATGGATACTTGTGGCTTGGCAATCAGATTAATCAGTGAATCGAGCTGCGAAGGGTCCACAAACGGTTCATCGCCCTGCACATTGATGATGCAATCGGCATTGGAATTCAATGTTTCAAATGCTTCGAGACATCGGTCTGTTCCACTCGCGTGTTCAGAACGAGTCATTATTGCTGAACCACCAAAGCCTTCTACGTGCGAACGAATGCGCTCATCATCAGTCGCAACTACAACTTGTGAAATCGAATTGCTCAGCCGAACTTTTTCTACAACACGTTGAATCATACTTTTCCCGGCAATGTCGATGAGTGGCTTTCCCGGAAACCGGGTGCTTGCATAACGGGCAGGTATGATGGCAATGATTTTCATTCTGCAATACTACAGCGTTAATGTGTACTGAAGCATGCTCATGCGAGGCTCTTCAATAGCTAACGGTCGAATAGAGTATTCCCGATTGAGAACATTATTCACGATAATAGCCAACCGATGCCGCCCCTTGATTTCATAGCCTACACGTAGATCAAATACGTAGTCGCCGGTAGTGTGCTCTTCACGCCATTTGATGATTCCGGGATTGAAACCTGTCGCTTCTTGAAATTCTTCTAATTGCAAGAATGCATTATCGATGTTTTGCATGTAGCTATTGTATCGTGCACTAACACCAAGACTGTATTGCCTGTACTTCCAAAAAATATCAGCTCTCACAAGATGCTGGAGTCGATATTTAAGGATGTAATTGGTTGTGTCACTGCTGGTATTGATGTAGGTGGTATTCGGAGTCAAGTTGCTCCCTTCTTCTGCTAACCCATAATTGTAATCAGGAGTTAGTGTTATAGGGTTGGTGTATGTGTAGCCTGCCAGAAGCTGGAACTCGTGTCGACCGATGTTTCCGCCACCCATTACGGAAAATTCAGCGCCCCGAATACGCGCTTTACCGGTATTCAAACTTTTAAACCCAAGGGTACTCTGCAGTTCGGTAATAGACTGCGCCCTGCGCCATTGACCAAACGTAAACTCAATGAAGTTTTCGTAATTCTGTTGGAATACCGCCAAATCGGCGTACCCCATAAAGTTACCGATTTTGAATCCTTGTTTAATGCCGATTTCAGCATTGTCCGATGTTTCGGCAACCAGCGAAGGATTCGCAAAAATGTTGATGGACCCTACACCTGTAACAATGAATTTCTCAGCGATACTCGGAAAGCGGAAACCTTGTCCGTAGGAGGCGCGCAGATAGGTGGCTCGACCCAATTGGTAGTTGGCCCCTGCGCGAAATACGGGTTTTTCATCACTCGTATTGTTAATCCGGAAGTATTCGTATCGAATGCCTGCCGAAAGATTCAGTCTGTCGAAAAACTTCTTGTCGGCTTGTAAATAGGCTGCATAGTTTTCTGCTGTATTTCTGCCATTGGCATTACCTCCTGAGAACAGTTCGCCGCGCGCCTTGGTATACATGCCCACAATGCCCAGTGTAGTCGTAAAGTTGGTTATGCCTGCTTTTTCCCAGTTGTGCTGGTATTGGTACTCGCCAAAATATTGATCACTGAAGTTGCCTTGGTTGTTATCGTTGTTGTTGTCGAGTGATTGCCAACGTGTGCGTATGCTGTGTTTTTGACCGCTTGGAGTGAAATAGGTGATGTATGGGTCTACCGTGCCGAGCAATTGTATGGTGCGTGTTGCGCTGCCTTCAAAGGCACTGTATAAAGCCGTATCGGCATTTTCCCAAACAAGTGTAGAGAGCGAGTTGCTCACATTCCAGTTAGTGTTTAAACCGAAGCTAAGTCCTACAAACTTTTTCGAGCGATAGCGAAGATTGGCATTAAGCCTCGCCCGTGAATTAGCGTTGTAACGGTCGGCTGTGAATGG
>Ga0315905_10000354_pt1 | contig 50625 bp, 49 predicted proteins | sample LakEriMetagenome_5_FD_203522 | JGI IMG/M metagenome (GOLD analysis project Ga0315905, IMG submission 203522) | Freshwater fungal communities from buoy surface, Lake Erie, Ohio, United States - Buoy 4 MA121 | ecosystem: Environmental > Aquatic > Freshwater > Lake | place: USA: Lake Erie, Ohio...
CTATCTGAAAAAAATTGATGGTTCGCGTTATGCGGCCCTCATCGCGAAGCTCGGCCTTCGCAAATAAATCCACTCTCGGCCCGCCTCGGCGGGCCGTTTGCGTTTTGCGCCTTCAAGAAAAAACTTCGAATGCGCATGAAAAGGGCATTTCAGCAATGAGGCTGGACTGTCATCGGGGCTCGAAAATGCCCCATCCGCGGCGGATCGGTATTTCCGCAACTCAAGAGGCCCCGCATCGCATTGGGCATGCGGGTCAAAGGAAAATATATGTTTAATACGAAGACTGTATCAATCGAGTGGGGCGGACAAACCCTGACACTCGAAACGGGCAAAGTTGCCCGTCAAGCTGACGGCGCTGTTATGGCATCGCTCGGTGAAACTGTTGTGCTTTGCGCGGTTACCGCCGCAAAGTCCGTGAAGGATGGCCAGGATTTCTTCCCGCTCACCGTTCACTATCAAGAAAAATATTCCGCAGCTGGCCGTATTCCCGGTGGCTTTTTCAAGCGTGAACGTGGGGCGACTGAGAAGGAAACCTTGGTCTCGCGTTTGATCGACCGTCCTCTTCGTCCGCTGTTCCCAGAAGGTTTCTACAATGAAATCAATGCGATTGCGCAGGTTCTTAGCTATGATGGTGAAAATGAGCCTGATATTCTGGCGATTGTAGCCGCATCGGCTGCGATGACTATTTCGGGCGTTCCATTCATGGGCCCCATCGGCGCAGCCCGTGTGGGTTATCTGAACGGCGAATATATTCTCAACCCAACCGATGCGCAGGTTGCCGAAGGCGATCTCGACCTGGTTGTGGCCGCGACCTATGACGCGGTTATGATGGTTGAATCCGAAGCCAATGAGCTTTCGGAAGAAATCATGCTTGGCGCCGTTCTGTTTGCGCATGACGCATGTAAGGAAGTCGTCAAGGCAATCATCAAGCTTGCTGAGCAAGCTGCGAAAGAGCCTTGGTCTATGCCAGAGCAGGCTGATCTTTCCGCTGCGAAAGATAAGCTGAAGAAGCTTATCGGCAAGGATATTGCCGCTGCGTACAAGTTGACCGACAAGTCAGCCCGTTCGAACGCGCTGAATGTGGCACGCGCAACGGCAAAGGAAGCTTTCGCAGATGCAAGCCCGCAGGACCAAATGGCTGCTGGCAAGTTGATGAAGAAGCTGGAAGCAGAAATCGTGCGGGGCGCCATTCTTAAAGACGGCACACGTATCGATGGACGCACCACCACGCAAATCCGTCCAATCGTTTCAGAAACGCATTTCTTGCCACGCGCACATGGTTCTGCCTTGTTCACACGCGGCGAAACGCAAACCATCGCGACCTGCACTTTGGGCACCAAGGACGCAGAGCAGATGATCGACGGTCTTGGCGGCCTGCATTATGAAAGCTTCATGCTGCATTATAACTTCCCGCCCTACAGCGTCGGTGAAGTTGGCCGTTTCGGTGCGCCTGGTCGCCGCGAAGTTGGTCATGGTAAGCTTGCATGGCGTGCGCTGCACCCAGTGCTGCCCAGCAAGGACGAGTTCCCGTATACAATCCGTCTGACCAGCGACATTACTGAGTCGAACGGCTCGTCGTCGATGGCATCGGTTTGCGGTGGAAGCCTTGCGATGATGGACGCCGGCGTTCCCATCAAGCGTCCGGTTTCGGGTATCGCAATGGGCTTGATCCTTGAAGGCAAGGATTTCGCAGTTCTGTCAGATATCTTGGGTGACGAAGATCATCTCGGCGATATGGATTTCAAGGTAGCTGGTACGTCCGAAGGCATCACAACGATGCAGATGGATATTAAGATTGCCGGTATTACCCGCGAAATCTTTGAAACTGCATTGCACCAAGCCAAGGAAGGCCGCGCGCACATCCTTGGTGAGATGGCCAAGGCATTGGGCGAAGCACGCGGCGAACTGTCTGCACATGCTCCACGTATCGAAACGATGCAGATCGACAAAGCGAAGATCCGCGACATCATCGGTACCGGCGGCAAGGTCATTCGTGAAATCGTTGCGACCACCGGTGCGAAAGTCGACATTGATGACGAAGGTCTCATCAAGATTTCGTCGTCGGACCTGTCGCAAATCGAAGCCGCTCGTAATTGGATTTCGGGCATCGTTGAAGAAGCAGAAGTCGGCAAGATTTATGACGGTAAGGTCGTCAATCTGGTCGATTTCGGTGCTTTCGTAAACTTCATGGGTGGCAAGGATGGTCTCGTCCATGTCAGCGAAATGCGCAATGAGCGCGTTGAGAAGGTTACGGACGTTGTCAGCGAAGGCATGGACGTTAAGGTCAAGGTTCTCGAAATCGACCCACGCGGCAAGGTTCGCCTGTCGATGCGCGTTGTTGACCAGGAAACTGGCGAAGAGCTCGAAGACACACGCCCGCCGCGCGAAAAGAGCGAGCGCAGTGATCGTGGTCCACGTCGTGAAGGTGGACGCGGTGAAGGCCGTGGCGATCGTGGTCCCCGTCGTGATGGCGGACGCGGTGAAGGTCGCGGCGATCGTGGCCCACGCCAAGACCGTTCAGAGGGTGGCAACAATGGCGGGGGCGATCACGACCATGTTCCAGCTTTCTTGAAAGATTAAATCCGTAAAGGATAAGAGAAGAAAAGGGGCTGCTTCGGCGGCCCCTTTTTTTTGGCTCCTAGCGCTACAATTCATCACCGATACAGAATATCTCGGCCATGCTGCATGCGTGTTTATGTGCCGTGCCAAGCAAAAGGCTTGGCGGCGCGGGCAAGATTATCTAGGGAACATTCATGAACAAAAAACTCCTTCTGCCCATCGCGGTATTGGCCGCATCTTCCTTGCTTTCCGGTTGCGCTGCGCTCGGTCTTGGCGGCGGCGGGGCAAAGCCGGGTAGCAACACCCGTTATGTCGCGCGTGACGTCAATACTTTGTATGCGGCTGCCAAGGATAAGCTCGATAACAAGCAATATGAGGTAGCTGCGGCCTTGTTTGACGAAGTGGAGCGTCAGCACCCTTATTCGCCATGGGCCCGCCGTGCGCAGCTTATGAGCGCCTTTAGCTATTATATGGCGCAGAAATATAATGAGTCGATCCAATCGTCGCGCCGTTTCCTGTCGATCCATCCGGGCAACAAGGACGCGTCATACGCATATTATTTGATCGCTCTGTCTTATTATGAGCAAATCAGCGACGTCACGCGCGATCAGAAAATTTCAGAGCAAGCATTGGCCGCCTTGGGCGAAGTGCAACGCCGTTATCCGACATCGCGTTATGCGTCGGACGCGACCTTGAAGATTGACCTTGTCCGTGACCATCTTGCTGGCAAGGAAATGGAAATTGGTCGTTTCTACCAACGCCGTGCCTTGTGGCTCGCGTCATCGGTACGCTTTCGCGAAGTGGTCGACAAATATGACACGACCACGCACGCACCCGAGGCGCTGTATCGTTTGACCGAAAGCTATCTTGCGATGGGCGTACCGGAAGAGGCGAAAAAGGCCGCGGCCGTTTTGGGCGCTAATTACCCCGGCAGCGAATGGTATGCCCGTGCCTATGATTTGATACAGAAGAACGCGCCCGCCGGGTAATGCCATGCTAACGGGGCTTTCGATCCGCGATGTCGTGCTGATCGAGGCACTGGACTTGGAATTCGCAGGCGGTCTTGGCGTGCTCACGGGCGAAACCGGGGCCGGTAAATCGATTTTGCTGGATGCGCTTGGCCTTGCTCTTGGCGCGCGCGCCGATAGTGGTTTGGTGCGCTCAGGTTCCGACAAGGCGCAGGTGACCGCGAGTTTTGAGGCTTCGGCCCATGTCGCTGCGTTCCTTGCCGACAATGACATTGATATCGATCCTCATGAGCCTTTAATCATCCGCCGCTCGGTAAAGGCCGATGGCGGTAGCAAGGCATTTATCAATGACCAGCCTTGTTCGGCCGCATTGTTACGAGAACTGGGCGCGGCTTTGGTTGAAATACACGGCCAGCATGACGATCGCGGCATGTTAAACCCGCGCGGGCATCGCGGGCTTTTGGACGCCTTCGGCCGCAGCGATACCGCAACGGTATCGGCCAATTTTGCCGCATGGCAGGACGCCAAATCGCGCTTGGATATTGCCCGTGAAGCGCTCGAAAACGCAGCGCGCGACCGTGAATGGTTGGAACATGCGGTGGCCGAGCTAGCTGCATTCAACCCACAAGCTGGCGAGGAAGAGCAACTCGCGGGCGAGCGGTCTGACATGCAAAAAGGCGAACGCATTGCCGAAGACCTAAAAGCTGTTTTGGAGAGCTTTGACGGCCCTAAAAGCGGCCTGTCTTTAATCCGAGGTGCGGCGCGCAAACTGGACCGCCTCGCCGACGCGCACCCTTTGCTGGCTGAGGCGCTGACCGCATTGGACCGCGCGGTTATTGAGGCAAGTGAGGCAGAGGATAAGCTAAACGCGGCCGCGCGTGCGATTGAATATGAACCAGCACGGCTTGATGAAATTGAGGAACGCTTGTTTGAGTTAAGGGCGTTGGCCCGCAAGCATAATATTGCGCCCGACGGCATTATTGCGTTGCAGGAAAAGCTGACGGCGCAGTTACAGTCCATACAGGCAGGCGGCGAGGGGCTTACGGCGCTGGAGGCGGAGGTCGCGGCCAAGCACGCCGCCTATGTAGAGTCCGCAAGTGCATTGTCGGCGGTCCGATCGTCAGCTGCGGTCAAGTTGGACGCCGCGGTGAAGAATGAACTTGCGCCATTGAAGCTCGATGCCGCGCAGTTTCAGACCGCGGTGGAGAAATTGCCTGAAGACCGCTGGACGGCTTATGGCATGGACCGCGTCGAGTTTCTGATTTCGACCAACCCCGGCGCACCATTTGCACCTTTGGCGAAGATTGCGTCGGGCGGGGAATTGTCGCGTTTCATCCTCGCACTGAAAGTTGCCTTGGCCGAAGAGGGCGGGGCCGCGACAATCATCTTCGACGAAATTGACCGCGGCGTGGGTGGCGCCGTTGCTGCCGCGATTGGCGAACGCCTGGCGCGCCTTGCGACCCGCACGCAATTATTGGCTGTGACGCACAGCCCGCAGGTCGCTGCCAAAGGAAAGGCGCATTATTTCATCGCGAAATCGAGCCAAGGCACAGTGACGCGCACCGGTGTTACCTTGCTGGACGCCGAAGCCCGCCGCCAAGAAATTGCCCGTATGCTGTCCGGCGCAGAGGTGACCGACGAGGCAAGGGCGCAGGCCGTGCGGCTTTTGGAGGCAGTATGAAGAAATTTGCGATTTTGATGGCATTATCCGCCAACGCCTTTGCATCGACGCAAGTTGCTGCAGAGCCGGCGGACAGGTTTTTCGCAGAAATATCCAAATTGTGCGGGCAAAGTTTCCATGGCAAGCTAGTCGCTGGCGATGATAGCGATGCGAGCTTTGCCACGGCCAAGATGCAAGCCCATGTCCGCACCTGCACCGATCGCGAAATTCAGATATCCTTTGACGTTGGCGAAGACCGCTCGCGCACATGGATTATCACGCGCACGGACAGCGGCTTGCGCCTTAAACATCGCCATATGTTGAAAGACGGTACTGAAGACCCTGTGTCGCAATATGGCGGCGACACGACGCAGCCAGGAACGGCTTTGCGTCAAGCATTCCCTGTGGACGCTTTTTCCAAGGCGATGTTCACCAAAGAAGGCCGTACGGTGTCGAACACGAACATTTGGGCATTTGAAGTCGATCCGGGCCAGACATTAACCTATGAGTTGGCGCGACCCAACCGACTGTTCCGCGTGGCTTTTGATGTGGCTAATCCTATTACGGGAGGGGTTGAGTGACATCTGAGGCAGATGCCGCCAATGAGCTGATGCGCTTGGCGAAACAGATTGCGTATCACAATAGACGCTATCATGCGGAAGATGCGCCGGAAATCTCCGACGCGGAATATGACGCCCTCGTGCGCCGGAACAATGAATTAGAAGCGGCCTTTCCGCATCTCATTCGCGCCGATAGCCCCAACAGCCAAGTGGGCGCTGCTGTGGACGGGTCGGGTCTCAAAAAGATTACCCACGCCAAAAGGATGATGAGCCTCGACAACGCTTTTGCGGCTCAGGATGTCCACGACTTTGTAGCCAAAGTGCGGCGGTTCTTAAACTTGGCGGCGGACGCCGAGGTCGCCTTGACGGCGGAGGACAAGATTGACGGGCTTTCGCTCTCACTGCGTTATGAACATGGGGTGCTTAAACAGGCAGCCACGCGCGGTGACGGCAGCGTGGGGGAGGATGTCACCGCCAATGTCGCTTTTATCGCCGATATTCCACAAAAACTGAACGGCGACGTGCCTGCGGTCTTCGAGATACGCGGCGAAGTCTATATGGCAAAATCCGATTTTGTGGCGATCAACGAAGCGCAACTGGCAAAGGGTGGAAAGCTATTCGCCAACCCGCGCAACGCGGCGGCGGGGTCTTTGCGGCAAAAGGATGCCAAGGTTACCGCATCGCGCCCCTTGCGCTTTCTGGCGCATGGCTGGGGTGAAGTAAGCGCTTTGCCTGCCGATACGCAAAGTCAGGTGATGGCGGCGATTGCGGCTTGGGGCGTCCCGATTTCGCCCTTACTGGGTCGTTTCAGCCGCACCGCAGACGTTCTTGCGCATTATGCCGATATCGAACGCCGCCGCGCCGATTTACCATATGATATTGATGGCGTCGTCTACAAGGTTGACCGTTTGGAATGGCAGGAGAGGCTTGGCTTTGTCGCTAAATCGCCGCGCTGGGCGATTGCGCATAAATTCCCCGCTGAGCGTGCAGAAACGACGCTGGAGCAAATCGATATACAGGTTGGTAGGACGGGCAAGCTCACACCGGTAGGGCGCCTTACGCCGGTCACCGTTGGCGGTGTGGTGGTGTCCAACGTAACGCTGCACAATCGTGACGAAATTGCGCGTCTTGGCGTTCGGCCCGGCGACCGTGTGGTTGTGCAAAGGGCAGGGGATGTTATCCCACAGATTGTCGAGAATTTGACGCGTGAAACTGCGCGCCCACCATATGACTTTCCTGCACACTGCCCGGAATGCGGTTCCGAAGCAGTAGCCGAAGAAGGCGAAGTCGACGTGCGTTGCACCGCCGGCCTGATTTGCCCTGCGCAGCGGGTGCAGCGGCTCATCCATTTTGTTAGCCGCGGTGCGCTTGATATTGAGGGGCTGGGCGAGAAGACCATACAAGAGTTTTTTGATCTGGGGTGGCTGGAAAGCCCCGCGGATATATTCCGTCTTCGCAATCGCCGCGCCGACATTTTGGCACGCGATGGCTGGCAGGATAAGTCTGTGGATAACCTGTTGGCGGCAATTGAGGCAAAACGCGCGCCCGATGGCGCAAAGCTGCTCTTTGGCCTGGGTATCCGCCATATCGGAACGGTCACCGCACGGGATTTGTTTAAGGCATTCGGATCCGTCGGAGAAATCGGCGCGGTCGGCTTAAGGCTTGCGCAGGCCGACGCGGCCGCGATCGCGGACGTGACCGCTATAGACGGCGTCGGCGGCGCTGTGGCCCAGGCATTGGCTGATTTCTTCCACGAACCCCATAATATTTCGGTGTGGACCGATCTTTTGAACGAAGTCAGTCCGCCCGCTTATGTTTCCAACATCCGTGACAGCGCATGGACGGGCAAAACGATTGTCTTCACTGGAAAGTTGGAAACGATGAGCCGCGATGAAGCCAAAGCACAGGCCGAAGCACTTGGTGCAAAAGCCGCTGGCTCGGTGAGTGCAAAAACCGATCTTGTCGTCGCGGGTCCCGGTGCCGGTTCAAAGCTGAAACAGGCGACCGCGCTCGGTATTCAGGTTATTGACGAAGCCGAATGGGCAAACATCGTCCAGAACGCCTAATCCGGCTTTTCTACCATGTCCCGAAATCGCCCGGTGGTTGGCTCGTGCGCCCATTGGCCCGAACGGGACGTTTCCATCCATAAACGCGGCGCTTCACGAGCCATAGACATGGCCAGTCACCGCAATCAACGCGCTTTTGAAGCCGGAAGCCGTGCCGCCGATAAGCACGTAACACCGCTTCTGCCTGTGTATTCAAAAGCCCCGCCAATATCAGCGCGCCTCCCTCATCCATGATCTGAGCGATCGAGGGTGCAAGCTCGATTAAAGGACCGGCCAGAATATTGGCCGTTACAAGGTCGTAGGGCGCCCGTGAGGCGATAAGAGGGTGCGCGGTGCCCTCCGCTGCGCACAATGCGAGTTGGCCCTGAGCGACGCCACAGGGCACGTTATTGACCTTTGCATTGTCTGCGGTGACATCGACGCTGACCGGATCAATATCCGACGCCGTCAAATAAGCTTTTGGCCAAAGGCTATGTGCAGCAAAAGCAAGCAGGCCCGTGCCCGTGCCAAGGTCGGCGATCACGTCGAACCGTTTGCCAGCTCGTTTCATAGCGTCGAGCATCATCAGGCACCCGCTGGTGGTTTCATGGCCACCCGTGCCAAAGGCGCGGCTTGCCTCAATCAGGAACGGTGTCGCGCCATCAGGCACGGTTCCTTTGTTCGAACTGGTGTGAACATAGAAACGGCCCGCATGAACAGGCTCTAACCCTTGTTGGCTCATCACCACCCAGTCTGCGTCGGGGAGCTTTTCGACGACTGGTTTTGCCTTTACGGTGCTGCTCAAGCGACTTTGTATGGTTTTGATAACCGCTTTGCTGGGCTTCGCTGCGAAATAGGCATTTAATTGCCATTTATCGTCGTTAAAGGCCTCTACTTCTTCCGCCACAATAGTGGGCATTGGGTCCAGCAACGCGAACCATTCATCATCCTCATGCAGGGCCTCGGCCTCGGCACGGGTGCAGGGAAACTGCACTTTCCAGTTACCGGACATAGCTGGCGCCATTTACGTCGAGTATCGCGCCGGTCATCGATGGCGGCGCGTCTAAAGCGCAAAACTTTGCCATCACTGCGACTTCGTCAGGATCGGCGACTTTGCCCAAGGGTATGTCGGCCAGCAATTTATCGCCGCCGCGGCTTTCCAGATAATCTTCGGCCATGCCTGTCATTGTAAATCCGGGGCAGATAGCAAAGGCATAAATGCCTTCTTTGGCATAAGCGCGGGCGATGGTTTTAGTTATCGCGACCATGCCCGCCTTTGATGCGGCATAATGCCAATGCGCCGGGCTATCGCCGCGATGCGCGGCTCGACTGGCGATGTTGACGATACGGCCCGACGCGCCATTTTCCTGCCAATGCAGCACCGCACGGCGGCATAAATCCGCGCTGGCGGTCAGGTTGATTTGCATCGTGCGGTTCCAGCTGTCCAACCATGCGTCATCTGGTCGCGCTACGGGGTTTGCTTCGAAGATCCCAGCATTGTTAATGAGGACATCAATGCGGCCGTCGAGGTCCGCAAGCGCCTTTGCCCAAAGCTGCGCGGGGACAGCTGGATCATGCAGGTCACCATCCTGACTGGACAGAGCCACCCATTTTGTTGTGGCGGGATCAAAGCTTGCGGCAATTGCTGCGCCAATCCCGCGCGAAGCGCCGGTGATAAGTATATGCGTTTTCATGGGCGTTGCTTTTCACAGCGCAGACGAAAATTCAACCAAAGTTATTGCCTAAACTGATGACCCGATTGCGTGTTTCGCACCGCGCAGGTCTTGCACGACCGCATGAATTGATTAAAGAGCAACGCAACGTCGACCGTTAGCAATTTTGAAGGACGCTGAAAACATGGCGAAAAACCCCAACCGACCCTTGTCGCCGCATTTGCAGGTGTATCGTTGGTCGCCGCAGATGGCCATTTCGATCTTCCATCGCGCCACAGGCTTTGTTTTGGCGACTGCTGGAATGATGACATTATTGTGGTGGCTGTCGGCCATTGGTGGTGGGGCAGAAAGCTATGCCACATTCCAAACCTATGTCGTTTCGGCAGGCGCCGACGGCACAGGCTTTCAAGTCGCTAGCAACTGGTTCTTCCGTCTGGTGGCTTTGGCCGTGACATTCAGCTTCTTTCAACATCTGGCCTCGGGGCTCCGCCACCTCCTGCTCGATATTGGCGCTGGTTATGAATTGAAGTCGAACCGCTTGTGGGCATCGGTTGCATTTGTCGCAGCCATTTTTGCAACTGCATTGGTCGCATTGTTTGTGGCATCACGCTTTCTGGGAGTTTTGTGATGGACAGTAGAACAAATATTGGTCGCGTTCGCGGCCTCGGCTCGGCCAAACATGGCGGCGAACATTGGTTGAAGCAGCGCTTGACCGCGATTGGCAATATATTGCTGACCTCTTGGTTTGCAGCGTCGTTGTTATTGATCCCAAGCTTTGATCAAGCTGCCTTGGCGCAATGGCTGGCGCAGCCTTTGGTTGCTGTCCCGATGATCTTGATGATCGCCAATATCTTTGCACATGCCCGCTTGGGCCTGCAGGTGTTGATTGAAGATTATGTGCATGACGATGGTTTGAAGTTCGCGGCCATGACACTCCTTAATTTTTACGTCATCGCCAGCGCCGTATTCGGCATTTTCGTCGTCGCAAAACTCGCATTTACCGGAGCTCCCGCCTGATGTCAGACGCTTACAAGATTATTGACCATACCTATGACACCGTCGTTGTCGGCGCTGGCGGGTCGGGTCTGCGCGCCACCATGGGCAGTGCGGAAGCCGGTCTAAAAACAGCCTGCATTACTAAAGTTTTTCCCACGCGTTCGCACACTGTCGCGGCGCAGGGCGGGATTGCCGCATCCTTGGGTAATAACTCACCCGACCATTGGACCTGGCATATGTATGACACCGTCAAGGGCTCCGATTGGCTCGGCGACCAAGACGCCATTGAATATATGGTGCGTGAGGCACCTGCCGCGGTTTATGAGCTTGAGCATGCGGGCGTGCCATTCTCGCGCAATGCCGATGGTTCCATCTATCAACGGCCCTTTGGCGGGCATATGCAGAATATGGGCGAAGGCCCCCCGGTGCAACGTACTGCGGCTGCGGCTGACCGTACTGGTCATGCTATGTTGCATGCTTTGTATCAACAGAGCCTGAAATATGACGCGGACTTCTTCATTGAATATTTCGCGCTCGATCTGATCATGGAAAATGGCGAATGCCGTGGCGTTATCGCCATGTGCATGGAAGATGGCAGCATTCACCGGTTTAAGAGTCACGCTGTTGTACTGGCAACCGGTGGCTATGGACGCGCTTATTTCTCCGCAACTTCGGCGCATACTTGCACCGGTGACGGCGGCGGCATGGTTTTACGGGCTGGCCTGCCATTGCAGGATATGGAATTTGTTCAGTTCCACCCAACGGGTATTTACGGCGCTGGCGTTCTCATCACCGAAGGCGCGCGCGGCGAGGGTGGTTATCTGACCAATAGCGAAGGCGAACGCTTTATGGAGCGTTATGCACCATCAGCGAAGGACTTGGCCTCACGCGACGTGGTCAGCCGTTCGATGGCGCTTGAAATGCGCGAAGGACGCGGTGTTGGCGAGCATAAGGACCATATTTACCTGCATCTCGACCATATCGACCCTGCGGTATTGGCGCAGCGTTTGCCCGGCATCACCGAAAGCGGCAAGATTTTTGCGGGCGTAGATCTGACACGGCAACCTTTGCCTGTGACACCAACCGTCCACTATAATATGGGCGGCATTCCGTGCAATTATCATGGCCAGGTCGTCAACAAGGTTGGCAATGATCCCGAAGTGATCGTGCAGGGCCTCTATGCCGTTGGCGAAGCTGCATGCGTTTCGGTGCATGGCGCCAACCGTTTGGGTTCTAACTCGTTGATCGACCTTGTCGTGTTCGGCCGTGCAACCGGTTTGCATTTGAAGTCGTCACTGACCCCGGGCGCGCCGCACAAGGCATTGCCAGCGGATGCCGCAGACCTTGCACTGGCACGCGTTGATAAGTTCCGTAACGCAAAGGGCGGATCACCGACCGCCGAGATCCGTTTGCAAATGCAGCGCACGATGCAAAAGCATGCTGCCGTATTCCGCGACACTGCATTGTTGGAAGAAGGCGTGGCCGAAATGCAAAAGGTCAATAAACGCCTTGCCGATGTCCATGTGACCGACCGCAGCTTGATCTGGAATACCGACTTAATCGAAACTCTTGAGCTCGATAACCTAATGGGGCAGGCGGTTTGCACAATCGAAAGCGCAAACAATCGCAAGGAAAGCCGGGGCGCCCATGCCCACGAAGACTTCCCTGAGCGCGACGACGCCAATTGGATGAAGCACACGGCGTCATGGTTTGACGGTTGGGGCGGTTCCGGTGGTAAGGTCAAAATCGACTACCGCCCGGTCCATGATTATACGCTGACCGACGAGGCAGAGTATATTAAGCCGAAACCACGCGTGTATTGATTTCTGCGAAAACGGAGGCCGTAATTTCCAAACTCCGTTTCCGCTTTTCATGATCGAACACCGAACAGGCGACGATGATTTCATCGGCGTGCGTTCGTGCCTGAAATGCCTTTACGGCTGACGTAACGGTATCCGGTGCGCCGATAGCGCTGGCGGACAACACATCATTTAGCGCTGATGCAAAATGTGGGGGCAGGGACGCGACATAGCCTTCTACGGGTGGCGGCAATTGGCGCGGGTTCCCGGTGCGCAGTGCAACGAAGCTTTGCATCAATGAACTTGCCAAAAACTCCGCTTCCGCGTCGGTATCGGCGGCGATGATGTTGAACGCCGCCATGGCGTGCGGCGCTTCCAGCACGGCGCTTGGGCGGAAATGGCTGCGGTAAATGTGCAGCGCCTCATCCAGCATTTGTGGCGCAAAATGGCTGGCGAAGGCGAAGGGTAAGCCCAAAGCCGCTGCCACCTGCGCGCCATAAAGGCTGCTGCCCAAGATATAGAGTTGCGGTTGGGCGCCCGCGCCGGGTGTTGCGACGATGCCGGTTCGGCCATCATCGGCGAAATAGCTTTGCAATTCCATTACGTCGCGCGGAAATGCATTGGGGTCGCTGTCGAGCGTCCGTCGGATCGCGGCGGCCACGCGCTGGTCGCTACCGGGGGCCCGGCCGAGCCCGAGATCAATCCGTCCCGGAAAGAGCGCGTCCAGCGTGCCAAACTGCTCCGCAATGACCAAGGGCGCATGGTTAGGCAGCATGATGCCGCCGGAACCAACGCGGATGGTCTTGGTTGCCGCCGCAATATGCCCGATGACGACGCTGGTGGCGGCGCTGGCAATGCCGCGCATGCCATGATGTTCGGCAACCCAATAACGTGTAAAGCCAAGGTCTTCGGCATGCGCCGCAAGGTCAGCCGCATTGGCAAGCGCGCTTGCGACCGATCCGCCTTCCACAACCGGCACGAGATCAAGGAACGAGAACGATGTCATGATGCGTAGATGATGGCTTATCGCGTCAAAGCCAAGCGCAATCGACTATGTCAGCATGGCTATTTTAGCATCTATCGCTATCTGGTTCCTGAAGAGTTCAGCTTAGCGCCAGCGCAGCATCGATCGATCAAGTTGCGCCGGTGATGTCACGCCCATCAGGCGCATATCCCGCGCGATTTCGTCCCGCAATTTGCCGACTATGCGTTCGACGCCGGGTTGCCCAGCCGCTGCCAAAGCGTACAAATACAGTCGCCCGCCCGAGCAAGCAGTGGCGCCTGCGGCAAGCGCCTTCAATACATGGCTTCCGCGCTGCACGCCGCCATCGCATATGATATCGATCTTACCGCCCACAGCATCGGCAATTTCGGCTATTTGATCAAATGGGGATCGCGAGCCGTCCAATTGCCGTCCGCCATGGTTGGATACCATGATTGCGGTCGCGCCAATGTCGACAGCGCGCTTCGCATCGTCGACCGACATGATGCCTTTGAGGCAAAATGCACCACCCCAATCTGACCGAACCTTTTCGGCCATTTTCCAGTCCATTGATGTGTCGAGCATTGTATTGAAATATTCCGCCACCGATACCGCGACATTGGTGCCCGCATCAACATGCGTCTGCAAATTGGGCAACGCAAATTTCTCGCGGAACATATAATTCAACGCCCATAACGGGTGGATCGCATAGCTTAACACCGACGCAGGAGTGAAGCGCGGGGGAGAGGTAAATCCGCTGCGCAAGCATCTTTCGCGGTTTCCCGAAACGATAGTGTCGACCGTTAGCGCAATGGCGTCGAACTTTGCCGCTTTGCAGCGTTCGATCATCGATGTGTTCAGGCCCTTGTCCTTGTGGATGTAGAGTTGAAACATTTTTGGCGTTTTGATGGTTGCGCCGATTTCCTCGATGCTGACGGTGGCGAGTGAGGAGATGCCAAACCAGGTGTTATGCTGCTGCGCGACCGATGCAACGGCACGTTCGCCTTGCCAGTGGAACAGGCGCTGCAAGGCGGTGGGCGACAGCATCAGCGGCATATCAATCCGTTTCCCCATTACGGTCACGCCCATGTCGATTTCTGACACGCCCGCCAAGACATTGGGCACCAGATCGCAATCGTCAAATGCTGACGTGTTGCGCATTTTGGTGCGTTCATCGTCGGCAGCGCCGTCGATATAGTTAAAGATAGGTGAGGGCAGGCGCGATTTTGCTAAGCGGCGAAAATCTGCGACATTGTGACATTCTTGTAAGCGCATGTTGGGCTTATGGCAGACCTTGCACATAATTGCATCTATTTGGATAATGCGCTTGTAGGGCGTCCGGTCATTGGTCGTTCCTCGCCAGATTATCGAGATGCAACATTGCGTTTAGCGGCGCATTGCGCAAGATACCCTTATCCTAAATGCAAAGGCGCGCTCCTATGTTCCTCGAAGGCAAAACGGCACTGATAACGGGTTCAACCTCTGGCATCGGCTTGGGCTATGCTCGGGCTTTGGCTGCGCAGGGTGCAAATGTGATGATAAACGGTTTTGGCGACGCTGACCTGATCCAAAGCTATGTCGCCGAACTCAGCAAGGTGAGCGGTGGAAAGGCGCATTATTCTGCGGCTGACATGACCGTACCCGACAGCATCCGAGCAATGGTCTCTGAATGCACTAACATATTGGGATCACCGGATATTTTGATTAATAACGCCGGAATTCAGCATGTTGCACCGGTGGACGAATTTCCGGATGATAAATGGGACGCGATCATGTCGATCATCCTGTCCTCCGCATTCCATACGACCAAAGCCGCCTTGCCTGCGATGAAGGCCAAAGGATGGGGGCGCATAATCAACACCGGGTCGATGCACAGCCTCGTCGCATCGCCCTTCAAATCGGCCTATAATGCCGCAAAACATGGCCTTGCCGGCTTTACCAAGACCGTTGCGCTTGAAGTGGCCACGCAAGGTATCACGGTGAACAATATCTGCCCGGGCTATGTCTGGACATCGTTGGTCGAGAACCAAATTCCCGATACTATGAAAGCCCGCGGTCTCACGCGGGATCAAGTGATCAACGATGTGTTGCTTGCCAATCAGCCGCAGAAAAAATTTGTGCAAGTGGAGCAATTGGCCGCGCTTGCCGTGTTTTTGTGTCGTGAAGAGGCAAGCGCGATTACTGGCGCAAATCTCTCGGTTGATGGCGGTTGGACCGCTCAATAATGGGTAATGTTTAGCTCGATAGGGCCGAAAAAAACCGCCGACATTGCTGCCGGCGGTTAGGTGCTTTTCCTCCCCAGGAAAACTCTAGTAAATAGGTCGGCTTATTTCCCGCCAGCGCTTCCAAGGCGGTGATATAGCCGCGCGAACTTCACCGATTCAGGCTTGTCCTGAATGGCCTCGAGATAATGCAGCAATGCTTGCCTCAATAGCGTTAGGTCCTCGGTTGAAAGGACGGCGCGTGCGCGTGCTGGCTCAGCCATGTCGTTCGCTCCTTATGCGGCTTGGTTGAATTGGTTCATGGTATTGTCTTTACCGCCTGCCTTTAAAGCAGCTTCGCCGGCAAAATATTCCTTATGATCGTCACCAATGTCGGAACCCGACATATTCTGGTGCTTGACGCAGGCGATACCTTGGCGGATTTCCTTGCGTTGAACACCGGCAACATAGCCAAGCATGCCCATTTCGCCGAAATAATCTTTCGCGAGATTATCGGTGCTCAGCGCTGCTGTGTGGTAGGTTGGCAGGGTGATGAGGTGATGGAAAATGCCTGCACGTTTCGCAGAATCGCGCTGGAAATTCTGGATGCGGACATCCGCTTCAATACCCAAAGGCGTTTCGTCATAAGATGCGCTCATGAGGTTTGCGCGGTCATATGCAGACACATCTTGGCCTTGTGCGGTCCATGCATCAAAGACTTGCTGGCGGAAGTTCAGCGTCCAATTGAAGCTTGGTGAGTTGTTATAAGCAAGCTTTGCATTGGGAACGACCTCACGGATGCGGTCAACCATGCCGGCAATCTGTTCAATGTGCGGCTTTTCGGTTTCGATCCAGATTAAGTCGGCACCATTTTGAAGCGACGTAATGCAATCGAGCACGCAACGGTCCTCGCCGGTACCGGGGCGGAACTGGAATAGGTTGGAAGGCAAGCGCTTTGGACGCAGCAGCTTTCCATTGCGGTTCAAAATGACATCGCCATTTTGCGCCGTTGCAGGATCAATTTCTTCACAATCGAGGAAGCTGTTATACAAATCGCCCAAGTCGCCAGCGGCGGTAGACACCGCAATCTGCTTGGTCAGTCCAGCGCCAAGCGAGTCCGTGCGGGCAACAATGATGCCATCCGGCACGCCGAGCTCGAGGAATGCATAGCGGCAAGCGCGGATTTTCTGAAGAAAGTCCTCATGTGGCACGGTAACTTTGCCGTCTTGGTGACCGCACTGTTTCTCGTCCGACACTTGGTTTTCGATTTGGAGCGCGCAGGCACCTGCCTCAATCATCTTCTTTGCGAGCAAATAGGTTGCTTCGGCGTTGCCGAACCCGGCATCAATGTCTGCGATGATCGGAACGACATGAGTTTCATGCTTTTCAATCTTTTCCATGATCGCCGACGCCCGCGCCGTGTCATTCATTTCACGGGCACTGTCTAAATCGCGGAACAACAGGTTAAGTTCACGGCTGTCGGCTTGACGCAGGAATGTGTATAATTCTTCGATGAGCGCAGGAACGCTTGTCTTTTCATGCATGGATTGGTCGGGCAGGGGGCCAAATTCGCTCCGCAAAGCGGCGATCATCCAACCTGACAGATATAGATAGCGCTTTTTGGTGGTGCCAAAATGCTTCTTAATGGAAATGATTTTTTGTTGCGCGATAAACCCATGCCAGCATCCAAGTGACTGCGTGTATTGCGCTGGATCTGCGTCATAAGCAGCCATGTCATCACGCATAATCTTCGCCGTATAGCGGGCAATATCGAGACCAGTCTGAAAACGGTTTTGCAACTGCATACGCGCGACGGATTCGGCGCTGATGGAATCCCACGTTCCTTTATGCGCGGCAATTTGCGCGCTGTTTGCGGCGATCAGTGTCTGATATGACATTTGCTATTCCTTCGTTTTTTGCATCTAATTCCCTGATCTTCCGCCGTTCGCGCGAAAAAGCCGAGTCAATTTTGTAATATTTGTTGTGTTAAGGTCGTAAATCTCTATCGATTTTTTGTAATGTTGTAATTTTATTGACAAGAGAGCAATGGCAGAAGAAAAACTATTTGCAGGGCATGCTGTACGCAGGATCCGCCGCGCTTATGGGCTGACCCAAGGGACAATGGCCGAAGCGCTCGCGATTTCGCCCTCGTATCTCAACCTGATTGAACGCAATCAAAGGCCATTGACCGCGACCTTGTTGTTGAAACTGGCGCAGTCCTATGACTTTGACCCGCGCACTTTGACTGGCACGACGCCCGGAGGCGGGGTTGAAGCTATCCGGCGCCGGTTAAGTGACCCGATGTTTGCAGATCTGGCGGTTGACCGTGCACAGGTTGAAGAATGGATTGCGGCTAGCCCCGATGCTGCTGAGGCGTTTGCGCGCGCGTTTGACCGTCTTTCCGGCGGTTCGCACGGCGAAGCGAGCGTGGCAGCAGGAGGCGCACAGATTGAACCTGAAGCCATTGCATCGGCACGGCGCGAGATTGAACGTTGGCGCAACCATTTTGCCGATTTGGATGCGCAGGCAGAGACCCTTGCGGATGAATTGCGGCTCGCTAATGCCGACCTATATGGCGCGATTACTGAACGGCTCCGCGTAAAGCATCAGCTTTCGATACGCATTCTACCGTTTGACGTTATGCCCGACAGGCTACGCCGCCTCGACCTACACGCGCGGCAGCTGCAATTGTCCGAGCTTCTTGACCCTGCAAGCCGCACCTTTGCCGCCGCGTTGCAACTTGGCATGTTGGAGGCCAAGGCAGAGATTGATGCACTTGTTGCTGGTGCATCCTTTACAGAGCGCGCTGCTGAAAGGCTCTATCGCCGCCATTTAAGCAGCTATTTCGCTGCGGCGGTTATGATGCCTTATGACCGTTTTCTGCGCGCTTGCGAAGCCACGGGCTATGACATCATGCTTTTGCAGCGACGCTTTGGTGCAGGCTTTGAACAGGTTGCCCATCGCTTGACGACGTTGCAGCGTGTTGGCCAACGCGGGCTGCCCTTTTTCATGCTCCGCATAGATAAGGCAGGACAAAGCAGCAAACGCTATGCTGGGGCCAGCGGGTCGCCCTTGGTTGCGACCGATCGGCGTTGCCCATTGTGGCATGTCCATAATGTATTTGCGCGGCCCGGAACGCTGCTACCGCATTTGGTTGAATTAGAGGACGGCAGTCGCTGGTTCACTTTGTCCCGTGCAGTGCACCCCCAAACTGCGGTGAGCGGCGGCGTCGAGGCGGAGTTCGCGATTTGCCTTGGCTTGGACGCAAAGCTCGCCGCACCTTTGGCATCTGCCCGTGGTATGGATTTAAAAAATGGCACCGCGACGGGCATCGGGCTTGGGTGTTCGGCCTGTACGCGACCAGAATGCCCCCAAAGAAGTGCACCACCCACTGGACGCGTGCTCGTATTCAATGAACGCGAAAGAGGTATGTCACCCTTTAATTTCGATCAGCTGGCATAAGGCCAATCGATCCTAAGACAGTGCGAGCAACTCTGAAGGATCGATACCGGCGCGCTGCATCTGTGCCTTTACTTCGGGCCAGACATTTTCGACGAAATTGTCACGCTCAAAACTCCGCAGCTTTGCAGTAGCTCCGCGGGCTACAAACAAGCCCACGCCGCGTTTGACATCCACCAAGCCACTGTCCTGAAATAACTGGTACGCCTTGGCCACGGTCAGCGGATTTGCACCCTGAATTGCGGCAAATGCGCGCACAGAGGGGAGCATTTCACCCTCCTTATATTTGCCGTCCAGGATAGCCGCAGCGATCACATCACGTAATTTTAGGTAAACTGGTTTTACGTCATTTTTCATCACATGCTTACTGCCATAATACAGTAGGGCGGTCAAGCATGGGTGAATCTATGTAGTCATGGCCATTGACGGATGATGTCGTTTGGCACGGGGCGTGGGCGCTCTTCCAAGTCAAGCGCCGGTGTGCCGATGAAGAACATGCCCGCGATCCGTTCCTCGCCCTGACAAATAGCTGCGCGCACCAGAGGATCATAGCTGGCCCATCCCGTGATCCAACTACCGACAAAGCCATGGGCATGTGCCGCATGGAGCAGATTCATGCCCACTGCGCCCACGCTCATTTCCTGCTCACATAGAGGGATTTTCGAACTCTCTTGTGGGGCGAATAAAAGTATGATGAGCGTCGGAGCCATATGCGCTGGGGCAATCGCCGCTTCGATTTGCACTGGACGGGCATCTGGGTTGGCGGCGCAGAATGCCTTGTTCAACAAATCGGCAAAGGCAGAGCGATCCGTAACTTCAACAAAACGCCACGGGAATAACTTCCCATGGTCGGGCGTGCGCATGGCTGTTTGAAGGATTAGGTCGAGCTGCGCTCTATCGGGGCCAGGCGCGATCATATCGCGTGGTTTTCCAGAGCGGCGGGTTTTCAGATAGGCAGCAACAGAAGAAAGATCGTTAAACATGACCCTGCTGTTCGTCGAAAAGCTGTTACAAGCGCAACAAAATTCTTCACAGACCCGATTTTTCAGTTAGATGACACAACAGAGTAACAGGCGCCGAAGAGCGCCCAGTTAAAGATTATTGAGGGGATTGCACATGGGTCTGAAAGACATTGCGCTTTGGCAAGAGCAGGACTGGATCACAGCTATCGCGGCAGCGGTTCTGGGTTTCTTCCTGCTTGGAGGGGCATATATTGCGACGCGTAAGGAGCCTGAATTTGCTGGCCATCCACGCGGTCTATATGTGCTCTTTTTTGCTGAGATGTGGGAGCGTTTTTCTTATTACGGGATGCGCGCACTTCTTATTCTCTATCTTACAAAGCACTGGCTCTTTTCCGACGGCCAATCGAACCTGATCTATGGCGCTTATACGAGCCTTGTGTACATCACGCCGGTCCTCGGCGGGTGGCTTGCTGACCGGTATTTAGGCCAACGTAAGGCGGTGGCTTTTGGTGCAGTCCTGTTAACCTTTGGCCATGTCTTGATGGCATTTGAAGGTTTGGCGGGTGTTACCGACCCATTGGTGAAGCAAGCGGACCCCGCGATCAACATATTCTGGCTGGCGCTGGCCTTCATCATTGTTGGCTCGGGCTTCCTCAAGGCCAATATCTCGGTGATTGTTGGCCAACTCTATCCGCGCACAGATGTGCGTCGTGACGGCGCTTATACCATCTTCTACATGGGTATTAACGTAGGTGCTGCAATCGGTACGATTTTTGCTGGTTATCTGGGTGAAACCTATGGTTGGTCTTATGGCTTTGGCGCGGCTGGTCTAGGCATGTTGCTTGGTCTGATCGTGTTTGTGTTCGGCAAGCCTTTGCTTATGGGCCGCGGCGAAGCGCCGGCTCCTATGACCAAGTCAACCGAATATGGCATTTATGGTGTAGGCCTTGCTGCTGTTGGCGCTATCTGGCTGCTGATCCAGTATCAGGGCTTTTATGGCTGGTTGCTGCTTGGCCTTGGTGTGCTGTTGCTTGGCTATGTGCTTTTGCAGTCGTTCAAGCTGGATGTAGAGGCGCGGCACCGCATCTATGCCATCCTCTTCCTGTTGGCGTTGCAGCCGCTATTTTGGGCGCTGTTTGAACAAGCGGGCGGTAGTATGAACCTGTTCACTGACCGCTTTGTGGATCGTCAGGGCGTTCCGGCGTCAATCTTCCAGTCGATTAACCCGATATACATCATCCTACTTGGGCCGATCTTTGCGGGCCTTTGGGTGTGGCTCGGCCGACGCGGACTGGAGCCTTCGACTCCTGCCAAATTCGGCATTGCGCTGGCGCAAATTGGCTTTGCCAACCTGGTTCTGGTTTGGGGTGCGAACAGCGTTGGTTCCGATACTTTGGTGCCAGTGTTGTTCATCTTTGCCTTTTACCTGTTCGCCACAACAGCAGAGCTTTGCCTCTCACCAGTTGGGCTATCGGCTATGAACCGGCTTGCACCGGCGACCATGGCGTCGTTGATTATGGGTGCTTGGTTCTTCGCCACTGCGGGCGGTAACTTCCTTGCTGGCGTCATCGGCGCTGCAACGGGGGGCCATGATGGTGAGATGACCCGTGAAGGCCTGATCAGCGTCTATGAACAAATCGGCTATATCACCATTGCCATCGGCGCGGTGGTGCTTCTGGTATCACCTCTGGTGAAGCGCCTGATGCACCTTGATACGCTCAAGGACGAAGACACTGCAGAAGAAAAGGCAGCATAAGCATATGAAGAGCAAATTGCGTTGGTCGCTTCTGGCCGCTCCGCTGGCGCTGGCCGCCTGTTCCAACATCAGCGAGGCGCCGCAAAGCGCCTCTGCTGTGCCGGCGGAAAAGCCGCGTACAGTTGATAAGAATCCTTACCCTTCGACCTATAAGGCGTATCCCGGTGTTGCGACGGCAATCCGCAACGTCACCATCTTTGATGGCGAAGGTGGGCGTATCGAAAATGGGATAGTCTTTTTCGCCAATGGCAAGGTCAGCGGCGTTGGGGGAGCAGATACCGTCATTCCCGAGGGCACGACGATAATTAATGGCACCGGCAAATTTGTGACTCCGGGTATCATCGATATCCACTCCCATTTGGGTGACTATCCCACACCATCGGTTGAGGCGCATAGCGACGGCAACGAAGCCACATCGCCCACAACACCCGAAGTATGGGCTGAACATAGCGTATGGCCGCAAGACCCAGGTTTCAGCCGCGCGCTCGCCAATGGTGGCGTAACGGCGTTGCAGGTGTTGCCAGGTTCAGCAAACTTGATGGGTGGCCGGTCTGTCGTGCTGAAAAACGTCTATGCCCGCACGATACAGGGCATGAAATTTCCCGACGCACCTTATGGCATGAAAATGGCCTGCGGGGAAAATCCGAAGCGCGTTTACGGAAGCAAGGGCCGGATGCCCTCGACACGCATGGGCAACCTCGCCGTAAACCGGCAAACATGGATTAAAGCCCAGGATTATAAGAAAAGGCGCGATAGCGGCAAAGAATATACCCGCGACCTTGGCATGGAAACATTGGCTGGTGTGCTGGATGGCGATATCTCAATCCAGAACCACTGCTACCGTGCCGACGAAATGGCACTGGTCCTCGATATGGCCAAGGAATTTGGCTATAAGGTATCCACATTCCACCATGCGGTAGAAAGCTACAAAATCGCTGATTTGTTGCGCGACAATGGGGTCTGTTCCGCCGTGTGGGCCGATTGGTGGGGCTTCAAGATGGAGGCATATGACGCCATTCCTGAAAACGCCGCTATCCTGCACAATACCGGCGCTTGCGTCATCATCCATTCCGATGATGAAAACCAGATTCAGCGTTTGAACCAAGAAGCCGCAAAAGCGCAAGCCGATGGCCGGCGCATGGGTTTCAATATAAGCGATGCAGAAGTTATCAAATGGCTGACTTACAACCCTGCTAAGGCGCTCGGCATCAGCGATAAAACGGGCAGCTTGAAGGTTGGCAAAATGGCCGATCTCGTGCTTTGGAACGGCAATCCGTTGAGCGTCTACGCCCGTCCTTACAAGGTATGGATCGATGGTGCGCTTATGTTTGACGCAAGCAATCCAAAAATACGTCCGGTCAGCGATTTTGAGCTTGGCCAACCCGGTGAAGGAGATGTGAAATGAGGCATTTCCTTTATGCCGCCGCTGCTGTGGCAGCCTTTGCAACACCAGTTGCAGCCGAAACCATTGCCATCACGGGTGGCCGCGTAGTTGTCGGAGACGGCAGTGCGCCGATTGAAGGTGGTACGGTGGTTATCCGCGACGGCAAAATCGTTGCTGCGGGTGCAACGGTTGCAATGCCGTCTGGCGCACGTCAGATTAACGCCACAGGCAAATGGGTAACGCCGGGTGTATTTGCTGGTTTTTCTCGTCTGGGCCTAGCTGAAGTAGATGCAGTCAACGGCACCAATGACAAGAGTGGCGGACGAAGTGGATTTTCCGCTGCTATCGACGTTGCACCAGCCATCGATCCGTTTCGGTCCCCCTTTGCTGTAAACCGTTCTGCGGGTGTTACGCGCGCAGTGGTTGCACCAGAGTCTGCAGACAGTATCTTTGCAGGTCAGGGCGCCATTGCGGATCTCGGTACGGATAGTAACCCAGTCACAAAAGCCCGCGCGTTCCAATTTGCCGAATTCGGTGAAGAGGGCGCTGCATCTGCTGGTGGCAGCCGTGCTGGAACGCATCTGCACTTCCGCGCTATGCTGCGTGAGGCCCAAGATTATGCTGCAGGACGTGGTACTTTTGATGACGATTTGTTGAAGGCCGAAGATGCGAAAGCGTTGTTGTCGGTTCTTCGCGGCGACACCCGTTTGCTTATCCATGTGGAAGGTGCAAATGACATGCTGCGCCTTATGGAATTGAAGCGGGAATTTCCGGCAATCAAAATGGTGTTTGTGGGCGTGAGCGAGGGATGGCGGGTCGCCAGTGAACTCGCAAAGGCGGGGATACCTGTTATTGCGTCCGCACTTAATGATTTACCAGCAACCTTCGAAATGCTGGGTGCGACGCAAAGCAATATTGGCCGTATGAAGGATGCCGGTGTTCAAGTTGCCATTGGTATGATCAACGACCGCGATTCCCACCAATTGCGCTACACAACGCAATATGCGGGTAATATTGTCAGCCTTCAATATGTGCCCGGTGCAACAGGACTGACTTGGGATGAAGCTTTTGCTGCTATCAGCTCGGTTCCTGCCGATATCATGGGCGTTGGCGACCGTCTTGGCAGCTTGAAGGCGGGTAGGGCGGCAGATGTCGTTGTCTGGGATGGCGACCCGCTCGAGCTTTCCAGTGCAGCGACTATGGTTATCATCGACGGTGTGGAACAACCGCTCGGCAATCGTCAAAATCGTCTGCGTGACCGTTATGCGCGCCCAACGGAAGGTGATTTGCCAAAGGCATATGATCGTTGATAAAATGATGCTATAACAACTGGATGTGGCCGGGTTGGGAGATGGTTGTGATCGATTATCTAACGTTGATTGTTGCAAGTCTATCGTTCGTGGGTAGCCATTTCCTGATGTCACATCCGTTGCGCGCCACCCTTGTTGGCCGTCTTGGGACGAATGGGTTTATGGCCGTCTATTCGGCCATGTCGCTACTCACATTTGGGTGGATGATCATCGCATTCGGACGCGCGCCCAAGGCAGATGGTCTTTGGCCTGTGGGTGACGCTGTCTGGATAGTAGCCAGTCTGCTTACGCTGCTAGCGGCGGTGTTATTTGCCGGTTCGTTCATTCGCAACCCATCACTTCCGGGCGTGCCTAACGCATTGGCCGCACAAACGCCGTCGGGCGTGTTTAAGGCAACCCGGCATCCCATGATGTGGGGCTTTGCTTTATGGGGGGTGGGACATATTCTCGTAGCACCCCGCATCGATAACTTCATTTTCTCAGGCAGTCTTATCTTCTTGGCCTTGGTAGGCTCCAAAGCCCAAGAGATTAAGAAACGCAACCTGATGGGTGGTCAGTGGGCAAAGTGGCTGCGCAGCACGCATTTCTTTTTCCGTCCCGCCGCGCTGTTGCGTGCAGGCATTGGTCCATGGGGTGCCGGCATTTTGATCTGGACCATCGCCACATGGGCGCACCCTTTTTGGGGCGTAAGCGGCGCTGGCCTGTTCCGTTATTTGGGTCTTTAAAGCCGAACCATCTTCATGCCGCGCTCGCTATAACGCGGACCCGAGGTGCCTCCGCGTGGGGCGGCTGCCTCCAGCTTGGCAAGATCATCCGTGTCGAGGACAATATCGCTGGCTCTTGCGCTGTCTTCCATCGTCACGCGCCGTTTGAACCCGGGGATGGGCACAATGTCACTGCCTTGCTTTAATATCCATGCCAAAGCGATTTGTGCATGTGACGCATCATGCTTGGCAGCAATCTCGCCCACAATGTCGACAATGGCTAAGTTCGAAGCAAAATTGTCGCCTTGAAAACGGGGGTCTTGCCGCCGCCAGTCATTTTCGGGCAATGCATCAAGGCTCCCGAAAGCACCTGTGAGAAATCCGCGACCCAGTGGCGAGTAAGGCACAAAACCAATGCCAAGCGCGCGGCAAGTCGGCAGGATCTCATCCTCAATATCGCGTTCCCACAGCGAATATTCGCTCTGCAACGCAGAAATCGGCGCAACTGCCGCTGCCCGACGTAATGTTTCTGGGCCAGCTTCGGACAGGCCGATATGCTTGATTTTGCCTTCGGTTATCAGGTCCGCCATCGCGCCCACGGTCTCTTCAATCGGCACATTGGGATCGACGCGATGTTGATAATATAGGTCAAGGCAATCGATGCCGAGGCGTTTCAACGTGCCCTCAACCGCAGTCTTGGCATTCACAGCTGAGCCATCCACGCCGACAATATTGCTGCTATCAAATTTAAAGCCGAATTTGCTGGCGATGATAAGGCCGTCACGCTTCCCCTTGATCGCTTCACCGACCAATTCCTCATTCTGGAAAGGGCCATAAATCTGGGCGGTATCGAAAAAGTTAATACCAAGGTCGATTGCGCGGTGGATGGTCTTAATCGCCTCATCTGGGTCGGCATCTTGGCCATAAGTGATGTTGCCGCCCTTGATCATCGGCATACAGCCAACGCCGAGCGCGGATACTTTTAAGCCATAGCCAAGTTCACGATATTGCATTGGTTTTTTCCTTTTCAGATGCCTCTATGGCCGTTGCAAGCGCCACGTCCATTTGCACATTGCCCGTGGTTCGGAAGATATCGGGCAGGGTTTCGACCGCAATCAGCAGAGCCAAAGGTTCAATTGGAATACCTAGCGCTAAGCAGATTGGGGCGATGGACGTCACGAAGCTAACCGATCCGGGCAGGCTAACGGCGCCCATCGAGGTCAATGCAGCGATAAAAATTGCAAAGCCATAATCGAAGCCGCTGAGTTCTACCCCAAACCAGTTTGCAACATATAGCGCGACCGCCAAGTTCATGGCGGGGCCCGTTACCCGCAACAAAGCGACGGCCATAGGCAAGACCAATCCAGCGGTCGACTCCCGCACGCCCAGCGCTTCGGCCTTTTTCAACATCAGTGGCAAGCTAGCGAGCGACGATTGTGTCGATACGGCAAAGGCCTGCACGGGGGCGATTTGCCGCGCATATTCGCGCAAGCGCACCTTACCGACAAAGACGGCGACCAGATAGGCAAAGCCGCCAACAGTGATGCCGACGATGGAAACCGTGACGATATAATGGGCCACTGCGCCCAGTGCCGCAAGACCGGACCGTGCGCCAACGACAAAGGCTAAGGCAAACACACCGATCGGTGCAAGTTTGAGCACCCATTCAATGACAATGACCATGGCATCAGCGAGCGCGCTGAAAAATCCGGCCATTTGCGCCCTTGGCCCCTGCGCCAGGCGTGTGACGGCAAAGGCGAATACCAATGTGAATATCAGAAGAGGTAAAATCGAATCATTGGCTGCTGAGGCAATGGGGTTGGTTGGCACCAATGCGACGAGAAAGTCACGTAACGGAGGCTGCTCTGCTACCGCAGGGACGCCTGTAAGTGCCGCACGTAACGCAGCCGCGCTTTCTGATGGCATGGGCCATAACGACAGCACTGTCGGCGTTAGAAGGGCGCCCATGGCCGCTGAAAGGCCCATCATGACAACAATCCAGGTGACAGTTCGCGCTGCCATGGGACCAGCGCGCGCCGCTTCGGCACTTTTAACTATGCCGGTAATCAGTAGCGCAACCACCAGCGGCACCACGGTCATGCGAAGGCCGTTCAACCACAAGGAGCCGACAATATCGAGCCAATAGGCGATTTGCGTACCAAAGGCGGGCACTTGTGCGGCGGCGAAAATTCCAAGGACAAGCCCAATGACGAGCGCGAGGAGAATACGTGTAGCGTTTGACATAGCATCGGGTCTTGCCAGCCTGTTGCTCCCTATGCAAGGGAGAGGCTTAGCGGCACGAAAAAATCAAATAACGACCGCATAACGGCAGGAACGTAAATGGCGCGCAAATATTTCGGAACAGACGGCATCAGGGGGCGTAGCAACGCGGGCGCTATGACGCCCGAAATGGCGATGAAGGTTGGTCAAGCAGCGGGCACCCATTTCCTCCGCGGTGGCCATAAGCATCGCGTTGTTATTGGCAAGGACACGCGCTTGTCCGGCTATATGATTGAAAATGCACTTGTCGCCGGGTTTACCAGCGTCGGCATGGATGTGGTCCAATTTGGTCCAATCCCAACGCCAGCCGTTGCCCTACTAACCCGTTCCATGCGCGCCGATTTGGGCGTGATGATTTCGGCCAGCCACAACCCTTATGAAGATAATGGTATCAAGTTGTTCGGTCCTGACGGCTTTAAACTGTCTGACGCTGACGAGCTGGCGATTGAGGCTTTACTCGATGGTCCGCTTCCATTGGCGGACGCGGCTGATGTAGGGCGGGCGCGAAGGATTGAAGACAGCCGGGGCCGTTATATTCATGCGATAAAGGCATCCGTGCCAGAACATATCCGTTTTGATGGTCTGCATGTGGTTCTCGATTGCGCCAATGGCGCAGCCTATCAGGTCGCGCCGACCGCAATCTGGGAGCTGGGGGCAAAAGTAACGTCGATCGGTATTGAGCCCAATGGTAAGAATATTAACCATAAGGTTGGCTCCACGCATGTTGTAACTTTGCAGGAAACTGTCGTTGCTGCGGGCGCCGACATTGGCATAGCCCTTGACGGCGACGCCGACCGCTTGATCGTTGTAGACGAACATGGCCGCGTAGTTGACGGTGACCAAATAATGGCATTGCTTGGTTCCGCAATGAACCGCAGCGGCAAGCTGACGGGCGGGGGAATAGTCGCTACGGTGATGTCCAATTTGGGCCTTGAACGGTTTCTGGAGACGCAGGATTTGCGCCTCATTCGCGCCAAAGTCGGGGACCGCTATGTTCTGGAAGAAATGCGCAAGTACGGCATCAATGTCGGCGGGGAGCAATCGGGCCATATGATAATGCTCGACCATGCAACGACAGGCGATGGCACCATCGCGGCGTTGCAGGTGCTGACCCAGCTTGTCGCGAGCGGCAAGCCAGCAAGTGAAGTGTTGCATTTATTCGACCCGGTCCCTCAATTGCTCAAAAATGTGCGTTTCTCAGGTGGAAAGCCGCTTGATAATCCTGATGTTCAGGCTGTCATTGCAAAGGCTGAGGCTGAGCTAGTCGGCAATGGCCGTTTGGTAATTCGCCCGTCGGGCACTGAACCGGTCATCCGTGTAATGGCGGAAGGCGATGACGCCGCGCAGATTGAGCGTATCGTTGACAGCATTTGCGACGCGGTCAGGATCGCTGCATCCTAATGTCCAAAGGCCCGCCCGCCCGCATATTGATTATCGCTGGCTCTGACAGTGGTGGCGGCGCAGGAATACAAGCGGATATCAAAACGGTCACTATGCTAGGTGGCCATGCCATGACGGCGGTGACTGCGATTACCGCGCAAAATACGCTGGGTGTCGATGCCGTGCACATGGTTCCAACGCAGGTGGTGATTGATCAGATTAGTGCTGTTGTCAGCGACATTGGCGTCGACGCCGTCAAAATCGGGATGATTGGCAATGCGGCCACCGCGCATGCGGTAGCGGACTGCTTGACGGCGTTATCCTGCCCGATCATATTCGATCCCGTCATGGTCGCGACGAGCGGCGCGGTTCTGGCGGATGCGGCTAGCTTCGCTGCTTTCGAGCGCCTGATGCGGATTGCCACGCTAACTACGCCTAACTTGCCGGAATTGGAGGCTTTGGGCGGTAAGGATGCATTGCTCGCACAAAGCTTTCCTTTGTTGATCAAGGGCGGTCACGCGGACGGTGATGAGATCATCGATACGCTGCATCTCACGCCGGGGCAGAGCGAAAGCTGGAGCGATGCGCGCATACCAACGCGCAACACCCATGGCACGGGCTGTACATTGGCTTCGGCCATTGCAACGGGACTAGGGCAGGGGATGGAGCTTGTGCCCGCAATAAAGCGCGCGCGACTGTTCGTGCGGCTTGCTTTGCGCGAGGCGCCGGGGTTTGGACAAGGCCATGGCCCGATGGGGCATCAATCGGTGCGTGAGGACGCGATGGTTGCGGGCCCGTCTCTCAACCATGTAACCGTTGGATGTCGCGATTATGCCGCGTCCGTAAACTTTTATAAGTCGATTGGGCTGGATTTGATCGTCGATAGCCCGTCCAGTGGCTACGCCCGATTTGAAGCGCCGAATGGCGTCACCTTTTCCGTACATCACAGTGATAACATCGCGTCATCGACCATAGTCTATTTTGAAAGCAAACGCCTCGATGCCTGGGTGACAGAGCTAGCCAGCCAAGGTTTTGTGTTTGAACAGTTGCCGCAGGATGAAAGCTGGGGTTGGCGTGAAGCGTGTTTGCTGGATCCCGCTGGAAACATTGTGTGCTTGTATAGTGCTGGCGAAAACCGCCGTTTTCCTGATTGGCGGATATGATCTTCGGTGTAGATGAGGCAGGACGTGGCCCGCTTGCAGGGCCGGTGGTCGCGGCTGCGGTGCTGCTGAGTAAGCCTCGTCCTTCGGGTTTGGATGATAGCAAGAAACTAAACGCCGCGCGTCGTGCGGAGTTAGAGACTATAATCAAGCGCCGCTGCCAATGGGCGGTTGGCGTGGTCGAAGTCGACGATATTGATCGCCTAAACATATTCGGTGCAACAATGCTGGCCATGACCTTGGCGGTTGATGCCTTGTCCGCAAAGCTTGGCAGTGAGCCGATGGAGGTGTTGATAGACGGAAATATGACGCCTGCTGGCCGACGCCCCGAATGGCGCTGGCCAGCGCGGGCTATCGTCGGTGGCGATGCAATTGAACCTTGCATTTCGGCAGCCTCGATCATTGCCAAAGAGCATCGCGACCGGATGATGTATGCAGCGGCGCAACATTACCCACATTATGGTTGGGAAAAGAATAAAGGCTATGGCACGCCCGACCATATGGCCGCGCTGCAGGTGCATGGTCCGACGCCTTTGCACCGGAAAAGCTTCGCCCCGGTCGCACAAATACTTTTATTGTAACTTTTTTTGGGCAGTGAGTCCTTCGGGTAACACCACTAGGGGTTGAGTCTGCCCAGATTCGCGAGACTCCATATATTGTGCCGGACTCGTTTCGTTCCGCTTATATGATGACTCTATGCCCGCAAAACCTTGGATTCCATAAGCATCAATGACCTTGACCCAAGGGCCGCGCTGACTCATCGCGGCTTGGTAAGCGCCAAAAGGAGCAGGCAATGGGTGTTATTGAAAAAATTAGACCAGCAACAAAAGCGAAGTCGGCGCCGGCATCCGAACTGCCGCGTAATCAGATTTTGCGGATGGACTGCATTGAGGCGATGCGCTCGTTGCCCGATTGCTCCATCGACATGGTCTTTGCCGACCCACCTTATAATCTACAGCTTGGCGGCGATTTGTTGCGTCCCGACAATAGCAAGGTTGATGCCGTCGACGATGAATGGGACAAATTCGCAAGTTTCGCCATTTATGACAAGTTTACGCGCGAATGGCTGGCCGAGGCGCGCCGCATCTTGAAGCCCAACGGCTCGCTTTGGGTCATTGGCAGCTATCACAATATTTTCCGCGTCGGAACGGCTGTGCAGGATGCGGGCTATTGGATCCTCAACGACATCGTCTGGCGCAAGTCGAACCCGATGCCCAATTTCAAGGGCACACGTTTCACAAATGCACATGAGACCCTGATCTGGGCATCGAAAAGCGAAAAGTCGAAATATACCTTCAACTATCGGGCGATGAAGACGCTGAATGACGAGCTTCAAATGCGGTCCGATTGGTTAATCCCTATTTGTGGCGGGCAGGAGCGGTTGAAACGCAATGGTATGAAGGCGCACCCGACGCAAAAGCCGGAAGCGTTGCTATATCGGATATTGCTGGCCTGTACGAAACCAGGTGACGTCGTGCTTGATCCGTTTTTTGGAACAGGAACGACAGGTGCGGTTGCTCGCCGTCTTGGCCGTGACTGGATTGGTTGCGAACGTGAAGCCGTTTACTGCGAAGTTGCCGAAGAGCGCATTGCAGCGGCTTTGCCTTTGGACGAAAGCGCCATCAAGACCATGCAATCTCCAAAGTCCGCGCCAAAGGTTGCATTTGGCCAGTTGGTTGAGGCGGGTTATCTCAACCCAGGCACGAAACTGTTTGACCGCAAGCGTCAGTTTGAAGCCACCGTGCGTGCCGATGGCTCAATCATGTGCGGCGTGGTCGATGGTTCGATCCATAAAGTCGGTTCGACCATTCAAAACGCGCCAAGCTGCAATGGTTGGACCTATTGGCATTATGCTGCGCCCGACGGCGCGATGAAGCCGATTGATGACCTGCGCCAAACCTATTTGCTCGCAACCGAGCCGTGACAAAAATCTACCTTCGTCCCAATGGTTTTGTCGAAAACCCCCAGCGGCACGAAGGAGAGTGTCTGCGTTTGGCGGGAACCATGCTGTGGTTCTCACAAATTGAGTATGTCGCTCGTGACGGTACATCGACGCAGCGGCATTTGGTCCCGGTTCGGGAATGGGATGCTTTTGCAGCGGCACTCCCGCAGACAGCCCGCGCACGGTGCGCGTTGTTACTTCAACGCATAATTGCCCCGCGTAATGCACTGCAAATGGGTGCGCATATCATTCGTCTTGATGCGCCGCAGGCCATGGCAATAATCAATACGACCCCAGATAGTTTTTCAGATGGCGGTAAGAATTTAGATCCAGAAATTGCGACCGAAGCAGCCGCCGCCATGTTGCGGGCTGGCGCCGCCATCATTGATATTGGCGGTGAATCTACGCGGCCCAATGCGCCGCTTATTGGAGAAAGCGAGGAGCTAGACCGGGTTGTGCCACTGATCCGCAAGCTGGCGAAGGCGGGCGCAGCGATCTCTATCGACACGCGCAAGGCGTCAGTGATGGAGGGCGCGTTGCAAGCTGGCGCAACGATGATCAATGACATCTCGGCGCTGTTATATGACGAACGTGCCTTAGAGGTTGCCCGCAATAGCAATGCTCCCGTCGTTCTCATGCATGCCCCAAGCCAAGGCGCTGACCCGCATAAAGACGGCACTTATGATGAAGTTGTCTATGATGTGTTCGACTGGCTTGAGCAGCGCGTTTCCGAGGTTGAGGCAGCAGGGATATCGCGAGATAAGATATTGGTCGATCCGGGTATCGGGTTTGGAAAGTCACTCGCCGATAATCTGGCAATCATTAACAATCTGGCAATCTATCATGGACTGGGTTGTGCCTTATTGTTTGGCGCAAGCCGCAAAAGGTTGATTGGTGCGCTATCTAATGCGGAAGATGCAAAAGATCGCCTTGGCGGTTCAATCTTCCTTGCCATGAATGCTGTGGAGCAGGGCGCGCATATCGTTCGCGTTCACGATGCCGCGGAAACCGTGCAGGCCATTCAGGTCTGGCGTGGCCTGCGTGATGCAGCAGGGGCGGAGCCTTTATACCCACCCATGTGATTGCCTTGACCCCGCGCTCATCGTTTGGCAGGCTCTGGCCAATATTGAGGGGGATCTGACATGCTTATGAAATATATCATCGGGTACATTGCAACAGGCGTCGCGTTTGCGGCCATCGATAGCGTCTGGTTACGGAACATGTACACGCGCTTATATCAGCCAGAAATTGGCGAGTTGTTGATGAAGGGCGGCTTTCGTATGGGGCCGGCGATTATCTTCTATCTGCTGTATATTCTGGGCATAATGATCTTCGCCGTTGGGCCAGCGTTGCTGACCGGCAAGTGGCAGACCGCACTCATCTGGGGGGCGTTGATGGGCTTCTTTTGCTACATGACTTATGATTTGACCAATTATGCCACGTTGAAAGTGTGGAGCACCAAAGTAACCGTCTTGGATATTATTTGGGGAACATTCCTGACAGGCTCGGCCTCGCTGGTGGGCTTTTGGATCACGCAGGCTCTATTGGGCAAGAATGTCTAGTTTGCTGGTCAAGATTTGCGGTTTTTTTTGATGGCTCTGCTTCAAATGGTTAAAACGTAGCCTGAAAGTGCCGATTTTGGCGTGATGACATTTTCTTTGTTCAACGCGCTTGAGCATTAGAAAATCAACAGTTAAAGCCCAAGGACAACATTTTTTAAACGGAGGCTGTTTTGGCAAACAATCACGACCTAGGACCTGCCAAGGAAACCTATGCGGGTTTCATTGCGCTTTTTAAATGGGGCACAATAGTGTCGGCGGTTGTAACCGCCATCGTGGTTCTAATCATTGCAAGTCGCGCGGCTTAAATGGTTAAAATCGCTGTCCTGAGGGAAACTGCCCAAGGCGAAACCCGCGTTTCTGCGTCCCCAGAAACGGTGAAGAAGTTCATCGCATTAGGTGCGACCATTTCGATTGAAAAGGGCGCGGGCGCAGGGGCATCCATTGGTGATAGCGATTATGAAACTGCGGGCGCTTCAGTCGGCAGTCTTGCTTCGGTTCTAAAAGACGCCGACATTGTCCTTGGCGTACAAGGGCCAGATCCGAAGGCGTTGACCGGCATGAAGTCCGGCGCATGGTTGGTTGCGGGGCTTGATCCATTCGGACAGCGTGCGCGGGTGGATGCCTATGCCAAGGCTGGCGTGGAAGCGCTGGCAATGGAATTCATGCCGCGGATCACCCGGGCCCAGTCGATGGATATATTGTCGTCGCAGTCAAACCTCTCCGGCTATAAAGCGGTCATTGAGGCTGCTTCGGTCTATGGCCGTGCCTTCCCGATGATGATGACGGCCGCTGGTACGGTGAGCGCTGCTAAGGCTTTTGTTATGGGCGTCGGCGTTGCTGGGCTTCAGGCGATTGCAACCGCACGCCGTTTAGGCGCGCAAGTATCGGCAACCGATGTGCGTTCTGCGACTAAACAACAAATTGAATCCTTGGGTGCCAAGGCGATTTTCGTTGAAAATGTCGCCGGTATCGAAGGTGAGGGCGCCGGCGGATATGCAACTGAAATGTCTGACGAGTATAAAGCAGCGCAAGCTGAATTGGTATCGGCGCATATCGCCAAGCAAGACATTGTTATCACCACTGCCTTGATCCCGGGCCGTCCGGCACCGCGTCTGGTATCCGACGCACAAATCGCGAGCATGAAACCTGGCTCGGTCATTTTCGACCTTGCTGTTGCGCAGGGCGGCAATGTGGAAGGCTCCAAGGCTGATGAAATCGTCATTAAACATGGTGTCAAAATAGTTGGCTACAGCAATACGCCAGCGCATTTGGCGGCGGATGCATCGGCGCTCTTTGCGCGGAACCTTTTCAATTTCTTGTCCGCATTTTGGGACAAGGAAGCCGGCAAGCCTGTGTTGCCGGATGAAGATGAGATTACCGCAGCAATTCGCCTGACCAAAGATGGCAAGGTCGTGAATGATCGCCTATTGGCGTAAGGGGGCATAATGGACTTTATTTCAATCTTATCCATCTTCGTGATGGCCTGTTTCGTGGGCTATTATGTTGTTTGGTCTGTCACCCCTGCGTTGCACACGCCTTTGATGGCGGTCACGAACGCGATTTCTTCGGTCATTATCGTCGGTGCGTTGATTGCGTCGGCGGCAGGTGGTTCGCCAACCGCGAAATGGCTTGGTCTGATTGCGGTTGCATTGGCCAGCGTCAATATCTTCGGCGGCTTTGCGGTTACCGCACGCATGCTTGCCATGTATAAGAAAAAGGAGCGTTAAGTTGGAACATACTGCTCCTTCCGCATGGGTCATGCTCGCTTATTTGATTTCGGGCGTATTCTTCATTTTGGCACTGCGTGGATTGTCTTCGCCTGCCACATCACAGAGCGGTAACCGCTATGGCATGGCCGGTATGTTGATCGCCGTGGTCACAACCTTGGTTACGCATGAAGTTGCATCGCTGCCTGAGATCATTGGTGCTATCGCCATTGGCGGCGGTATTGGTTGGGTCACGGCGCGTAAGATTGCCATGACCGACATGCCGCAGCTTGTCGCGGCGTTCCACTCGCTCGTCGGCATGGCCGCAGTGCTTGTGGCTGCAGCCGCATTTCTTAACCCTGGTGCCTTCGGAATTCTCGGCGAAGACGGCCTAATCAACCCTGTCAGCCGCATTGAGATGGGCTTGGGTATCGCGATTGGTGCTATCACTTTCTCTGGTTCTGTTATCGCTTTTCTTAAGCTGGCGGGCAAAATGTCGGGTGCGCCAATCCTTTTGCCGCTGCGCCATGTCATCAACTTAGGCACTTTGGCGGCAATCCTTGGTCTCATTGGTTATTTCACTGTGGACCAAAGTCCTTGGATTTTCTGGACCGTTACGGCGCTTGCGTTCCTTATTGGCTTCTTGCTGATTATCCCCATCGGCGGCGCGGACATGCCCGTCGTTGTGTCTATGCTGAACAGCTATTCCGGTTGGGCTGCCGCCGCCATGGGCTTTACGCTCCATAATACTGCTATGATTATCACAGGCGCGCTTGTGGGCTCTTCTGGCGCCATTCTTTCCTACATCATGTGCAAGGCCATGAACCGCAGCTTCATCAGTGTTATCGCGGGCGGCTTTGGCGCTGAGGCGGCCGTATCGGGTGGCGCAGCCAAAGAGCAGCGTCCATGGAAGCGCGGCTCCGCGGAAGACGCGGCCTATATGATGCAACAGGCCGAAAGCGTGATCATTGTACCCGGATACGGCATGGCGGTTGCGCAGGCGCAGCACATTTTACGCGAAATGGCCGATGTTCTCAAAAAACAGGGTGTAAGCGTAAAATATGCCATCCACCCTGTTGCCGGACGTATGCCCGGTCACATGAACGTTCTGTTGGCTGAGGCATCTGTGCCTTATGATGAAGTGTTTGAACTTGAGGATATCAACAGCGAATTTGCGCAAGCGGATGTCGCCTTCATCATTGGCGCTAACGATGTTGTGAACCCTGCGGCGAAAACCGACAAGACTTCGCCCATTTATGGGATGCCAGTGTTCGACGTGGACAAGGCAAAGACTGTGTTCTTCGTAAAGCGGTCCATGGGCGGCGTTGGCTATGCTGGTGTAGACAATGACGTGTTCTACATGGATCAAACGATGATGCTTCTCGCCGATGCGAAGAAGATGTGCGAAGACATCGTCAAAGCCTTGCAGCATTAAGGGTCTGATAACTTAGCATGTCGCTCCAGCGGAGCCTGGGGCGACATGCTACTTACTGCCGCATGAGCCGCTTGAGCTGATACTGATCGCCATTCCAGCCTTCAAAAACTGCATCAATGCCTGGGTGGTTGATCGGCCCTTGCTGATGGTCGGCAAGTAAATTTTGCTGGCTCACATAAGCGATATAGCTGCTCTCCCCATTTTCGGCGAACAGATGGTAAAATGGCTGCTCTTTTGCAGGCCGTATCGGCTCCGGTATCGACTGATACCATTCCTCGCTATTGGCGAAAACAGGGTCAATATCGAACACCACCCCGCGAAAGTCGAATATGCGATGGCGCACGACATCCCCTATGGAAAACGCCGTTTCAACAATGTCAGGAGGAGCTATTTCATCATTCATCGCTGCAATATCATATCTTGTCGCCGACAAATCAACCTTGTGGCTTGGCAAAGCCAAAAACTTCAGTTAATGGCCCCGCTCTGTCATAGAGATGCGCCGTTTTTGCGGCAATGACCAGTCCCTATGAATTGCGGAGAGATGGCTGAGTGGTCGAAAGCACCGCACTCGAAATGCGGCGTGCCGGTGACGGTACCTAGGGTTCGAATCCCTATCTCTCCGCCATTTTATTGTTTGTGGGCACGTCCCTTTAATCATTTTCCAGCTTGAATTCCTTGGTTTTGTAGGGAATTATGTGTCCAGCCGTGTTGGGTTGATTTTGTGAGTTCTCTCAAAGTGATTGCGAATGTGGTGGAACAAATGGTGGAATAAATAATGGGGCTCACGGCACTTGAGATCAAACACGCTAAATTAGGAGTGCATTCTGACGGAAACGGTCTTTACCTTGCCGTAAAGTCAGGTGGTACCAAAAGCTGGGTTTTCCGATATCAACTCAATGGACAGCGCAGAGAAATGGGTCTCGGTTCACTTAACGCGCTCGAACCGGTGACAGCCCGTGCAGAGGCCGCGCGACTTAAGGCAAAGATTGCTAGCGGCATCGATCCGCTCGATGAGCGAAGAGCAGCAAAAGAAGCTCAGCACGCATTTAGAAAACAAGCTTTGTTAGCTAGTAAGCGAACGGAGACAACCTTTCGTAAAGCAGCGGAACACTTCATTGAGAGCCGAGCCCCTAGTTGGAAAAATGCCAAGCACGCTCAGCAGTGGGCTAACACGCTCGCTACCTATGTTTATCCCGTAATAGGCGAAATACCAGTTTCAGATGTAGCAGCAGAGCATTTGGTGGATATTCTCCGGCCAATATGGAGCACGAAGAGCGAGACAGCCAGTCGTGTAAGAATGCGGATTGAAGCTGTGCTTAATGCTGCTAAGTTAATGGGATGGCGTGTTGGCGAGAATCCAGCCGTTTACAAGGGTGGTTTGGAGGCAGTTCTGCCCTCCATAAGTAAGGTGCGTCGCGTTCGACACCACCCAGCCATGCCTTTCTTAGATACTCCTGCTTTTTTTCATGATCTTGAAAAACGAGATGGCATAGGATGTAGTGCGCTGCAATTTTGCATTTTGACAGCCGCGAGGTCTGGGGAAGTCCGTTTTGCTAGTTGGGATGAGATCGATCTTGAGATAGGCATGTGGGTGATACCCGCTGACAGAATGAAGGCTGGGCGAGAGCACCGAGTACCGTTGTCTGATAAAGCCATGGCAGTATTGATGGCGACACCCCGTCTGGCAAATTCATCATTTATCTTCCCCGGAACGCGCGGCAAACCAATGTCGGATATGACGCTCAGCGCCATTCTCAAGAGGATGGGACTCCGTCACTTCACAGTGCATGGTTTCAGGTCATCGTTTCGTGATTGGGCAGCAGAAACAACTCACCATGCTAACGAGACCATAGAGATGGCTCTGGCGCATACCATCGTCAACAAGGTTGAGGCTGCCTATCGGCGGGGGGATCTTCTTGCTAAGCGCCGAGATCTAATGGAGGATTGGGCTGCGTTTATTGAGGGCAACCTAAAATGAGCAAGAAGGGCATGATCCGAAACAGTGGTACCTTTTTAGGCACAACTCTAAATGACGGGGACGGTAACCTTCGTCAGGCGGTGATTGAGCAGCAGTGGCGCAATTATCTCATTACAAATGATCTCGAATGTCTTGCTCAGATTTGTGAGCATGCGGACTACTTTGGTAATCAGCAGATTGGCAAAGAGCTAGCTTCAGTGTTCCGAAACAAAAATCGGAGGAAAAAAGGATACGAAACGGAACTTGAATGGGTATGGGCAGATCGCTTTTATAAGTCTCTCGACAACGATCGAGATTGGGCTGGGGCACCCGATGATGCAAAGCGAGTTCGAGTTTTTGATCTTCTCGGCATAAAGGGAGATGACCGTATAATGTGGGCAGAACGTTTTCGAAAATGGCAGGCCGCCCGCAGCAAAGTTGGTTAACTGGAAATACTTGATACCAGTTTTTCCATCAGTTCTTGATGAAGCGCCTTTGGTTGTGTGTACTTACGTAGGTCCCGACGAACATCAAAGGACCTACAGATGACTTTACTTACACTCTCGATCGCCGACGCGTGCTTAGCACTTAGCTTGTCCAGATCATCAATTTACAAGCTTATAAAACAAGGCCGCCTTAAAACTCTCAAAATCGGTTCACGCACTTTGCTTACCGTCGAGAGCATTAAAACTCTGGTAGAAGAGAGTGCGTCATGAGCGTCATTTTTCTAGGCCTTAATGCTGCGGTGATCGACCTATGACAGCGCTCGGAGAAATCTTCATCCCGCCCAGTCTGACTAGTCCCATTGACATAGAGGCAGTCCGCAACGCTAACCCATTGCCAGCAATCGTTGGGGCTCAACTCAAGCTTAAGCGTGCCGGTAACGAATGGAAGGGCTGCTGCCCATTCCACGCGGATCGATCCGCTAGCTTCACAATTTTCAAAGGCGGCCACCGTTTTTATTGCTTTGGTTGTGGAGCATCTGGTGACGTCTTGGATTATGTGTCGCGCATTTATGGCTTAAACTTAATTGAGGCTGCTAAATTCCTTTGCGCAGGCGATCTGCCCAGAGTGGAATGCCCAACACCTGTCTATGCGCACAAGCCCGACCGAACAGACGAGGCTTTGGCAATTTGGGAGAGCGCCTATCCTGTCCTAGGGACGCTCGCTGAGATCTACTTGTGCTATCGGGGCATTCTTGCTCCATTTCCATTAGACCTTCGCTTCCAGCGGCTTCCCTATGGCAATTTGGACCTCATGCCTTGCCTTGTGGCAGCGGTACGTAACGAATTTGGCGCGTTGTCTGGGATACAACGCATTTACCTTCGCGACGATGGATTAGGAAAAGCGTCGGTTCCCAAACCCAAGCTTTCGTTAGGCAAGGTGGCGGGCGGTGCGATCCGGCTGGGCGAACTTGACGGCTCCGGTTGCCTGACTGTCTGTGAAGGGCCGGAAGATGGGCTGTCACTGCTAGCAGGAGGCCTTGGCCCAGTTTGGGTTGCAGCAGGAGCATCAATATTGCCCGCAATGCGTTTTCCTTCAGAAGTGCATACCATCACAATAGCTGCCGACAATGATGACGCCGGAGACGCCGCCGCGACTAAGGCAGCGACAAGCTTTGAAGAGCGGGGTCTTTTGGTTCAGATAATTCGACCGTCGGCTGGTTTTAAAGACTTCAATGATGAGTGGAGGGGGGTGTGAACATGGACAGCGAGCATTCAAATACACACCTACAAACAGCTAATTTCATGAGCCAGCCAGAAGGTGATAACAAGGCCCCGCTCATCGAAGCGTCAACTTATGAATGTCTAACTGCTGATGATCTATCTCTCGGTGGGCAAGACCGCCTCCGCAAGGCAATAAACGCCGAAGAGAAAGAGACACCATCAAAAGCCGCATATAGTCTCGCTATTGCAGCGTTAAAACGTGGCCTCAATGAACAGCAAGTGATTGGTCTTTTGGTCACTGAGGAAAATCGTTGCTCCAAACATTGCCTTTCTCATCCCAATCCTTTGGCTGAGGCACAGAGTGTAGTTGCTTGGGCAAAAAAGAAGATGGCGGAAGCTGCACCCGACGAATGGGATGGAGCGGAATGCCCCGAAACGACTGGTCTTGAGACTGACGATTTCTATTTTATAGCGCCTCAGGGGAAGTGTATTTATCTGCCTACCCGAGAATTATGGCCGGTAAAATCGATCGATGGTGCATTTAAAAAACGAATTCCAGACGCAAGTGGTTGGTTCGCTCAGAACCGTCTTGCTGAACAAATGATTTGGGCACCGGGCGAGCCTCAGATTATTGGCGATAGGCTGATGGCGTCGGGTAGTTGGCAGGAAATGGCTGGAGCGACCGTCATCAATACATATCTCCAAGGACCTACTCTTGCTGGCGGTCAGCCAGATAAAGCTGGTCCTTGGGTTGACCTTGTAAGGCGTGTCTACCCTGCTGAAGCCGAGCATCTTTTCGACTGCTTTGCCCAACGGGTTCAACGCCCTCAGGACAAGATTAACCATGCAATTATCCTAGGTGGCCAGCAGGGTATTGGAAAAGATTCTATTCTCGAGCCTGTTAAGGAGGCTGTCGGGCATTGGAATTGGGCGGATATCTCACCCTCCCATGCAATGGGACGCTTCAATGGGTTTCTGAAAAGTATTGTGCTGCGGATTTCCGAAGCACGCGATCTTGGTGATCACGACCGCTTTGCGTTCTATGATCGGGCTAAGACGTGGATGGCGGCACCACCAGATGTTCACACAATCGACGAGAAGAACCTGCGAGAATACCCTGCACAAAACGTAACCTTTGTAATCATCACGACGAACCGTCAGGACGCACTGCACCTCGAACCAGATGATCGCCGTCACTTTGTTGCATGGTCAGATTTGAGCAAGGAGGATTTCAGTGCGGAATATTGGACTAACTATTATCGCTGGTTAGACCAAGATGGAGGGAAAGCCCATGTTGCGGCTTTCTTGAGACAGAGAAACCTAGCCAAGTTTGATGCAAAGGCTCCGCCACCTAAAACACCGGCGTTCTGGTCGATACTTCAGGCAGGCCAATCTCCTGAGACTTTGGAACTGTCCGATGTGCTTGAGAACATGGGCTGGCCCGATGTTGTCTGCACCCAAGCAATATCGGCCAGTGCTGGAGACGTATCGCTTGGTTGGTTCGCAGAGCGTAGCAATGCAAAACGTTGCCGTGCCCGATTGGGGGACTGCGGGTATCACGCTGTTCAAAATCCCGATGTAAAAGACGGTCGATGGCGGTTCGAGGATGGTGCGAAGCGGATGGTCTATGTTCGGGGCACAACCAACATAACTGCTCGCGTCGTATTAGCTTCGAACTATGCCCGCCTCGGCCTCTTAAGGTGACCCCGTGGCCGCAGTGGACGCGTTGGACGTGATTTTCTATTCTCTATTCCTACTCTGTTTTTTGCCTTCTTCACTAACCACTGAAGATAATGGAATACCAAAGGGTAGTATCCAGAAGGTAGAATAGAAAACCGCGTCCAACACGGCCAACGTGTCCGTTAACACCGTGCCGTTAACACCCAGAGTAAAAGGTACTTTAGGGCGCTTTTTCTCGTCTCGGGTGATTACGACCCCAATGCTTCCGCAGAGTGACGAATTTTGGAAACTATTTGACTGGGTCTGTGATTTTCGGACTTTGAGGACAAGAATGATCTGACGTTGACTTAGATTAGGCGCTTGCAACACCGCAAAATCGCCGCATAATATTAACCATCCGGATGAGCCCAAACACTCGCCTGTTTTAAACTGCCATATGTCTCAAATTATCTGACGACGGACACCGCTTGATTAAGTTGCGCTAAAATAGGAACTTCGACTTTATGACATTCACGCTGAACCGACGAAAGGTATTGGCTGCGGCGGCATCAAGCTTTGCTTTTCCCGCTCTCGCGCGTTCGTCGGCCAAACGTCCCAACATTCTGTTCATTATGGCCGACGACATGGGCTATGCAGACCTCTCCTGTTACGGGCGCCGGGATTATGAGACGCCGCACATCGACGGATTGGCGCAAAGCGGAATGAAGTTGACGTCGGGCTATGCCAACAGCCCAGTTTGCTCAGCCACCCGGACCGCGCTCATCACGGGGCGGTACCAATATCGTCTGCCGATCGGACTCGAGGAGCCATTGGCCTTCCGCGATATGGGCCTCCCACCAGCAGAACCTACGCTGCCGTCACAGCTTCGTAAGGCTGGCTACGCGACGTCGTTAATTGGCAAATGGCATCTTGGTGCTGCTCCCAAGTTTGGACCTCGATTCAGCGGTTATGATAGCTTCTTCGGTATCCAAGGTGGTGGAGCAGATTATTTCACGCACGCATCTGGCAAGGGGCACGATCTTTGGAACAATGAAAAAACCGCTGATGACCAAGGTTATCTAACTGACATATTAGCCAGCAAAGCTATCACGCAGTTGCGCCGTCATGCGGCTGATAGTAGACCGTTTTTCATGAGCTTGCATTTCACAGCGCCACATTGGCCGTGGGAGGGGCCCAAAGACCAAGAAGAGTCCGCCCGCATTGCGGTGTCTAGTGATGCGGCAGCGGGTTTTCACTATGACGGTGGGACGATGGCAAGCTATGCCGCGATCATGCGCCGCCTTGATGAAAAGGTCGGCGACGTGCTGACAGCTTTGGAGCAACTGGGGATGGCTGACGATACCATCGTTGTGTTTACGAGCGATAATGGCGGTGAGCGTTTTTCAGACAACTGGCCTTTTTCCGGTCGAAAGACTGAGTTGCTAGAAGGCGGGATACGTGTTCCATTGATTGTTCGCTGGCCGGGACGTATCGCGGCAGGATCTGAAAACGCTGAACCGGTCATGTCTATGGACTGGCTACCAACGTTTCTTGCACTGGCCGGGTCATCGCCGTTAGCTGAGCGTCCGTCGGATGGTATAGATGTAACCGCAGCGCTACGTGGTGGCACACTGCCCGTCCGGACTCTGTTCTGGCGCTACCGCCACTTGGACCAGTCTGCGTGTCGGCTTGGCCACTACAAATATCTGCGAATCAACGGAAACGAATTCCTTTTCGACGTGGTCAATGATCCACTCGAACGGGGCAACCTTAGCGCCCGTCTGCATGAAGTGTTCGCTGACCTAAAATCCCGATATTCTAGTTGGAACGAGACCATGTTGCCGTTCGATCCCGAAAGCTTTAGCCACGGCTTCCATGCCAAAGATGCTGCCGATCGGTTTGGTGTGGAATGAGTCTGTCCGTTTAGCAGGCGCATTGAGGTTGCATTGCATGGATGTTTCAGTGGCCTTAATGATGAATAGATCGAATAAGGCGAAGTCCCCGGCAAAACCGACGAAAAATAATGTGTGTGGCGATGCGGGGTGCGGTTTACGTAACATGGTCATTCCGCGCTGTCAGCAACGCTGCATATCAACAATCAATCGACCAATGTCTGTATTGGCTATTCTAGGTATCAGAGCGGACTGTCCGCTCCTGGCCCTATTCTGTTGAAAAACTCGCCTGTAGTGACGATTGTTAGGCGGTCTGGAATGCAGGCGCGCGGGCTTACATTCCCGATCAGGCGGGTGCGGGGCTCGCCATCGGGATCACCTTGGCCATTTTACGTAAGTTTTGGGCGGCGGCGGCGAGGTAGAACTCATCTTTTGCGCCATTGGGACCGCGCAGGCGCAAGCGGTCCAACTTGAGGATGCGCTTGAGATGAACCTCTTCGCAGAGCCGACGCTCCGAGCGGATGCCCATGCAATAACCGACGATCAGCATCCGGATCATCAGTTCAGGATCGATGGAGGGCCGCCCCGTGTCGCTGTAATAGGGCCGAACATGCTCGCGGATGCCTTCCAGATCAACGAAGCGGTCGATCGAACGCAGCAAATTATCCGCTGGCACATGGTCCTCAATGCGGAAGCTGTAAAACAGCGCTTCCTGCATCACCGTTCGTTCGCCCATCATCAGCATAACTCCCAACTACAGTTACGTTGAATCAGAACATGCTCCCCTCTTCAAGCGGAGTTTTTCAACAGAATAGGCCCAAATGCTGTCGTTCTGCTTTGCATCCATCACCAGACAACGTGAAAGGATCAAGCGATAGACTATCGAATGCCGGCGCTTGCAATAGCGCAAGCTGGCTGCCTAATATCAACCCAACTAACTAAGCCCACACTCCGTTTATTTACGCAGCTATCAGTGCCAAATGTTCTGACGACGGATACTCGGTAACTTAACCAGCCATCAGTGCCAAATGTTTTGACGATGGGTATCGCACTGACAATTAACACGGACCACTCAGTGGGGACGGTCAATGGCGAGTCTAAGCTGCACCGTCTTGCGCACGTTATTCCAATATAACGCGGGTCGACTTGCCCATGAAAAGGACATCATAGGACGCCGTCGTGCCTTCGGGTTTCGCAACCGTCATCTCGCTTCCGGCGTATAGCCGCCCTGACGGAAGTTCAGTGCACAGTTCTTCAGCCTCATCCGGCTGACATGCCCTTCCATTAAATAGCTGCCCGTTGCTATTACCGGTATTCCTGATTGTCACTTCTTCGGGTCGGTTCTGCCAGTCAAGGGTGAACGAAGGGGCTTCCGGCCGTTGGATGGCAAGAAGGTCGTAACCTACAAGGACCTTCAACCCGCTCTTCTCTCCAGTCAAGTCGCCCACAACGGGTTTGACCGCTACGCGGAAGATCCTGTCTTGTAACCCCGGTGCCAAAAGCGCTGCAATTCGCACGAAACGTCTCTCACCGGGTTCGACGATCAGTCTTGGCGGTGATGCCAACAGGCCGAGTTCTTCTGGATCGGACGGGGCAATACGCGTTTCCACCGGTGTGCCCGCGCTATCGATCCGCGCGGGTTCAATCGAAACATAGACTCGCTCACTTGAACTATTCGCCACCTCGAACTCCGCGCGCTGTAGTTCGGTCGCCGGCATGTCGAGGATCACGGGATGGACTGATATCTGTGCGGTCAGCGGCACAGAAAGCAGAGTCACAAACATCGTCCACAGAGCGAGGAGCGAAGTCGGCCGGTTTGTGGTCATTGATTTCTTTCAGAATTGGGCGGTAAGGTAATGTCACATAACACATCGCCTAGCCTTTTGAGCGGAACATCTTTGGTTGGAAGAACGAGCCGCAGAGCGCAGATTTTCCGCCCCTGCTGACGGACGACGAAACGATCTCCTGTCGCGATCTCGCCCTGGAAATAGCCATTGGCATCGGTTTGCATGAAATCGAAATCGCCCGTGATCACTGAGTTAGATACGGGTTTGCCGGCGGGATCCACTAGCCGGCCAAAGACGGCGCGAGTGAGCACTACCTCCCACTTGAGCAATTCCATATTCCCTCGATAGAGCGACACCTCGCGAGTGCGCGTGTCGAAACGAGCCGTCTGTCCGGAGACGGGCACGATCCGCACCGAATAACTTCGATAGGGAGCGAGGAAGATTGGTAGGCTCTGACCGGAGACGAGGCGGGCGCGTGGCGTGTTGTCTATCAAGACATCGACAACTAAATCTCCCGCACCTCCGGCCAGTGTCGCGACGATGCCGCTGTCGCCAACATCGCTACCACCAACCGTCGTATCGCCGCCGGCGGCGACGAGACTAGTCGCGAAATTTGCCGAATAGCGCGTCCCGCTGCCGTTCAGCGTATCGAAGACATGCTCAGCCTGCCCCGCGAACCGGCCGTATTGGCTGCCGAAATTGGCTTCGGCGCGCACTCTGTCATTGTCTAGATCGCGGGCATAGCCCGCGGCAAGCGACAGGTCGCCGCGGAGCACGCTGGGGTTCGAATAGGTCGCTAACACATTGCCGATCGCGCCGCTTTCACCCAGCCCGTTGCGCTTTCTGTAGGCACCAGCAGTTTCACTGAAGACCGCTAAATTATTGCGCAGGAAATCAATCCTGATGCCTACGCGTGAATCCCACCTGTCGTTGCTCCGGCGGCTATCGGCGAACAGCAAAAATTTTGCATTGCGAACCGGTCGCCAAGTATAATCGAAACTGGGCCCGAAGCTGTAGAATGCATCGCTGTTAGGCGACTTGAAATAGAGTCCATCAAAGCGAATGTTCGCGTTTCCGATTCTTAGGCCGATATTTCCGCCGGCCTGCGTGCTTTCTCCCACTAGCAGGTTGATGTCATTAATCGGCGTTAGGCCTAGCCGATTGCGGGTCGATAATTCGCCGAATCCCGGCCCCCATGTGCGGCGCAGGAAGCCGTTGACGGATACGTCGCGCAGATCAAACCATGAGAAATTGGCGATCAGGCCATAATTGCCCTGATTGCCAGCAAGGCCAACAAGTCGGCTGGTAAATCCGTCGGCAAGATAGCTCGCTCCCCCCTCTAGCACGAAATCCGAGCCGACCAACAGGCCTCCGCCCTCCACAGCGAAACGATCGCCAAGCCGGTAGCCGAACGTCCCTTGCAGGAAGAGGTCGTCACCGAATTCGGGCAGCATGTCGCGGCGATCGAGCGTGAGCGCGCCCGCTGTTAGCGAAAACGCGCCCTTACCCACCGGTGGCAAGTTGCGATCCTTAGTGAAGAACCGTATTTCAGTCCTCGTGGCGCCATTATCGTCGACGATCTCCAGCGTGACGTTATAGGCGCCGGCGGGAAAGCCCGATGTATCGATAGTCTGGTTACCAGCATCATAGAGCGCAGAACCAAGGAGCCGTCCGTCGCGATACGTGTTAACCTGAGCGCGGCGTGAAAGAAAAATCACCAGCGGAAGCGAGAATACGGAATCCCCGTCCGCTTGCGTATTGAACTGTGAACCGACACTTGCGCCATAGATCCGCGCTTGGCCGGTAAAGGCGAGCGGGTCAGAAAACATCAGCCCGCCGCGATAACGCAGCCGACCGGCATCGACTTCGCCGGCGAGTATCTGGGTCTGGAACCCGAACTGTTCCGACTGGTTTAGTTCTGACTGCAGGCGCGCGTTGCGGTATGAGACTATCGAGCGGTTCTGGAGCGCGTAATTCGTTCGCCCCTGCACGCCAGCGAAGGAGCCGGTGATATTGCTGATGAGGGACAGCCCAGCATTGGGCACCGAAAGATAACCGGAATCCTGCAAGCTGACGACCGTCATCAGGTCCTGTGCCACGAATATTTCGACCCGGAACGAGGCAGGATCGTGAATTATCCCCGCAACTTGGGGAGTCAGCGACCCGCATCCCTCGTTAGTCGATGGCGCACAGACAAAGGCTGCATTGCTCGTCAGCCTCCCCGTAAGTGCGGCGATGATAGAGCCTGGATTTTCGACGCCCCGCATCAAGGCTACCACGTTTTCCGGTGCGTCGAAGGTAAAATAGCCCGGCTCTTGGACACCGGAGGTCGAACCGATCAAAACGCCACCGAAATATATGTCAACGACTACGGGCATAGGCTCTTCAAGGTTCTCGAACCCCTTTGGCGTGGTCGATGGGAAGGCCGTCGCAAACGCCTTAGGTTCCAAGTCCTCGGCCAGCACTGGCCCTGCTCCAGCCAGTGCTGTGCCAGCGAGGACGAGGGACAGGGCGCGCTTCATGATGACACTATTGGGGCGAGATCGTCAGCGATAACGTGCCGCTGTAATTCACGCCGGAGCGGCCCGCGGCTATCTCAGCAGCCGATATCGTGACAATCAGGCTCGCGCTTCTGGGTGGACCAGAGGAGCAGGTCTCGTCCGTTGCGCCGCTGGCTTGGCCGCCGTACGGCATTCCAGGTGAGAGCGGCATACCACTGTCTTCGCTTGGCTGATCGCTCCATTGCACGCTGTATGATAGGCTGCTCGCACCGCCGCCATCGAGTTTGAAATTACCGCCTGCGCCTGATCCCATTGCTGCCACAATATAGCCGCGCGCGGGCAGATCGCTAAAAACACAGATCGATTGCGACCGACGCGCCTCTTCACCGGAACGCAGCGAGCTGAAGGATATGTCCGAGAGACCAGAGATGTTGACGGTCTGTGCCACAAGGGGATCGACTGCGAGAACAATGGCAACAACAGCCGCGGCTCGAACAAACATTCTCCCCGCTAAACTCCCCACAGACATCGATCATCCAGTTCTTTATCAACAATCAGGTCGGCGAAACGAGAAGCGTCAGCACGCCGGCATAGGTGGTGGTCGCCTCCATCGCGGCGATGGCGGCATTTGCTAACGTAATATTGATTGCGGCAGAAACAGACCCTCCGCAGTTTGGTACGGAAGCGTTTGAGGTAAATTTTGACGACTTTTGGCCAGCAGTCAATGTCACTTCTGCCCCGACAGTTGCCCAACTAACCGAGTAAGCTATTGTTCTGGTGCCATCGTTTAATGTGAATGCATTTGCTGCGCCATCACCCGTGGCAGTTATAAAGTAGCTGCGATCGGGATTGTTGCTCCAAACGCATACGTTATCGCTCGCAACGCTCTTATTTCCTGTGTTGAGCGCGGTCCGCAGGGCCGTCGCATCGAAGGCGATATCGTTAAGGTTAGAGATGCTCACTTCCGGCGTAACCGTCGCGTTGATGGTAACTGTGCCCGTAGAGGTTGGCCCCGGTGTGCCTTGAGTCGCGGCATAGGCAGGCACAGCAGATGCGAAAAGGGCGAGGCAGGCAAGGCTTTTGCTAAAGGTCACGTCAGGGCTCCGGTCGTTATGTAGTATCAGTGGATTATAAATATTAGGTCGGCGAAACGAGAAGCGTCAGCACGCCGGTATAGGTGGTGGTCGCTTCCATCCCGGCGATGGCGGCGTTCGCGATGGTAACGATCAGAAGCGCGTTATCGTTTACGCAGACAGGAGCGGAAGCGTTCGAAACGAATTGCCTCGATTTCGTTCCAGACGAGATAGAGACAACTCGTCTAGTCACTTCTTCCGAGAAAGACACCGTGTAAGGTAATGTGCGTACGCCATCGTTTAATGTGAATGCATTTGCTGCGCCATCACCCGTGGCAGTTATAAAGTAGCTGCCATCGGGATTGTTGCTCCAGACGCACAGCGGATCTGATTGGTTCACATCGGCCCCAGTGTTGAGCGCGGTCCGCAGGGCCGTCGTATCGAAGGTGATATCGTTAAGGTTCGAGATGCTCACTTCCGGCGTAATCGTCGCGTTGATGGTAATCGTGCCCGTAGAGGTTGGCCCCGGTGTGCCTTGAGTCGCGGCATAGGCAGGCACAGCAGATGCGAAAAGGAGAGCTACAATAAACGTCATCGAGATACGTGTTTTCAATTGCTTAACTCCATACTTACGCCCAGTAAAAATATGAGGAATTCAATAATTAACAGGAAACATTCGAACCGCAATGAATATCATAATTGACGAATAAGCAAGGTGTTTCACGTCAGCACCAATGGCACAGATTTGATTTTGCGATTTAATAGGGGATGGTGCGTCCCATCAGCCAGAATAAGGGGTGTCACCCCGGTGGGGTCTAGTTATGATAGGATCAAACTGTTGGAACAAATGGTGGGATAAATAATTTTCGGAAATTATACTTGCATAAAATGTATATAATACAGTAATATATGCCATGAATTCGAATCCCTATCTCTCCGCCAATTTTTAAGCAATTCCGCCAACAAATCCGGCCGTGTCATGAGGCGCAGGCATAGCCATCCGCATGGCGCCACCGCACCCGCGCTGCCGACAACGCGCGCGACTTTCGACTTCGCCTAAGGTTAACCGTTCTTTCCCCTTCCGAGCTTGCAACTCTGTACCTGTCAGCCACCGGAACGTTCCGCATTTCCTGCAAGTCAATTCCAGCCGGTCGCTTGCCTCCAAATCGAGTATTTGGATATTGTTTCGCCAACTCACCAAAAATCCTCTGCACTGGGAATCCGCGTAAATGATATTTTGCCACCAACATTGCCACCGGGTGGCGGTTCCCAAAAACCGACACTGGCAACCGTTTTGCCATATTTGATATTAAGCCGGTCAAGCGCAGACCCCAGCCGTTCCCATTTTTGCCGTTCGGAATCATCATCCAACAAAAAATCGAGCTGACGATTGTTGGCAGTGGTTAGATCGCCAAGGGTAACACCGACACGCAACACCCTCGTTTTGCTAGTCAAGCGGCTAGTAAGGCGTTCCCAAAGCGAAGCGAGTGCGGTGAGCAGCGCTTGATCGTCATTCACTTGTGGTAGTGTCAGGCTAGCGAACCCGCTGCCCTCATAATATTGCATCCATAGGCTAATCGACTTTGTGTAATATCCGGCCCTGCGC
>Ga0315905_10000355_pt1 | contig 50536 bp, 46 predicted proteins | sample LakEriMetagenome_5_FD_203522 | JGI IMG/M metagenome (GOLD analysis project Ga0315905, IMG submission 203522) | Freshwater fungal communities from buoy surface, Lake Erie, Ohio, United States - Buoy 4 MA121 | ecosystem: Environmental > Aquatic > Freshwater > Lake | place: USA: Lake Erie, Ohio...
TTCCCCTTTTGAAAAACTCAATGGCTTTTCTTACCATCCGAATTGGCTACGCAATTTTTTGATTGCTTCTTCCATGAATGGCAAGGGGGGAGGTTCTTTCAGAAAACACACAATTAATTAGAATCAGTGATGTAAACATCCCCAGATTTGGGACACGACCGATTTTTGTTCCCCTCTCCCCCTGAGCCAAAGTTTTAAGGCTGCAACTTATTCGTCCGATGATCAATGAACTTTGCTAGCCAAAGCACCGCATAAATCATCAACACATAGGCCGAAGCCAATAACAGTATCTTTAGAACCATCCTGTCCCCCAATAAAACATTGATATGGTTATGAATGAAATTTGACCAGCCCCATTGCTCCACAAGACACCGTGAATCAGCGGTCTCCCATCACGATTAATCTGATTCACCATTATCACGAATGGCAAAACCAGCCCCACCGTTGATTGGGACAACGTTTCAGTCTTCTTGAGAAACTCAAAACAGATTAATTTTTGCTAGTCTTAGTCCTAAAATTGAGCCACTATCAACCCAATTTCCCCACACCCTGGGACTAGCGTTTATTTATTTGGACTCCGGTTCGCCGAAAAAGTGGCGGACACAAAAGTAGTACTTTACGGCGCACATTCGACAGTGTAAAACTGGAACACAGACAAAACTGAATTCCCTAACATCTATCTTTAATTGGCTGCAAATCCTTATATTCAGACTAACATAGGCAGTTGGAATCTGGTGAAGTTTTTCTCAAAATCCGGGCAAAAAAAGTAGAACAAAATCTGGGCAATGACCGGGGAGATCCAGAAAATCCAGAATCGCCATTTTTATCTCTGGAGGCGTTATCTTAAAATAAGCATCAAGTTATGTAAACTTTCGTAAACGCATCTGCCAAGTTTGGCTAGCCGATGATCTCTACTACCTCCCTGTTTGCCCCCGTTGATCAAGACCTCCGTTTGTTGACGGATAACCTCAAGCGGCTTGTCGGTGCTCGACATCCCATTTTAGGGGCGGCGGCAGAACATTTGTTTGAGGCGGGAGGAAAGCGGGTTAGGCCGGCGATCGTGCTATTGGTATCGCGGGCAACCTTGTTAGATCAGGAGTTGACTGCCCGCCACCGCCGGTTGGCCGAAATTACAGAAATGATTCACACAGCGAGTTTAGTTCATGATGATGTGGTGGATGAGGCGGATTTGCGTCGTAATGTGCCGACGGTGAATAGCTTATTTGATAATCGGGTGGCGGTGTTGGCGGGGGATTTTCTTTTTGCCCAGTCGTCTTGGTATTTGGCCAATTTGGACAATTTGGAGGTGGTGAAGCTGCTTTCGGAGGTGATTCGGGATTTTGCGGAGGGGGAGATTTTACAGAGTATTAATCGTTTTGACACCGATACGACGTTAGAAACCTATCTAGAAAAAAGTTATTTTAAAACGGCGTCTTTGATTGCCAATAGTGCGAAGGCGGCAGGGGTGTTGAGTGAAGTTTCGTCTGATCTGTGCGATCATCTTTACGAATATGGGCGGCATTTGGGTTTAGCGTTTCAAATTGTGGATGATATTTTGGATTTTATTTCGCCGACAGAGGTGTTGGGCAAACCTGCTGGCTCAGATTTGATTAGCGGCAATATTACGGTTCCGGCGTTGTTTGCGATGGAGGAAGAGCCGTTTCTACGGACGTTGATTGAGCGGGAGTTTGCCCAGGCGGGGGATATTGAACAGGCTTTGCATTTGGTTAAAAGTGGTGATGGTATTCGGCGATCGCGGGAATTGGCGGCAACCCACGCCCAACTGGCTCGGCAAAATTTGGGCTGTTTAGGGGTTTCGGCATCTCGTGAGTCTTTGTTGGAATTGATTGACTATGTTTTGAGTCGTTTGTATTGATGCAAGGGGGAAGAGATATCGCGTCTTCAGGCTTGCTGGTGAAAATTTTGTACTCCACTAAGGTCAGTTCAATCTTGATTGCTAGACGTTACTCTCTGCATTATCTGACCTTGATCATTGGGGGCATTGCTATGGGGTTGGCCACGGCTCCCCTGGGTTGGACTTGGACGGCATGGTTTGCCCAAATTCCTCTCTGGTGGGTGGTTTTAAGTCCTAATCATCATTTAATCGCGCTGAAACTCCCTGTAAAACAGGCTTTAACGGCGATCGCCTGGGGAGGGGGATTTTATGGCTGTGCTCTCTTTTGGATCACTGGGGTTCATCCCATGACTTGGTTGGGCGTACCTTGGTTAGTGAGTTTGGCGATCGCCCTATTTTGTTGGCTGGCCATCACCTTTTGGGGGACAATACTTGTGTTTTGCTGGTTGGTTGCCGTAGGCTGGTGGCAAAAAACGACGACAAAACGATTAACAAATTCTTCAAATCCCTATTCCCATCAATCAATTTTTGCCAATGGCTTACTACTACTTTGGGGCGTGACCAGTTGGGGCGGCTTAGAAGCCCTCTGGAGTCGGTCGATTCTGTGGTGGAGCCCATTGGCCTATACCCAAAGTCCGAGCCAATTAGCCCTATTGCAATGGCTTAATTTAAGTGGTACAAGTCTTATTACTGGGGCGATTGTTTTAATTAATGGTCTGTTAGCGTTGGGTTTAATTCAGTTTGTTCAAAAGGCGAAAAAGCCGGGTTTAGGCCATTGTTTGACGGCATTAATTATCTGGCTAGGGTTGCAAGGGGGCGGTTATTTAATGTATCAGCAACCCTTAGCTGATCGCCCTGATCAAGCCATTAAAATCGGGATTATTCAGGGTAATATTGCCAATGAAATTAAGTTTAATAGTGAGGGCTGGAAAAAGGCGATCGCCGGTTATACGGAAGGCTATCAAGTATTAGCGAGCCAAGGCGTTGATCTGGTTTTAACCCCGGAAGGTGCTTTACCCTATTTGTGGGAAACCATTGTCGCCCAAAGTAGTTTTTATCAAGCAATTTTACAAAGCAAAATCCCCGTTTTATTGGGAGCCTATGATCGTAAAAATGACGGTTATACTAACAGTTTATTAAGTATTAATGCCCAAGGAAAATTAATCGACCGTTACGACAAAGTCAAGCTAGTTCCCCTCGGTGAATATATTCCTTTAGCCAATATTTTGGGCAAGTTCATTCAACGCCTTTCCCCCCTCAAAGATCAACTTATTCCCGGCGATCGCCCTGGGGCTCTCCAAACCCCTTTTGGTAAAGCTGTGGTCAGTATTTGTTACGAATCTGCCTTTCCCGAACTGTTTCGCCAACAGATTTTGCAAGGGGGAGAATTTATTCTGTCTAGTGCGAATAATGCCCACTACAGCACTGCCATGCCTGCCCAACACCATGCCCTCGATGTGATGCGGGCCATTGAAGGCGATCGCTGGTTAGCGAGGGCCACCAATACAGGCTACTCGGCCATTATTTCCCCCCAAGGCGACACCCTCTGGCGATCGGCGATCGACCAATATCAGCTTCATGCCGGTACGATCTATCGCCGCCAAACCCAAACGTTATATACTCGCTGGGGCGATTGGTTAACCATTTGTTTATTTGTCCTGAGTGGTGTGGCTTGGCTGGGGTTACGGACTAAACGCTAGTTTTCGTGCTTTTAAGACGACCTAATCCCTCTTGCGAAAGTAAAAGGTGTCAATCCAGGCGGTTTGACCAGTCCTCGTCTGCGTCTTCATCGTGAGCAAACCCATTATATATAAAGGAAGTCGAGGGCATAGTTACAGAGTTGGTCGTCTTGCCAGTTTTTCATAACTTGGTCGCCATTATTCTCAACAGGACAAGACGATGGCGGCAAAGTATTCTGTTTTTAGAATAAAAGAGTTGTGCATACGATAGGGATACTATATGATGTAGAGGCGATATTCCTGGAGAGGATTTTAGGATATGAGGCGGATATATCAAGTGTTAGAGGGTTTATCCCGTGGTTCTTCAGATAATTCCCTAGAGCTACTAAATAAATTGATTGAGCATCCTAACGGTGTTCAACTGCTGGAGTTGTTTAAGGATGTCTGTGAGCGGACACAGCAAAATCAGCAAGCGGCTATCGAAATTGTTAAAGGTCGTTCCGCCAGTCGAGTAATGTTGTTAAATGCACTAGATTGGGCCAGAGAACAATTAATCATTGTCAGTCCTTGGCTGAGTAAGCGGAGCATTGATCAAGATATCCTCTTAAGGATCAATGCCTTGCTGGATAGGGGTTGTCGCTTAGCGATTGGCTGGGGATACAGTTACGATATTCGAGGACTTCATCCTGATGGTCGGTTAATTCACATTAGCAAAGATGGTCAGTGTATTGTTCACGTAGATAGTACGAGGAGTTATGATGCTTACCCCGATTTGGTTAAATTGAGAAATAAATATCCTGAACAATTTGAATTAAAGTTATTGGGAACACATGAAAAATATCTTATTTGCGATCGCCAATTTGCGTTAATGAGTAGTCATAATGTGTTGAGTTCGCGGGAAACGCTCTATGGACCAAGGGAAATTGGTTGAAAAACCAATGATCCTGATTTACTGGATGAGCAAATTAAAATATTCCAGGAAGCTCCAGACCTTCTCCTGAATCTTAGATTGGCTAAAGAATTCAGTCGTTGTTAAGCTTTTTTAGTCGATCTTCCAACAAAGTATTCTAAATATGTCATAATAAATTAGAGGCGAATCGGGGTGAGTCAGCAATGGCAAATTAAATTTTATCGTCAAGCCAACGGAACAGAACCCGTCAAGGACTTTTTGCAACTATCTGTGCTTACTTCGGCAGAGTTGAAGCAAATCAAGGCTCGTCTTAAACGATTACAAGACATTGGTTTCATGTTAATGGTAGAGCGATCAGATATTTTAGAAAAAGTTGATGATAATCTCTACGCTTTACGTTTAGCCAATACACCTAATAACCCTCGTATTTTTCTTTGTTTTGTCAAGGAAAGACTTCAAATTTATTTGTTACACGGTTACAAGAAAAAAACTCGTAAAATTCCGAAACAACATTTAAACATTGCCCTACAGCGCAAGGATTCAATTCTCAACCAAGGAGACGACTATGACACTCAATAACCACGAAGGCAGTGATGTTTTCGATTATTTCAAAGAGGTTCTGCCAGAAACATCAGAAACTCACTTGATTGAATGTCAAGAATTATTCCGTATTGATCTCACTCAGGCGATGAGAAATCTTCGTAAAGCAACGGGATTGACCCAAAAAGAGGTTGCGGAAAAATTGGGGGTCACTCAAAGTTGGGTCTCTAAGCTGGAAAGTGCGAATAATGATCATACTTTTGAATCTGTTTTAGCCTATTTAGACGCATTGGGAGCAGATTTTGAAGCCTTAATTTATTTGCAGGGCAAGGAATTTACTCGTGTTAGCACCGAATTAAAACCAATAAATGAAAATGAAATTCAAACAAGGGAAGCTCAAACAGAATCTCCTTTAAATTTAGTGCCGATAGAATCTCAAAATAAGTTCTCTCAAATTAATAACATGATTAGCAAACAAGGTCTTTGGGGAGCCGTAGCAGCATGAAAGTTATTACCTTTTATTCCTATAAAGGTGGCGTTGGCCGAACCTTAGCTGCTTCTAATTTTGCGGTTTATTTGGCTAAACTTGGGCTAAAAACTGTTGTTATTGATTTTGATTTGGAAGCCCCTGGCATTGACGCTAAATTTGGCTTGCCTGAGCTATCATGTAATCAAAAAGGCTTACTAGATTATATTTTGGTATTCCAGCAAACTAACCAAGCAATGGAATCACTACAGGATATTCTGATTCCTGTTCCCTTTGATAATACCGAAAAAAACACTCTCTGGTTAATTCCCGCAGGTCAATATTTATCTGAAAACTACTATCGTCAATTAAATCAATTAGATTGGAGCATTATTTTCTCAGAAGATCGTGATGGAGTCAGCTTTTTTCAACAATTTTTGGCTCGTATTAAATCAGAATTAAATGCAGATTTTGTAATTATTGATTCTCGTACAGGAATTACAGAAAGTGCGGGGTTATGTACTCAGCAGTTAGCGGATGAAGTTGTGATGCTCTCTTCTTTAAGCTCGGAAAGTATTCGAGTGACGAAGCATATTAAAGAACTTATTCAAAATAGTCAAATTTCCAAAGCATTAGGCAAAAATATTGATATAAAAGTTGTTGTTTCTCGTGTTCCTAAACCTGATGATTTATTCGGTTTTAAGGAGAAGTGCTGCCAAACTTTTGAAGCAGGTGATGATAAATTATTCTTTCTATTTTCTTGTCCAGCATTAGAACTCAATGAGTTTTTAGCGATTAATGAACCAGAAGTAAATGAAGAGTTAGTAAATAACTATGTTAAACTTTTCTATGCTCTTGACTTAGAACTTGCAGAAGATAAAATTATTGCAGAAATTGAGAATGTGACTCGTCGTATTTTACGCCTCTCTCCGAAAGAAGCCGAGCAAAGTATTATTAAATTAGCAACAATTTATCCCCATATTGAGGCTTATCGAGCAGCAATGTACTTTTTTAGGCTAAAAGATGACCTTAAAAACTCTGGTCATTTTGCAGAAAAAATATTCAATATCTTACCAGATGACAATGAATCTCAAACGATTCTTGCTAAAGACTATTTGAGAAAAGGTCAGTTTATGTATGATAATAAAGACTTTGTTAAAAAAGCGATTAATATTATCGATGCTGTTAACCAAAAGAATCAATTAACTCACAAAGAAATATATGATTATGCAAAATTCTTAATGGCTACAAAGAACTATAAACAAGCTTTAAAAGTCATACTTAACTTAGCTGATAATGATAGGGTTATAGATTATGTGCGTCGTGACTCTTATTTAATTGCTTCTAAGTGCGCCCATGAGTTACAAGATTTTACACTTGCTAACGAATGTGAATCTAAAGCAAATTCAATAGAAATTGATGACTTCTGATTGAGAACCTATATCTTTTAAGATAAAAAATAGCTCAGTATATTTGAATGCAAATTTCACTATGACATGGAAAACAGATTGAGCTTTTGCACCGGCAGGCTACGATTTTGAATAAACAGTAAGTTCAATACTACCGCAGCCTATTAGGGTAATTTATTGAGTTCCGCTAATAAATGACGACAGGCATCTTCGAGTAAATCAATCACATGGTCAAAACCGGCTTGACCGCCGTAATAGGGATCGGGCACTTCTTTGTCGTTGAAATTCTGGGCATAGTCACACATCATTTTAACTTTGTGGGCATAGTTTCCCTGGCGATCCTGCCTTAAAATGCCGTGATAATTATCTCGATCCATGGCCAAAATCAAGTCAAATTCTTCAAAATCTTCTACTAAAAATTGTCGAGATTGTCCCGTTACAGGATAACCCCGCTTGCGTAAACTTTCTCCCATGCGGCGATCGGGACTAGAGCCCACATGATAGCTAGAGGTTCCGGCGGAATCACACTCGAATTGCGCAATTAACCCCGCTTTCGCAATTTGGTAATTCATAATATTTTCCGCCGCTGGCGATCGGCAAATATTTCCCAAACAAACAAATAAAATTTTGGTTTTCATACCTTTTCAAAAAGAGAACGATTGCTAAATTATTCATTCTGAGGCGCAATTTTTAGACTAGGGGTTGCCACCTCTAGTTCCTCGGCGATCGCCTTACCATCACTATCAGGAAAAGACGGAGTCGCCCCATTCCCCCCAGAAGAGTTTTTGCCCCCATCCCCTTTCAAAAAGCGAAATTCTGCCTCCTTGACGACCGTATATAACACCGGCACCAGAAAAAGACTGAGAAGCGTCGAAATTAAATATCCCCCAAAAATCGCTGTTCCTAAAGACCATCGACTCATAGCCCCGGCCCCCGACGCAATCACCAACGGCCAAAACCCCACCAATCCCGAAATGGCCGTCATTAAAATCGGTCGCATCCGTTCCTTCGCTGCATAGGCCGCCGCTTGGGGAATCCTCATCCCCAAATCCATCGCTTGGTTAGCAAACTCCACAATCAAAATGGCGTTTTTACTGGCAAGACCAATTAACATCACCAACGCTACTTGGGCATAAACATTATTGTTAACCGTCGGCCAAACCGCACCAGAGAAAACCATGGCATTAGCCCGTAACAAAATCGCTCCCATGGCCCCCAGGATTGCCAAGGGAACCGTCATCATAATAATGGCCGGATCAATGTAGCTTTCATACTGGGCTGCCAACACGAGAAACACCATGATGAACGCTAACCCGAAAATAATCGGTGCTGCGCCACCGGATTGCTTTTCTTGGTAGCCTGTACCATACCAGGCATAACCCATCGAAGCCGGAAACATTTCATCCGCTAATTTTTCCATGGCTGCCATTGCCTGCCCCGTACTGTACCCCGCGGCGGGAGCCGCTTGCACATCGATCGCCGGGTAGATATTAAAGTGGGTCAAAATCGGCGGGTAAGTCGTATTGTTTACAGCTAATACATTACTGAGTTGGACTAAAGCCCCCGTGCGGGAACGAACGTAAAGCCGCGCAATATCACGGGGATTGGTGCGATATTGACTATCAGCCATGGCATACACCTGATAAAGTCGCCCTTCCAGCACAAACTGGTTGATGTAGCTCGACCCCATATAGGTACCGATGGTGGAAAAAACTTCAGAGATTTCAACATTTTGGGCGTTGGCCTTATCCCGATCCACAGCAATTTCCAGCAAGGGTGCATTGAAAGTGAATTGGGTGAATACGGAACGGGGATTAATGACTTTTTCTTGCCGCAGCTTAGCCATATAGGCTTGCACATAATTAGTGAAATCATTAATGGGTATGGAACCCCGATTTTGTACATAGAAATCCAATCCCCCGGTGCTACTCAGACCATCGACGGGGGGAGCGTTAACGGCGATGATTTGCGCTTCAGGAATTTGTTCGGCTAACTCACGGTTAATATCCGCTAATAAAGCAAACACCGATCCCTTGGGCCCAGGGCGGTCTTCCCAATTTTTTAATTTCACGAAAAATAACGACTTACTGCTATCATTTCCCAAAAAGCTGAATCCCCCCATCCCCAGGACGTGTTGCACCTCTTCCCGTCCTTCCATCACCTTCGTGGCCTTGAGGATAACGTCTTTGGTGTACTCAATGGAAACACCGGGGGGAGAATTACCCAATACGAAAAAATACCCCTGGTCTTCTTCCGGAATAAAACCCGTTGGGGTGGAACTATAAACCATCACAGTGGCGACAATACCGGCAATAAAGACGGGGATCGCCAATAACCGCACCCGAATCAGCACATTAACCACGTTGCCGTATCCATCTTTTAACCAGTCAAAAAAGCGATTAAACCAGTTGAAAAAGATCGCTAAGGGGCCATGTTGCTGTTGCTTCGGTTGCATTAATAAGGACGACATACTGGGGGAAAAACTGATGGCGTTGAAGGTGGAAACAGCTACCGATGCGGCCATAATCACCGCAAATTGCTTATAAACAATCCCTGTGGTGCCGGGAAAGAAGGTGACAGGGATAAACACGGCCATCAATACTAAGGAGGTGGAAATGACTGCTCCAGTTAACTCCCCCATGGCATCCAAAGAGGCTTGGAACGGCTGCATTCCCTGTTCGAGTTTGGTTTCGATCGCCTCCACCACCAGAATTCCATCATCCACCACCAGACCCGTAGCCAGGATCACCCCGAATAGGGTTAATTGGTTCAAACTAAAGCCAAAAGCCAGGGCAAAGGCCATCGCCCCAATCAAGGACACTGGAATAGCCAAAGCCGGAATCAGGGTAGTCCGCCAATTTTGCAGAAAGATAAAGATCACCAAAATCACCAGCAAAATGGCTTCGATCAAGGTCAAGACGGCTTCGTGCAAAGATGCCGTTACAAACAGGGTGTTATCTAACGCCACTTCTGCCTTCAGACCAGGGGGAAAACGGGGCGCCAGTTCCGCCATTTTCTCTTTAATTAAGTCTGCTGTATTGAGCGCATTAGTGCCGGGCAATTGATAAACCACCAGGGCGATCGCCGGTTTGCCGTCAAATAAAGAGGTTTGGATATAGTTTTGAGCCCCAATGGTGACGCGCCCCACGTCCTTAATTTTAATCAGCGAGCCATCGTCCCCCACCTTCACCACAATTTCGCCGGCCTCTTCTGCGGTCGTAAACCGTCCCAAGGCACGGGCATTGATTTGAAAGCGTTGTTCGTTATCGATGGGCGGCAGGTTCACTCCCCCTACCCCGACTTGAATATTTTGGTTACGAATCGCATTTTGAACATCGGCGGCCGTTAGTCCCCGCGCGGCCAGAGCATCGGGATTGAGCCAAAAGCGCATGGCATAGTCCGAGGCGCCAATGACAACCGCTGACCCCACCCCATCAAGACGTTTAATTTCATCCAACAGGACGCGATCAACAAAATTACTTACGAAAATATCGTCATAGATTGCTTTTCCCTGATTGTCCGACTCGGAGAAGACCCCATAGGCAATGGTGACGGAGGGGGATTGTTTCTGGGTGGTGACCCCTTGGCGGTTTACTTCCTCTGGTAGGGTTGCGCTGGCGATCGCCACGTTATTTTGGACTAACACCTGGGCGATATTGCGATCCATTTCCACCGGGAAATAAACGTTGATGGTGGTGGTGCCGGTGTTGTCGGTGGTGGAGTTCATGTAAATTACCTGCTCCGTCCCGTTGATTTGGCGTTCTAGGACGGTGGTGACATTATCCTCAGCGGTTTTGGCATCGGAGCCGACGTAATTGGTGGTGACCTGTACTTGTTTGGGGGCCAAGTCCGGTAATTTGGCCAGGGGCAACAGGGGAATGGCGATCGCCCCGATCAAAATGATCACAATCGTACAGACCGTGGTTAAGACGGGCTTTTTAATAAATACGTTGGAGATACTTAACAGCATGGCGATCGGTAACGACTGACAGGGCGGAGAAAAGGGTGGTCACTTTTAGGGGTGACGCAGACAAGACCAAAAAGCTTCCAAGCTTCAAATGCTTTTGCGAATCAAAACTCAGATTGAATGAGTTTATCTTACGAGGTTTTTTCGGCCATGCAAGCTCAATTCATCGCTCCTTAATGAGAGTTATCTTTTTGGGAGAGCTATTGACTGGGGCGATCGCCGTTTCCGAAAAATCCGCTTTAAAGGTGGGGGCGTCAGGGATCGCGCCGGTTTTCTCAGTGTTAAAACACCCTACCCTTTGAGGGCACAAACCCGTTGCCATTGTTGGGTGGTGACTTTGAAATTAGTGCTATTGGGGGCGCGGATCACTAATAATTCCCGCAGAATTTGATCCTGTTTCAGCTCATTGCGGCGTAGGGGTTGCCCCAATAATTTGCGGGTAAATTTGAGTTGGGCGCGGGGTTTATCCAATTTGGCATTTTTGGGCATCAGCCAATACTCTGGGTCAGGTAATTCGGGATAAATTTCTGGAGCTTTCACCACTTCGGCGATCGCATAAATCCCCGCATCAGCCCCGGCCATCCACACCAACACCCCATCGCCAATTTGAATTTCTTGGGCATAGCGAGTCACTAACCACGGTAATTCCTCTCGATCGCCGAGGGCATCCAGAATGCGGTAATACTTAGGATTGCCTTGAAATAACCAATAAGCCATTATTTTTTACCAGTTTTACCAAAATCAACTCAGCCAATAGGTCAGCCCTAACAAAATCACAATAAAGGTGATCGCCGCCAGAATAAAGCCATTATCGCGGGTATTCATACGCCGGGTATCTTCAAATTGGATCGCAGACGGTTCCGGCTTCGGGCGACGGGGACGACGCATTTGAGCACTAACCGGCTTAGTATTTTCCTGATTGGTCAGATCGGGGATGGAGGTTAACCATTCCGGCGGGCGGACTAATTGCGGCGCTTGCAAAATCGCCAACACCTGCTGACTTTGTTTACGACAATCGGGATGGGGATGGCGAACCAGTTTGCGACAGAGTTCTTTCGCTTTCTCTATATCCCCCGCCGCTTGATAGGCCATCGCCAACCATAACTGCGCTTCTCCCCCTTGCTTAGAGCCGATCGTGGTTAACTTCAGAGCCGCTTCAAGCTCTGCAATACTTTGGCGATATTGTCCCCGATCAAAGGCGGTCTTGCCTTGATTAAAACGTGTTAAAAATTGGCTTTGATCATTCTCAGTCATGGCTAACCGACGCTACATTCCCATAATTTCATAGCCGGAATCAACGTAAATGATTTGTCCGGTAATGCCACTGGCTAAATCACTGGCCAAAAAGGCCGCCGTATTACCCACTTCCGTTTGAGTGACGGTGCGCTTCAATGGTGCAATTTCTTCAACGTGGTGAATCATGTCTAAAATTCCCCCCACCGCCGAAGAAGCCAGGGTGCGGATGGGGCCAGCAGAAATGCCATTGACCCGAATTTTATCCGGGCCCATTTCCGCCGCCAAGTAACGCACGGTCATTTCCAATCCCGCTTTGGCTACTCCCATTAGGTTGTAGTTAGGAATCACTTTAACCCCACCAAAATAGGTCAGGGTAATAATACTGCCGCCATCGGTCATCAAGGGTTTTGCTCCCCGTGCTAAGCGACCCAGGGAGTAAGTGCTGATTTCCATCGCCTGACTGAAGGCCTCGCGGGGAATGTCGGTGTAATTGCCCGTTAAGCCAGATTTATCTGCAAAGGCAAGGCAATGGATCAAAATATCGAGCTTGCCCCATTTTTCCTTCACCGCCGCAAATAACTCGTCTACTTGGGCATCATTCTGCACATCCCCCGGCAACACCAAACTGGGATTCAGCGGCTCGGTGAGTTCCCGCACTTTTTTCTCGAAGCGTCCTTTTTCATCGGGTAAATAGCTGACGCCAATTTCGGCCCCCGCTTGATGGAGTTGTTGGGCAATGCCCCAGGCGATCGAACGATTATTAGCAATGCCGGTGACAAAGGCATGTTTGCCGCTGAGATCTAACATAATTTCTGAAATTATCCTTGCTCAAAACAGTGGTGGGGCGATGTTTTTGCCCAATAGATAACTATACTCCTTCGCCTGAGCCCTCCCATGATGAAAATTGCTTCCGGCTGGGTAGGAGTAACAGAAAGTCAACTTTTTAAAGTTAATTTAGTCGAAAAATATTGTATTTCAGGAATAAAGTGAATGGATTTGACTCAGTAACTATAGTGACTCAGCCTTTCATGGGAAAAAATTTACCGTTTGTACTGTGAATTGATAGTGAAATTTTTCAGCTAAATTCAACTGTTTTTTCTAGGGTTTGGCAGTTAAATGGAAAAATAGCGCTGATGGTTTTACTGCTACAAAATCAGTTCATGATTTCTTGTTTTTGCCCTTAGAGCAACGGAAGTCTTGACAGAAAGAGGGTTATGGGCTTGTGGATGTCACTAAAAATTTTTAGTTCAATTGGTTTAATTGCTTGATTTTACGATTATCGCTAAATTTATTAAAGATTTTGCACTGGTAAAAGTTGCCATTAGTTTATTAATGCCCTCTTCTTTCCCGCCTAACGGTTCCGCAGATTCCTCCCCTGTCACAAATCCCCAGCGCCAAGCAGTGCCGGTCAATTACGAGTACAGCGTTAATCTACCAGAGTTATTAGCGCAACTGAATTTATCGATTCTCATTTCCACCTACCAAGCGGGACGGGTGGCCAGTCTGGGCGTCCATCAAGGGGAGTTGCGGGTGGGGTTTGCTCATTTTGATCAGGCCATGGGCTTAACTCGCACGGCCACGGGGATCGCCGTCGGCGCGAAAAAGGAGATTTGGTTTTTGCCCGCGAGTAAAGATATTGCCCCCCAAATTAAGCCAGAGGGAGAGCGGGATATGGCCTTTTTGGCCCGTTCTTGCCACCAGACGGGGCCGATTATGGGCCATGATTTGGCCTTTAGTCAGGGTCGGCTCTGGGTGGTGAATACCTTGTTTGATTGTTTGGCGACGGTGGAGGGGAATTGGAGTTTCGCGCCCCAGTGGAAACCACCTTTTATTGCGGAAATCGCCCCCGGAGATCGCTGTCATCTGAATGGTTTGGCCCTAGGGGAAGATGGGTTTCCAGCCTATGTTACGGCGTTGGGGGAAACCAACGAGGAAAACGGCTGGCGGGAAAATAAGGCCACCGGCGGTTGTCTGCTGGAGGTGAAAAGCGGGGACGTAGTTTTGCGGGGGTTGTCTATGCCCCATTCCCCCCGGCTTTATCAAGGTTTGCTCTATTTTCTGGATTCGGGGCGAGGAACCCTTAATCTCTGCGATCGCCTCAAGGGTGAATCTGAGGTCATTGCTGAATTGCCGGGCTTTACCCGTGGGTTGGACTGTTGGGAGGGTCACGCTTTTGTGGGGTTGTCCCAAATCCGGGAAACGGCGGTGTTTGGAGGCCTGCCCCTGGATGATCGTCGGCAAAATCTGCGCTGTGGGTTGGCGATCGTCAATCTGGCGGCGCGGCAGGTGGTGGGCACTTTCTGGTTCAACAGCGGGGTGGAGGAGGTGTTTGCTGTCTCTGTCCTACCGGGCTACCGCAACCCGGCGCTGATTGGCCCCAATACGGAACTGGACGATGCTCAGTCAGTTTGGCTAGTGCCGTCAATGGCTTGATTCACTTTTGTTTTTTCAATTTCAACACCCTTCGGAGATTTTTATGACCGTTCCCTTGTTAGTTAAAGACATCTTCTCCGGCGCTAATGGCTCCAACCCCGTTAATTTAACGGCTGTGGGGAATATCCTATATTTCCAAGCCTTAGACGGGGTGAATGGCTTGGAACTCTGGAAGAGCGACGGCGCGGCGGCAGGCACTGTTCTCGTCAAGGACATCAACCCCGGCTCTGCTAGTTCCTATGCCAATTTTCTAACAGCCGTGGGAAATACCCTCTACTTCCAAGCCAATGACGGGGTAAATGGCTATGAGTTATGGAAGAGCGACGGCGCGGCGGCGGGCACTGTTCTCGTCAAGGACATCCGCTTCGGCTTGCCCGGTGGCTCATACCCCAGTAATCTAACAGCGGTGGGGAATACCCTCTACTTCCGCGCTTTTGACGGGGTGAGTGGCTCTGAACTGTGGAAGAGCGACGGCACGGCAGAGGGCACTGTTCTCGTCAAGGACAACCCCGGTTCTTCCATTCCCAGTAATCTAACAGCGGTGGGGAATACCCTCTACTTCCAAGCTCTTAACGGCGTCGGCCTTGAACTGTGGAAGAGCGACGGCACGGCGGCGGGCACTGTTCTCGTCAAGGACATCTTCCCCGGTTCTTTGAGCTCCAGCCCCCAAGAGCTAACAGTGGTGGGGAACACTCTCTTCTTCACCGCTGATGACGGCGTAAACGGTCGGGAACTGTGGAAGAGCGACGGCACGACAGAGGGCACTGTTCTCGTTAAGGACATCACCCCCGGCGCTTATAGTTCTTATTCTCCCCGTAATCTAACAGCGGTGGGGAATACCCTCTACTTCACCGCCAGTGATGGAGTAAACGGTCGGGAACTGTGGAAAAGCGACGGCACTGCGGCGGGCACCGTTCTCGTTAAGGATATCCGCCCCGGTTCTCCTGGCTCCATCCCCCAAAATTTAACAGCGGTGGGGAATACCCTCTACTTCACTGCCTTTGACGGTGTAAATAACTATGAACTGTGGAAGAGCGACGGCACAGCGACGGGTACTGTTCTCGTCAAAGACATCCTCCCCGGTCCTTATAGCTCATACCTTAGTAATCTAACAGCAGTGGGAAATATCCTCTACTTCACCGCCGATGACCGCATTAGCGGCGACGAACTGTGGAAGAGCGACGGCACAGAGGCCGGCACTGTTCTGGTGAAAGATGTCCTCCCCGGCGCTTATGGCTCTTTCCCCGGTGATTTAGCCGCTGTGGGGAATATTCTCTACTTCACCGCTAACGACGGAGTAAACGGTCGGGAACTCTGGGTCTTAGATACAAACCCAGGTAGTACTTTTACCGGCACAACAGGTAACAACGTTCTGAACGGCACAACCGGCGCTGATACTTTAATTGGTTTAGCTGGGAATGACACCTACACCGTCAATAGTGTTGGCGATGTCGTGACTGAAAACGTCAATGAGGGCACTGACACCGTTAAATCTGATCTTAGCTATACCCTACCCGACAACGTTGAAAACCTCACCCTTAACGGTAGTTCTAACATCAACGGAGCAGGGAACGCCCTTAATAACGTCCTTACCGGCAATACAGGGGCTAATGTCTTGACAGGGAATGCAGGCAATGATCGCCTAGATGGCAAAGCCGGAGCCGATACCATGATTGGTGGACTGGGCAACGATACCTACACCGTCGATAACATTGGCGATGTGGTCACCGAAAACCTCAACGAAGGTACTGATGCCGTCACAGCGTCCATTGACTACACCCTCGGCGCTAACCTCGAAAACCTCACCCTGTCAGGAACCGCCAACCTGAACGGTACAGGGAACGACCTCAACAACACCCTCAACGGCAACTCTGGCAACAACACCCTCACCGGTTTAGCAGGTAACGATCGCCTAGATGGCAAAGCCGGGGCTGATACCCTAATCGGCGGACTGGGCAACGACACCTATATCGTCGATAACGTTGGCGATGTGGTGACTGAAAACCTCAACGAAGGAACTGATGCCGTCACAGCATCCATCAATTACACCCTCGGCACTAACCTCGAAAACCTGACCCTCACCGGTAGCGCCAATCTTAACGGCACCGGTAACACCCTCAACAACAAACTGGTGGGTAACACGGGGGCAAATATCCTCAATGGTGGCGCAGGACTAGATACCCTTACTGGGGGAACGGGAGCCGATACCTTTGTTTTCCGCTTTGGGGAGTCCACCGCCACGGCATTGGATCGCATCACCGACTTTGCCATTGGCACCGATAAAATTGACCTGTTAACCCAAGGGGGAGCCGCTACGGGAGCACCCGTAGCCTTTACCCGCGCAGCGGATAGTGCCACTACTGTAGTCAATACCGTTGTGACTAACGTGTTTGCTGATGTCGATGGTGCCACAGTCGGTAGTCAAGCTCTGGCGGTTAATAGCGCTGCCTTAGTGAAAGCCGGAACCTCAACCTACCTCTTCGTTAATGATGGGGTCGCAGGCTTCCAAAGCGCTAATGATTTGGTGATTAACCTCACCGGCATTACGGGAACCTTACCGGCTTTCGGTTCGATTACAGTGAGTAACTTCTTTGTCTAACCTCAGGGGGGATTCTGGAAAACGAGTCCCCCTTTTATTTCAAACCCTTAACCAAAACGCCGGCGATCGCCAACCTTTCGCATAAGCTAATGTCCCCGCTAAATCATTGAGTTTTGTATCCGCTCATGGCAATCTAGGTCTGAGGCTCAATCCAAATCCTGCGGCGATCGTGATCATCAACATCGCCAGGATTTCAGTCCCCTGTGACGCCTTAAACCAATACCATTCATAACACCACTAACCATGAGCACCCCCATCGAAGGGATCGCCCCCCACGGCGGCCAACTGATTAATCGCATTGCCAGTGAAGCAGAACGAAAAGAATTCCTTGCCCAGGCCGACCAACTTCCCCGGGTTCAACTTGACGAGCGGGCTACCTCTGACCTCGTAATGATTGCGATCGGTGGCTTTAGTCCCCTCAAAGGCTTCATGGAACAAGCCGACTATGAACGGGTAGTCGAAGAAATGTACCTGACCAATGGTTTACCCTGGGCAGTTCCCATCACCCTCTCAGTAACGGAAGAAGTCGCGGCTCCCTTACAACTCGGCAATTGGGTGCGCTTGGATGACCCCAGTGGTAAATTTATCGGGGTATTGGAATTAACCCAAAAATATCACTATAACAAAGCCCACGAAGCCCAAAACGTTTACCGCACCGATGATCAAGCCCATCCCGGGGTCAAAGTTGTCTACGATCAAGGACCGATTAACCTCGCCGGGCCCATTTGGCTATTAGAGCGCGAAGCCCATCCCCTATTTCCTGACTATCAAATTGATCCCGCCGCTTCCCGGAAACTGTTTGCCGAAAAAGGCTGGAAAACCATTGTCGGCTTTCAAACCCGTAACCCCATTCACCGCGCCCACGAATATATTCAAAAATGCGCGTTAGAAATTGTTGATGGGCTATTTCTCCATCCCTTGGTAGGTGCCACTAAAAGTGATGACATTCCAGCCGATGTGCGGATGCGTTGCTACGAAATTATGTTGGAGCATTATTTCCCCCAAGATCGGGTTATTTTGGGCATTAACCCTTCTGCCATGCGCTATGCCGGGCCACGGGAAGCCATTTTCCATGCCTTAATTCGCAAAAATTATGGCTGTACCCATTTCATCGTAGGACGGGATCATGCCGGGGTAGGTGATTATTACGGCACTTACGATGCCCAAGAGATTTTTGACCAGTTCAAACCCGAAGAATTGGGGATCGTGCCGATGAAGTTTGAACATGCCTTCTATTGCAAACGTACCTTACAAATGGCAACGACCAAAACTAGCCCTAGTGGCCCTGAGGATCGGATTCATTTATCGGGCACTAAAGTTCGCGCTCTGTTACGGGATGGTCAATTGCCCCCGCCGGAATTTTCTCGTCCAGAAGTGGCGGCGGAATTAATTCGCGCGATGCAAGCCGAATAGGATCAGGATTGTTCTAACCTTTCGGGATAATGATGGCGGTTGATCATGGTGTCCCGCCCTATTGAGCCTAAGACACCATTGTTATCCTGATGGAATCGTCTCATTTTTTCCATTGCCACCATGACATTTGACCGACGAACCTTTTTGCGCGGCGGCATGGCCCTCGGTTTTGGGTCGTGGGTGTGGAGTCGAGGGGGACAGCACCTAGCTCAATCCCTTGCGGCTTCACCAGGCCAAAGACTGGCGTTATTGATTGGTGTGGAGTCGGTGGGGGGCGGTCTGGGGAAATTAAAGGGCTGTGGATCGGATGTGGAGATGTTGGCGGAGGTTTTACAGTTACGTTACGGGTTTTTGGCGTCGGATATTGTTACTCTGACCCAGCAGCAGGGGTCGTTAGCCCAAATTAGTGAGACGTTTGCAGGGCATTTGCAGCAACGGGCGCGGAAAGGGGATGGGGTGGTGGTTTACTTTAGTGGTTACGGAACCTATACACCGCCCCAAAGCATTAGTCTTTCCCCCAGTTGGGAACAGGCGATTCCTTCTTTAGGGTTATTGCCCGCCGATGGCTTGATGGATGGCGACCGCCCCCAGAGTTTAGGGTTAGGGACTTTGATCGGTTGGTTGCAATCCTTGAAAACCAAACAAATTATGTTAATTCTTGATTGTGGCTTTGCTCCAACTGCCACTCAGTTTCAAGGCAATCTTCGTTCCCGGAGTGGGGGGAGTTTAGCAGTCAATTCTGCGACGGCGATTGCCAATGGCCTAACTACCCCCAAGTTCTCCTTAACCCCGGTAACGTTAATCAGTGCCGCTGCCCCTGGGCAAACTGCTGTGGAAGGACAAATGGCTATGACCACAACGGGTTTATTTACCTATGGCTTAATCCAAAGTTTGTGGGAGGCGGCTAGTGCCAATTTGATGACGAGTCTTTGGGATCATAGTCGTTTGCTGTTGGTGCCCCGCCTGGGAAGCAGGCAAACTCCCCAATGGCAAGCCGCAAACAATTCCCCTGACTTTTTATCATCTCTGCCCAGTGTGGTCGCTGGGGAAGGCGGAATTTTACCCGGTGCGATCAGTCCTGCGCTCCAGAGTCATTTAGCAGGTTTGTCTCCCCTGGTTCAGCAAAAAGCCCTGCTGCATTCCTTTTACCAAGCCACGGCAATCTCGCAGAGATCCACTATGGGGGACGCTACCCAAATTCCCTTTGCGCCCCCGCCCCTGTGGCAAGTCAGCAATATTAAAGGTCAACGCATTAGTCTGGTTCCCCTGAATCCAGCCAGTGCCGATCAAGACGAAGAAAAAAACGTGGAAGTCCCCCTCTCTGATGTGATCGCCTTGGGGAGTTTGCGAGAAATTTACCGAGCCATACCAAAATCCTTGGCCTTGACCGTGGCCCTAGGGGATGACTTAGAACGTATTGAACGGGTGGATGCCACCAGCGCCTTTGGGGCGATCGCCACCGTGGAAGCGATCATTAATGCCGGAGACGGCCGCGCCGATTGTGTGTTTGGCAAACTCGATGCCCATCGTTATACCCTGTTTTCGGAAGGGGGAAAACCGTTCCAGCCCTTGACCGAATCGGAATCCAGCGGGGCGATTAAGACCGTAGTCAGCACCTTGGAATCGTCTTTGAATCAACTGTTAGCCCTTAAATGGTTAACCCTGTTGGCCAACGCCGACAGTACCCGTCTCGGAGTGCAAATGAGTTTGACCCAGCAAAACAGTGGCGATAATCCCCTGCCCCGCTCCCTCTATGCATGGCGATCGCCCCGAGATCCGCTAGGTAGTGCGCCCCATTTGCCAAAATCCCAAAATTCAGACAGCCGGGATTATGCCCCTAATGTCCCATCCGCTCCCCCGGACTTTTTACCCACCGCTACCGCCAACCAAACCCTGCAATGTCAACTCGAAAATTTTAGTAATGAGACGTTGTACGGCTGTTTATTGGGCATTGATAATCGAAACTTAGGAGTCGCAGGCATTTTTGACCCCCAATTAATGCTCTTAAAACCCCTACAACGTTTGACCCTTCCCCGTAACGATGCTCCCCTGTGGTCGGTCAGTAGTGAAAAAGGGATCGCCCAGTGGTTTTTAGTCTTGTCCCGTCATCCCCTACCATCCACCCTCGCTGCCCTCGCCCAACAAGTGACCAGCAACAATACCCCCCCATCCACCCTGACCCTGCCCTCTCGCCTGCTGGTACTTAAAAATTTGCTGTCGGTGGTGTTGGCCCTGGTCGAGGATTTATCGCGTCATCCCCCCGCTGGGGTCTCGGTTGCCGATGATGTTATCCTATGGGACACCGCCGATTGGTTAAGTTTGCCAATAATGTATCAAGTCCTTTAAAAAACCTCGCAATACGGGGATTCCTTGTTAGGATATTAGACGTTCTGGGGTTGAATTGGCGCTACTCGGGCTTCCGAGAAACCATCACAACCTTCCTTGAATCATCGCCTGTCCCACTTTATTGCCCATGTCATCTTCTTTGCCCGCTTCGACCCAACATCGGCTTCAACAATTACCGCAAATTCCGAGTGTTTGGGAAGGCGATCGCCGTCCACTCGGCCCCAGCAAGCCCTTTTTGGAAAATGACCCCGACCAATCCGGGGACTGCATTTTGTGGGTGGATGGCAGTGAAGGCTTAGTACGTTCCATGGATGTCATTCCCGAAGATGCCGGGCTAGAAACGGTGGTAAGAACCCTGATTCGGGCCATGGAAGTCCCCCGTGCCCCCGCCCCTCCCTGTCGGCCCAAAAAAATCGTTGTTCGTAACCGAGAAATTCAATTTTTATTACGGGGTGTGCTGCAAGGGCTAGACATTAGTATTGACTATCAGCCCAACTTACCCCTGATTGATGAACTCTTTCGTAGCTTTGACTCCCCGGATTTAGCCCGTCCCGCGCCCCTCCCCCCCGACTTCACCGGCCCACTAGAGTCCTTGGCCCATCAAATTTGGTCATTAGCCCCCTGGGAAGTCCTCGCCGATCATGACATTATCGCCCTGGAACTAATGTTGCCAGAGGAGCCACAAACCCTCTATGCCTGTGTGATGGGAATGTTGGGCCAAGAATATGGCATCATCCTTTACCGTTCCCTCGAATCCCTCCGTCAGTTTCGGGATATGGCGCTGGTGGAAAAATCCCCCTCAGCCCTAGAGCAAGCTTTTTTGTCCCAAGATTGTTGGTTTTTAAACTACGAATTCGACGATGAAGCGGAAGACCGGCCGAGCGATCAGGAAGGGGAGCCCATTTTTGGTAGCATCCATCCCCTCGAAGGTATTCGTCCTTTTTTAGATGAAACCGAGGCTTTGACGCTTTATTTTGCCCTAGAAGGACTGCGGCGATTTGTCAAAAACAACCAAGATTCCTTGAGCTATGACCCGATTCCGACCCTAAATCAGCGCTTACGGATTAAGCATCCCCTCCAAGCCAAGGACAAAAAACAGGAACTGATCGTTAATGTTGCTACTCAACCAGCTTTAGCTGCCGAATTTGTTGCCCAGCTTGATGATGATGATTTTCCGCTGGGATATTTGGATGATGATGATGACGACGATGATCCCGTTCTGACTGATGATTTAATTCCTGAGAATTCCTACATGAGTCTGGGAATGATTCCTTGGGATTTAGTCGAGCTGATTCGCGTGTCCCCGACGGTTCATTATCAAGCTTCTGAGGCGGTGACGAGGAAAGGGGATGGGATGCCGGTGTTGATGATCCAAACCTCCCGCCCCAAGGCCAAGGAATTGATTAATCGTTTGCGGAAAGAAGGCCCCATTACGGGCTTAGGTTTTAACCTAGGGGAAGATCCTTGGACGGAAACAAAATATGATTTAGGGGTTTTACAAACCCAAGATGAACATTTATTTTTATTTGGGGAGTTTTTGCTGGATTCCCCGACCCATAAACAGGCCCGTAAAAACTGGGAGCGACGCTGCAAGGATACCAAGGGTCATTGTGGGGTGTTGATTGCGATGGGGGTAACGGGGCAATCGAAGGGTAATCCTAAATTGCAGCACATGTTGGCCTATTTTGAGACGGAATTTTTAAGTCCTCAGGCCTTGGGACTTGGGCCGTTACAGTTGATGCCCAACTTGAATTTAGATTTTTAAGTCTGGTCTTGTGTTGTTCGCTGCTTGAGGTTAATCATATCTATGACAGGAAGAGACTTACATCAATTAATTGTGAGTAAATGGGGCCATTCCTTTGATGTGCAATTACGTCGCATTAAAGACCGGGTTTTTGTTCAAATTATGTGGCGTTATCTAGAACAAGCGTCTTTTCCTCTTTCAGAACAGGAGTATTTTGAGAATCTAGAGGCGATCGCCCAATATTTACAAGCGTGGGGCGGCTGTGAACAAGTGGAGCAGTTTTTGAGTCTAACAAAAGAGAAACCTCGTTTAGGCAAAGCGGTCAGTATTCCCCTAAATTTAGGCGTACGGGCCATAGAATGGTTTATTAATTAAAAAACACCTTTTAATCGCTGGCTAGTGTTAGATTGATGATTTTCCATGGTCTGATTGTTATGAATGTTGACGAGGAGATTGCAAAAAATTAAATTATGGAGAAAATTCGCATTGTCTTAATTGAAGATGAAGACCTGATTCGCACTGGGTTACGGGAGTCGTTATTAACAACGACTGATCAATCGCAATGGGTAGGTGAGGCGGCCGATGGTCAATCGGGGTTGGCGTTGATTGCCCAGACCCGCCCCGATGTGGCGATCATTGATATTGGTCTGCCGGATATGAGCGGGATTGAGATTACCCAACAAATTAAGTCTTGGCCCGTTGATCAACAATGTCGGGTGCTGATTTTAACGTTGAACCATTCAGAAAAGATCGTACTGGCTGCGTTTGCGGCGGGGGCCGATGCCTATTGTATGAAGGATAGTCGCACCGGACGTTTGGTGGAGGCTCTCCAGGCCATCCATGCAGGATTTGCTTGGATTGATCCGGCGATCGCCCGCATCGTCTTGTCCCAGCCCCCGGCCATTCGTCCCGTATCCCCCGATGTCATCATCCGCCATAACCTAACGGAACGAGAATTGGAGGTTTTACAGTTAATTGTGGATGGGGGGAGCAATGCTGATATTGCCGAAGCCCTTTATATCACCGTGGGAACCGTCAAAACCCATGTGCGGAATATCCTCAACAAACTGAGTGCGGATGATCGAACTGAGGCGGCGGTGCGGGCTTTGCGCTCAGGTTTAGTCGGCTAACAGTTTTGAGCGGTAATTCCCTATGTCAAGCCTTGATTGTGACCAAATGACGGCGCACCGCTTAGGGGATCTCTACGAGATTGCCACTGGGCAACGGGAGTATTTTCGCCAAGGTAAAACCCGATCAATTGCGGATCGGTTAGTGGCATTGCAGCGATTAAAACAAGCCATTCAAACACGGGAAACGGAAATTTTAGACGCCTTACAGCAGGATTTACACAAACCCTCTTTTGAAGGGTATGTCAATGAAGTGTTGGGCATTGGGCGCGAAATTACCCACATTAGTCAACATTTGCGGCAATGGTGTCAGCCCCAACGAGTCGCTACTAACAGCTTAGTGTTTCCGGCCACTGCCCAAATTCAGGCGGAACCCTTGGGGATGGTGTTGATTATTAGTCCCTGGAATTACCCCTTTTATCTCTGTTTGATGCCCTTAATTGGGGCGATCGCCGCAGGTAATTGCGCCATAGTTAAACCCTCGGAACTGGCTCCGGCCACCAGCCAATTGGTCAAGGAGTTAATTGCAAGCTGCTTTGATCCCGATTGGGTAACGGTGATCGAAGGGGATGAAACCGTTAGCCAGCAATTATTAGAAATTCCTTTTGATCATATTTTCTTTACCGGCAGTCCCAGGGTCGGCAAAATTGTCATGGCGGCGGCGGCCCAACAGTTAACCCCGGTGACGTTGGAATTGGGCGGCAAATCGCCTTGTATTGTGGCGGCGGATACTAATTTACGAGAAACGGCCAAGCGGATTATTTGGGGCAAAAGCGTTAATGCGGGTCAAACCTGTGTGGCTCCAGACTATTTGTTAGTGGAAGAAAGCTGTTTGCCGCAATTATTACCCTTGTTAAAACAGGCAATTACGGACTTTTTTGGTGAGGATCCGTCCCAAAGTGCTAATTATGGTCGGATTATTAGCGATCGCCATTGGTCGCGCTTAGTCAGTTTATTAAACCAAGGTCAGGTGATTCACGGGGGAGATTTTCACCAAGGCGATCGCTATTTTGCGCCCACCTTAATGGTGGAACCCGATTTAACCGCGCCGATTATGCAGGAAGAAGTTTTTGGCCCGATCCTGCCCATTCTGACCTATCAAACCCTCTCCGAGGCAATCGCCTTTGTCAATGCCCGACCCAAACCCTTGGCGTTATATTTTTTCAGCCAGAACAAGCAACAGCAGGAACAAGTTTTAGCAGTCACTAGCAGCGGCGGGGTTTGCCTCAACGATATTCTTTTCCAGTTAGCGGTGGCGAATTTACCCTTTGGCGGCGTGGGCATGAGTGGCATGGGGCGCTACCACGGCAAAGCCAGTTTTGAGACCTTTAGCCATCAAAAAAGTATCCTGCGTCGTTCCTTTTGGGGCGAAACCAATTTGCGTTATCCCCCCTACGGCAACAAATTAGCCTGGATTAAGCGGCTTTTTACTTAAGTGGCCATGACAACCAAGCCCCGCCTAAGTGTGATTATTCCCGTCCTCAATGAAGCGGCGATCGCCAGGGAGTATTTACGCCAATTTCCCTATGGTGAAGGCATGGAAGTGTTGATCGTCGATGGGGGTAGTCGAGATCAGACCCTTGAAATTTGTCGTGATTTTCCCGTTCAAGTCTTATCAAGCCCGATCGCCGGTCGAGCCCAGCAAATGAATTTTGGGGCCACGATCGCCCAAGGGAAAATACTCTTATTTCTACATTTAGATAGCCGTTTACCGCCGGATTTTCTCGACCAAATTCAGCAAATTCTCAAATCTCCTGATGTCATCGCAGGTGCTTTTCAATTAGCCATTGACCTTCCCGGTTGGCAGTATCGTTGCCTAGAAAAAGCAATTTTATGGCGATCGCAGTTTTGGCAATTACCCTACGGCGATCAGGGGATTTTTTTAACGGCGAAACAGTTTCACCACCTGGGCGGATTTGCCGATTTGCCCCTGATGGAAGATTATGACTTGGTGCAAAGGCTCCAAACTCTCGGCACCGTGGCGATCGCCCCTGCTAAAATTGTGACCTCTGGACGACGCTGGCAAAAACTGGGACTGCTCAAAACCACCCTGATTAACCAGGCGATCGTGCTCGGTTATCATCTCGGCATTGCCCCCCAAACCCTCGCCCGTTGGTATTATCAACAACCTCCCACCTCCCTTGACTCGCTTGATTAACTAACACATCAGTATCTCACATGGCGTTCGATGGGGAAATATCTTGTTAAAGTGAGAGACACAACCTCTTTACAACGGTTCATGGCAAATCATTTGAAGGCGAAACAATTTAGCGTCGCAGCCCTATTGTTATTTTGCGGTGCTGCCGTGGGGGCATTCGGTGGCCGGTATATAGTCGAGTCCCAAAGCGCTTCACGTTCCACCGCGTCTCCTCAGAACTTAGCGCCCCAACCCGCCAATTATCGCAACGTCTTACCCCTGCCGAAAACCGCCAATGATGACGAGGAATTAAATTTCATTGCCAGGGCAGTGGAAAAAGTTGGCCCCGCTGTGGTCAGAATTGATGCGGAACGCACCGTCGCCTCCCCCCAGTCTTCCCTGAACAATCAACCCTTTTTTCGCCGTTTTTTTGGTGAGGAATTACCTCAACAATCTCCTGATCCGAAGGAACAAGGTACGGGATCGGGCTTTATTTTAACGACTGACGGGGAAGTGTTGACCAATGCCCATGTCGTGGAAGGGGCAACAACGGTTAAAGTTACTCTCAAAGATGGCTCGGTGTTGGCAGGACAGGTAATGGGCATTGATCCCATGACTGACATTGCCGCCGTCAAAATTGATGCCCAAAATTTACCCGTGGTAGATATTGGCCACGCCGATCGCCTCCAGCCCGGTGAATGGGCGATCGCCATTGGTAATCCCTTGGGGTTAGACAATACCGTTACGGTCGGCATTATTAGTGCCCTAGGGCGATCGAGTTCCGAAGTCGGAGTTCCCGATAAACGGGTGCGCTTTATCCAAACCGATGCTGCCATTAATCCCGGCAACTCTGGTGGCCCCCTACTCAACGCCAAAGGGGAAGTGATCGGGGTTAATACCGCCATCCGCGCCGAGGCCCAAGGATTAGGGTTTGCCATCCCTATTCAAACCGCCCAACATGTCGCCCAAACCCTGTTTAACAAAGGCAATATCGAGCATCCTTACCTCGGTATTCAGATGGTTACTCTCACCCCAGAGATCAAAAAGCAATTACAAAATACGCAGGAATTAGCGTTAAAGATCACGGCGGATCAGGGAATTTTAATCGTTCAAGTCAGTGAAAATTCCCCGGCTGCCAAAGCCGGTTTAACCGCCGGAGATGTGATTTTAGGGGTAGGAGGAGTAACCGTGAAAACCGCCACCGATGTTCAAGAGCAGGTGGAAGTGAGTCAGATTGGGCAACCCCTGGCTCTAGACATTTTGCGACAGGATAAACGCCAACAAATTGAGGTGCGTCCGGCTCCTTTTCCCAAGAATTTGGGTGTGGAATAAATCACTATGGAATGGCAACCCTTACTGTCCCGTCAACGCCTCGGCAAACAACAACTGGAAGAAAATTTGTTTGAGCGCACCTCTTTTTTGAAGGATTATGACCGCATTGTCTACTCCACGCCCTTTCGGCGGTTAAAAGATAAAACCCAGGTTTTTCCCCTCTCGAAAAATGCCGATGTCCGCACCCGCCTAATCCATAGCTTGGAAGTGTCCTGTGTGGGGCGATCGCTCGGTCGGATGGTGGGGGATCAGATTATTAAACGCCATCGCTTACAGGCGATCGAAGCAGCGGATTTTGGCGATATTCTTTCCGCGGCCTGCCTCGCCCATGACATCGGCAATCCCCCTTTTGGCCATGCCGGAGAAGATGCCATTCAAACCGCGTTTCAGACTTGGTACGCCCGCAAAAATCGTTCCGGTGCATTGATTAATCCCTTAGAAAAAGCCGATTTTGATCATTTTGAAGGTAATGCCCAAGGTTTTCGCATTTTGACCCGTTTAGGCTTGCCCCATCGCCCCGGCGGTTTGCAACTGACCTGCGCCACCTTAGCAACGTTTACCAAATATCCGCGAGAATCTTTGATTCCCAAACAAACCCTCGCCCGTCAGCCGGGGAAAAGTTTACAGAAATATGGTTTTTTTCAAGCGGAAAAAGCGTTATTTGAAGAAGTTGCCAACACCGTAGGCTTAATTCGGCGATCGCCAAAATTTGCTTGGTGGTGTCGCCATCCCCTCACCTTTTTAATGGAAGCAGCGGACGACATTTGCTATTCGATTGTGGATTTGGAAGATGGCTTTCACATGGGGTACTTGCCTTTTACGGAAGTCAAAGATTGCTTACAAAGTATTGCTGATATTGACTTAAATCAGTACGAAGGTAGTGAAGCTGAAACCATTAAACGATTACGGGCCAAAGCCATTAACCGTTTGGTAACCGAAGTGGCTCAACTTTTTCTCGATTGTGAGCCCGATATTTTAGCAGGAAAATTTGATCAATCCTTGGTGAGTTTTAGTCAATTTTCCCAACAATTACAAAAAATCGAAACAATTACCACTAATTCGGTTTTTCATCATCCCAATGTGGTCAGAATTAAAATTGCGGGCTTTGAAGTATTGGGGGATTTACTAACGGATTTTTTGACCGCAGTGCTAGAAAAATATCCCCGCCCTAAATCCAAATTATTAAACTTCATGTTACCCGCCGAATTTCAAATTAACGCAACAGATAGTCATTACGAAAAAATCTTAAAAGTAACGGATTATATTGCGGGCATGACAGATTTACAAGCGACCTTACTTTATCAACAATTGCGGGGAATCACACTTTAGTTTTAGGTGAGAATGATTAAAAATTTCCCAAAATTAGGCGATCGCCTCTGGATCAATGCCCAACTCCCGCAGTTTTGCCGCTAATTTATCACCCCGCAATTTTTCACTGTTTGCTTGTTCGAGTAGAGCATTGTTGGCTGCAATTTCCTGACGGGCGACCTCTTGGGGAGTGGGAATTAAAACACCATCGGCATCAAAATAGCGCAATTGTTGATTGTGAATGCCGAAAAATAGTCCCAATTGTTCACTCCACAAATGACCCTGATCATTGGGTTTCAGTGCTTGATAATGCCCGGCCACTAAACAAAATCCTTGGAACTCTAGGGTATTGGGATCAAACCAGAAATATTCCGGGGTGCGAAAAGTATCTTGATATAACGCTTTTTTAGCGGTACGGTCAACTTTGGCCGTAGATTTCGATAAAATTTCGACGATCACATGGGGATATTTGCCATCTTCCCCCCAGACTACCCAACTTTTGCGGGGGCGTTTTTCCGTATCTAACACCACAAAAAAATCCGGGCCACAAAAATCTCGTTTTTTCAGTTGGGCTTCGTTGTAATAAATAGTCAAATTCCCCGACGCATAATAATCGGTTCGTTCCTGCCAGAGCCATTCCAAACAGGTTAAAAGCAAGATAATTTGTTGCAGGTGTAAATCGCTTTCCACAGGGGGTTCATCACTCCACAAATCAGTCGGGGGACAAGTTATTTCTGGATCGGCAATCAGGTCTAAAGTGGTGGTCATGGCAATCACCGGCGATTATAGCGGAACGTTTCCTAATCATATCGGTTTCAGTTTAAAGCGGTTGTTGGCTAAAGGCTCTCGATCGCCATTATCGTCATGAATGCTGCCGTTAATCCAGATCAAAAAACCCAGCTTATTGACTGGGTTCGGAAGTAATTTCGTGTAAATGTTCAAAATTCAAAACGCTTGATTGTCGTCTTTTACCGAGTTTTGACCTGACGAGCCATTTCTTTAAATTTGTTGAGGCTGGGGCCGGGGCTACGACGGGCAATATTTTGGGGAATGGGATCGGCACTGGCAAAGGCAACCTGGGCGGGATCAACTTTGGGTTTGGGGGCGACAACGGGAGCGGGTTCCGGGGCTTTGATTTCTGCGGGGGCTTTAGCGGATTTTTTAATAGATGTTTTTTTTGATTTGGCGGGGGCTTCACTGGCTACCGCAACGGGGGCGGGGGGGGCTTCAGGGGCGGGGGTTTCGGGAGTGGCAGCCTGAGTTTCGTCTAGTTGTACGTAAAATTCATTCTTGCCGCCAAATAATTTTTTAAGCATAAAAAAGTTCTCCTAAGTTTTATTGAAACTGTTGTCACGAACAATTTCTAAAATTGATTGTTTTTAATTTTACTGGCAATTGACTCGCTCGGTTGTTTCCCAAGGCGATCACCATTCATGGCCGTTAATCAGATGAATCGGGTTGATCGTAAGAAGGTGCCAAGTCCGCCAAGGACAAAAACCGAGTCGGATAGCTGCCAAAAATTTTAAGCTCGGCGGTGTACTGAGCCAACTCTGCTAAGGCCTCTTGCAAATGGGCTTGCTCCTGACTGGCTTCTAAATCCATAAAAAAAACATATTCCCCCAAGGAACGCTTCGTGGGGCGTGATTCAATCCGACTCAGGTTAATCTCCCGTTTGGCCAACACCTGCAAAGGATTAACCAAAGCACCCGGACGATTTTTCGGCACACTAAAAGCCAAGGTGGTATGGCTACCGCTGAGATGCCCTTGGGGACTGATCGCCCAAAATCGGGTGCAGTTATCGGGATAGTCTTGGATTTGGGTGTGTAAGACGGGCACATCAAACAAAGTGGCAGCCCTGGGGGAGGCGATCGCCGCTGCGTGGGGGTCATGTTCAATTAACTGGATCGCTTCGGTGGTGGAATTCGCCGGCACAAGGATCGCTTCAGGCAGATGGGCCGATAACCATTTTTGACATTGCCCTAGGGCCTGGGGATGGGACACGACTTTGGCGATCGCCGTTAAGGATGACGCACAACTCAACAACACATGGGCGATCGGCAACACCAACTCCTGCTGAATACTCAAACCATCCGCCGCCCACAAACTATCAAACGTGATGGCAACGGTTCCCTCTGTGGAATTTTCCACCGGCACGATCGCCACATCCACCCGCTTTTGGGCCACCGCTTCCAAAGTTTTGCCAATGCTCGGACAGGGCAATAATTTTACTGTTTGTCCCGTCTGTTGATGATGGGCTGCTGCGTAAACCAAAGCAACGGTTTCCGTGTTGGTTCCCTCTGGCCCCAAATGGGATACGACCAATGTCATAGAATCTCCCCAGGAATGCTGGTACAAGAAATGTTATCATTTATTTCCGGGGTCACCCCCAAGCGCCGAAGTAGCTCAGTGGTAGAGTAGTTGATTCGTAATCAATTGGTCGTGGGTTCAAATCCCATCTTCGGCTTTTCCCAAAATTTCCCCAAACCCCCTGCCCCGCTAATTTTGCCAGACAATGGTCAGGATTCGGAGGGTCATAGGTTCCCAATTTTAGGGAGGCGTTGCTGCGATGCCGAAAATTCCAGCCCCAGGGCAGATTTCAGCGGGGGAATTTGACGACGGCCTTTCGCCCACAGGCAGATAAAATAGTAAACTAGGGTTTACACTGCTTTATGTTTATCAATGTTGTTTTGAAGAATCGAAGGAGAACACAGCATGTCCGGGACTACTGGTGAGCGTCCATTTTCTGATATTGTGACCAGCATTCGCTACTGGGTAATTCACAGTATCACCATTCCGATGTTGTTCATTGCTGGTTGGTTATTTGTAAGTACGGGTCTGGCTTATGATGCTTTTGGCACTCCCCGCCCGGATCAATACTTTACCCAAAGCCGTCAAGAACTCCCCATTCTTCAGGAGCGCTATGACATCAATCAGGAAATTCAAGAGTTTAATCAATAATCATTTTATTGTTCTGTTTTAGTTGGTAATTAAACAATGGCAACCCAAAATCCTAATCAGCCTGTTACGTATCCCATTTTTACGGTTCGATGGTTGGCGGTTCATACCCTCGCTGTCCCCTCTACTTTCTTTGTCGGGGCGATCGCCGCGATGCAATTTATTCAACGCTAGGAGATCCCCCCAATGGATAGAAACTCTAACCCCAATCGTCAGCCGGTAGAACTCAACCGGACGTCTTTGTATCTAGGACTGTTACTGATTGCAGTGCTCGGTATTCTTTTTTCTAGTTATTTCTTTAATTAAACCGTTTTTAATATTCCGATTAGGAGGCTTGACATGTTTGCAGAAGGCAGAATCCCGTTATGGGTCGTTGGTGTGATTGCGGGCATGGGCGCGATCAGTGTTCTCGGTCTCTTTTTCTATGGAGCCTATGCTGGTTTAGGGTCTTCTATGTAGTTGTGGATCTGACTTGTATTCACTGATTGATCATGGTTTTCTCGGTGGGCTTTGCCCACTTTTTTTGTGACTAACTTTGTGACGAATATCGAGGTAAGTACAGTGACTTTCCGCCCCCAAACCCTGGTTATTAAAATTGGCACATCAAGTTTAACTCGGCTAGAGTCGGGACAATTAGCGTTGTCTACCATTGCCGCGTTGGTGGAAACGGTGTCTTTACTCAAAAGCCAAGGGCATCGAGTGGTGTTGGTATCATCGGGGGCGGTGGGGGTGGGCTGTAGTCGTTTGGGGTTAACGGAACGCCCCAAAAAAATGGCCATTAAACAGGCGATCGCCGCTGTGGGCCAAGGTCGTTTGATGCGAACCTATGATGATCTGTTTAGTAGCTTGCAACAACCGATCGCCCAGGTTTTATTAACGCGACGGGAATTAATCGAACGCAATGCCTATGTCAATGCTTACAACACCTTTCAAGCGTTGTTTGAGTTGGGGGTAATTGCCATTGTTAATGAGAACGATACGGTGGCGATCGAAGAATTAAAATTTGGCGATAATGATACCCTTTCGGCATTAGTGGCCAGTTTGGTGGAAGCGGATTGGCTATTTTTACTGACCGATGTCGATCGCCTTTATTCCAGTGATCCCCGCCTTGACCCGGAAGCCCGCCCGATCGCCTTAGTGAAAGCCCTTGAATTATCGCAACTACAGGTCACAACCAATACTACCGGCTCGGCGTGGGGCACGGGGGGCATGGAAACCAAAATTACCGCCGCTCGCATTGCCACGGGATCGGGGGTGCGGACGGTGATTACCCACGGGCAAAAACCTCAACAAATTTTAGACATTCTCCAGGGGGCTGACCTGGGAACCCATTTTGAAGCCCAAGCCCGTTCCGATAATGCCCGTAAACGCTGGATTGCCTATGGTCTGGTTCCCACCGGAAAACTCTTTATCGATGCAGGGGCGGTGAAAGCTTTGCAGGATGGGGGTAAATCGTTGTTGGCGATCGGCATTTTGCGATGGGAAGGGGAATTTAGTGCCACCGACGCCGTGGTGATTTGTGATGCCGAGGGCCAAGAACTGGGTCGGGGGTTGACTAACTATAATTACTCAGAAGTGGATCGCATTAAGGGCCAACATTCTGAGGCGATCGCCACTGTGTTGGGCTATGTGGGGCCAGAGACCGTTATTCACCGGGATAATTTGGTGCTGAAGGAGTCGGGACTTTGAGACGGATTGCTTTCCCACTAACGTCAAACCATCGTTAGGAACGCTTATCAGGTCACTGGCGATCGGCTAACGCTGGATTTTTCCAGGGCAGGTTATAGCTTTGTGAAGATCGGTTAAGGATTGACCCGGGATAACAAGCTAGAGGTACATTGATAGCAATGTTGCCTGTCAACACGGAAAGGGGACAATATTTTCATAATGACCAGTATCCAACAACGTGCCGCCCTGCAACGCCAAATCTGGCAAATCGCGAATGATGTGCGCGGCTCGGTCGATGGCTGGGATTTTAAGCAATATGTCTTAGGCACGCTGTTTTACCGTTTTATCAGTGAAAACTTTACCAGCTACATCGAAGCCGACGATGACAGCATCCACTATGCCAAGCTGCCCGATCGCCTGATTACCGACGACATCAAAGACGATGCCATTAAAACCAAAGGCTATTTTATTTATCCCAGCCAGTTGTTTGCCACGATCGCCGCAAGTGCCAACACAAACGAAAGCCTGAACACTGACCTAGCGGCGATTTTTGCGGCGATCGAAAGTTCTGCCAATGGCTATCCCTCGGAAAGGGACATCAAGGGGCTGTTTGCCGACTTTGACACCACCAGCAACCGCCTTGGCAACACGGTTAAAGATAAAAATCTGCGCTTGGCGGCGGTACTCAAAGGGGTGGCAGGGCTGGATTTTGGCGACTTTGATGCTAGCCATATCGATCTGTTTGGTGATGCCTATGAGTTTCTGATTTCCAACTATGCCGCCAATGCGGGTAAGTCGGGGGGCGAGTTTTTTACGCCGCAGCACGTTTCGCGGTTGATTGCCCAGCTTGCGATGTACCAGCAAACCAGCGTTAATAAAATTTATGACCCTGCTTGTGGTTCGGGTTCCCTGCTCTTGCAAGCTAAAAAGCACTTTGACGCTCACCTGATTGAAGACGGATTTTATGGTCAGGAGATTAACCACACGACCTATAACTTGGCGCGGATGAATATGTTTTTGCATAACATCAACTACGACAAGTTCAATATGCAGTTGGGCAATACGCTGACTGAGCCGCATTTTGCGGATGAAAAGCCTTTTGATGCGATTGTTTCTAATCCGCCCTATTCGGTGAAGTGGGTTGGGAGTGATGACCCGACGCTGATTAATGACGATCGCTTTGCCCCGGCGGGTGTGCTTGCGCCGAAGTCTAAGGCTGATTTTGCGTTTGTGTTGCATTGTTTGAGTTATTTATCGAGCAAGGGGCGGGCGGCGATCGTCTGTTTCCCTGGTATTTTTTACCGAGGGGGTGCGGAAGCCAAAATTAGAAGGTATTTGGTGGATAACAATTATGTGGAAACGGTGATTGCGCTTGCGCCGAATCTATTTTTTGGCACGACGATCGCGGTGACGATTTTGGTGCTATCGAAGCACAAGCCGGACTCTGCGACTCAGTTTATTGATGCGAGTGGGTTGTTTAAGAAGGAAACGAACAATAACACGCTGACGGATGAGCATATTGCGGAAATTATGGGGGTGTTTGAGAGTAAGGAAAATGTTGCTTATTTTGCGCGATCGGTGGCTTTTGAGGAGATTGTGGCGAATGATTACAATTTATCGGTGAGTAGTTATGTGGAGGCGGAGGATACGCGGGAAAAGGTTGATATTACGGTGCTGAATGCTGAGTTAAAGGTGACTGTGGCGAAGATCGATCGCCTGCGGGCGGAGATTGATGCGATCGTGGCGGAGATTGAAGGTGAGGAGGTTGGGGAATGAGTGGGATGAATTTTCTGGAAAGGTTGTTGGATGGGGTGGCGGTGGAGTGGAAGCCGTTGGGGGATGTGGCTAAAACTTACGATGGTACACATCAGACACCGAATTACACAAGTTCTGGTGTTCCTTTTGTTAGCGTCCAAAATATCCGAAATCTATATGCAACAAAGAAATTTATATCTGTTGATGATTTTGAAAAATATAAATATAAACCCCAAAAAGATGATTTGTTTATGACAAGAATTGGGGACATTGGGACTTGTACCGTCGTTGAAAATGATGAGCCACTGGCTTATTACGTTACTTTGACTTTGATCCGTGTAGACAGAAACTTGATCTTAACAAAGTTTCTTAAGTGTATTATTGAAAGTCATATTGGTAAGTCTGAACTTTACAAAAGGACACTTGTACACGCTACACCTATAAAAATCAATTTAGGCGAAATTGGCAAAATCATCATCCCTATCCCATGCCCAGACAAACCCGATCGCTCTCTTGCCATTCAAGCCGAAATCGTGCGGATTTTGGACACTTTTACAGCGCTGACCGCCGAGCTAACCGCCGAACTGACTGCCGAGCTGACCGCCCGACAAAAACAATATGAGTATTATCGCGATCGCCTGTTGACTTTTGAAGAAGGTGAAGCGGAGTGGAAGACATTGGGGGAGATTGGCGAGTTTACATACGGATACGCCGCGAAAGCCCAAGATGCTGGAGATGCTCGTTTTGTCAGGATCACGGATATTAATATCAATGGAAAATTAATAGCAACCGATTCAAAATATGTTGATATTTCTGGCGAAAATGAAAGATATCTTCTAAAAAAGAGCGATTTGCTAATGGCTCGCACTGGAGCAACTTACGGAAAGACAATGATATTTGAAGAAGATTATCCAGCGATTTATGCTGGCTTCTTGATAAAGTTGAGTTTCGATGAGAGCGTTATTACTCCAAAATTCTACTGGCATTTTGCACAAAGTAATTTCTTTTGGAATCAAGCAAACAGATTAGTATCTGGTGGAGGTCAGCCACAGTTTAACGCCAATGTATTAAAAGATGTAAAAATGCTTATTCCATCTCTCGAAGAACAAGCCCGCATCGTCGCCATTCTCGACAAATTCGACACCCTCACCACCGATCTCAGTCAAGGCTTGCCCCGTGAAATCGCCTTGCGCCAACAACAATACGAATATTACCGCGATTTGTTATTAAGTTTTCCACCCCCTCTAACTCCCCCTTAGCAGGGGGAGGACTAGAAACTTTGTTCCCTCCCCTGAGAAGGGGAGGGCTAGGGTGGGGTCAAACTCTTACACAGCAAAATGAACCAAATTTTTAACAGAGCCGAGTACACACCACGCCGCCAAGCATTACGCAGCAACATGACCGAACCCGAAAAAAAGCTATGGCAAATCTTGCGGGGTAAACAAATGGGCGTAAAGTTTCGCAGACAGCACGGAATCGGGCATTACATCGCTGATTTTTATTGTCCTGAATTAAAGCTGGTGATCGAGGTTGATGGCGACAGTCATGGGTCAGCCGAGGCACAAGCCTATGACGTAATACGGCACGATTTTATGGCCTCATTAGGCATCACCACCTTACGGTTCGCCAATAATGAAGTGATGCACAATATCGAGAGCGTTCATCAGTATCTGACGCAATACCTTGCCACCGTAGAAAAATCAGATGAATAAAATTAGCCAAACAAAACAACTTGTTAGGGAAATTAATCGTTTACATCGTGATTTTTCCAAAGATTACTTTGAAACAGGGCGGGTCGAAAAAATCAACCTTTCTCGAACCATAACCCATATACTTGTCCTTCATATCTACAAATATCGCCTGACCTTGCACGAAAGCGTCAACGATTACCTGATGACCGCAGACATCGAAATCAGATATTTTTACCGAGTCAAAACCCGCGAAAGCATTGACGACAAAATTGAACGCTTCTCAACGCGAGAAGATCAATACCCCGTTAATAACTGGCTTAATGATATTTTTGGCGCACGCATTATTTTAACCGCCACAGAAATAACAGCCATTATGGATTTGCTCGATGACTGGCAAGACGAACTAAACTTAAAAAACTGGTACTTGCGTCACAAAGAAGGCTATAGAGGCTTGCATATTTACTTTAAAAATAAAAGCAACTTTTACTTCCCTTGGGAATTGCAAATCTGGGATGTAGAGGACATTCAAAGCAATATTCAAAACCACGAAAAATTCAAACGGAACTTTATCTAAAACGCCACTGCAAAAAAAGGAAGCCCAATCATGACCGACTACAAGGCGATCGCCGAATCCAATAACTTTATCGTGCTGGATCAATACAGCAAGCAATCGAAAGTTAGCGAAAGCTACCAAAGCGAATACGATTTGGAAAGCGAGTTGATTCAGGATTTAATCCGGCAAGGCTATCAATACCCGCCCAGCGTCACCAACCCCCAAGCCATGCTAGCCAACGTGCGCGAGCAATTGCAGACACTCAATCATGTGCAGTTTACTGAAGGCGAATGGCGGCGTTTTGTAGAAACCTTTTTAGATAAGCCTAGCGACGGCATTACCGATAAAACCCGCAAAATCCATGACGATTACATCCATGATTTTGTATTTGATGATGGCCGCATTCAAAACATCTACCTCCTCGATAAAAAGAACCTGGCCCGCAACAAAGTACAAGTCATCAAGCAATTTAAACAACAAGGAACCCAAGCCAACCGCTACGATGTGACCATTTTGGTCAACGGCTTGCCCCTGGTGCAAATTGAGCTAAAAAAGCGCGGCGTCGCCATTCGGGAAGCCTTTAATCAAGTGCATCGCTACAGCAAAGAAAGCTTTAATGCTGAAAATTCTCTGTATAAGTATTTGTAACTGTTTGTCATTTCCAACGGAACCGACACCCGCTACTTTGCCAACACTACCCAGCGTAATAAAAATAGCTTTGACTTCACCATGAACTGGGCAAAAGCCGATAACAACCTGATTAAAGACCTGAAAGACTTCACCGCCACCTTTTTCCAGAAAAATACCCTGCTTAGTGTGCTGTTGCAGTATTCAGTGTTTGATGTAAATGATACGTTACTGATAATGCGCCCCTACCAAATTGCCGCCACCGAGCGCATTTTATGGAAAATCAACAGCGCCTACCAAGCCAAACAATGGAGCAAAATTGAGGGCGGCGGCTATATCTGGCACACCACAGGTTCGGGCAAAACCTTAACCAGCTTCAAAGCGGCGCGACTGGCGACGGAGCTAGAGTTTATCGACAAAGTGTTTTTTGTGGTCGATCGCAAAGACCTTGATTATCAGACCATGAAAGAATATCAGCGCTTTTCCCCCGATAGCGTCAATGGCTCCGATAGCACTGCGGGACTGAAGCGCAATCTGGATAAAGACGACAACAAAATCATCGTCACCACCATCCAGAAACTGAATAATCTAATGAAAACCGAAAGTGACCTCACCATCTACAACAAGCAGGTCGTGTTTATTTTTGATGAATGTCACCGCAGTCAGTTTGGTGAGGCGCAAAAGAACTTACGGAAAAAATTTAAGCGGTTTTATCAGTTTGGCTTCACTGGCACGCCCATTTTTCCGCAAAACGCCCTGGGCGCAGACACCACCGCCAGCGTATTTGGTCGTGAGCTACATTCCTATGTGATCACCGACGCGATCCGTGATGAAAAAGTGCTGAAGTTTAAAGTGGACTACAACGATGTCCGTCCACAGTTCAAAGCCATTGAAACCGAGCAAGACGAGCAAAAACTCAGTGCCGCCGAAAACCAACAAGCCCTACTGCACCCCAATCGCATTCGCGAAATTTCTCAATACATCTTGAATAACTTCCGCCAAAAAACTCACACTTCGGCAAAGCTCAGTGATCACCGCTTGCAAGGGGGCAATCAAGGCTTTAATGCTCTGTTTGCCGTGAGTAGTGTGAACGCGGCCAAGCGATATTATGAAACCTTTAAGCAGTTGCAAACCCAACCAGCCCCTCTAGCTTCCCCTTCTAAAGGGGGAGAACCAAACCTCCCCCCTATTAAGGGGGGAATGAGGGGGGGACAAAAACCCCTAAAAATCGCCACTATTTTCTCCTTTGCCGCCAATGAGGAACAGAATGCAGTGGGAGAGATCTCGGATGAAAGTTTTGATGTATCCGCCATGAACAGCAGCGCCAAAGAATTTTTAAGTGCTGCTATTAGCGACTATAACGCCCTGTTTAAAACCAACTTCAGCATAGATAGTAACGGCTTTCAAAACTACTACCGCGATCTGGCCAAACAAGTCAAAGCCAAAGAAATTGATCTGCTGATCGTCGTGGGGATGTTCCTGACAGGGTTCGACGCGCCGACACTCAACACGTTGTTTGTGGACAAAAACCTGCGCTATCACGGTTTACTCCAAGCCTATTCCCGCACCAACCGCATTTATGATGCCACCAAAACCTTTGGCAATATCGTCACCTTCCGCGATTTGGAACAAGCCACCATTGATGCCATTACCCTGTTTGGCGATAAAAACACCAAAAACGTGGTGCTAGAAAAAAGCTACAGGGAATACATGGAAGGCTTTACCGATCTAGTGACGGGTGAAGCGCGGCGCGGCTTTGTAGAGGTTCTAAAAGAATTAGAGCAGCGTTTTCCTAACCCCGATGAGATTGTTTTAGAAAAAGACAAAAAGGACTTTGCTAAGCTCTTTGGTGAATATTTGCGCGTTGAAAATGTGTTGCAAAACTATGATGAATTTGCCAGCCTGAAAGCTTTGCAACAGGTCGATATAGATGACCCGACGGCAGTTGAAGCATTCAAAGCAGAACACTATTTAAATGATCAAGACCTAACAGCACTGCAAGCCATCAAGGTTCCGAGCGATCGCCTCATTCAAGATTACCGCTCCACCTACAACGATATCCACGACTGGTTGCGCCGTGAAAAAGCTGTCAGTACACAAGAAAAATCGGCGATCGATTGGGATGATGTGGTATTTGAAGTGGATTTGCTCAAATCCCAAGAGATCAATCTAGATTACATTCTTGAGCTAATTTTTGAGCAGAATAAAAAGAATAAAAACAAAGGTGAATTGATCGAAGAAGTGCGCCGCTTGATTCGAGCCAGCTTAGGCAATCGAGCCAAAGAAAGCCTAATGGTGGATTTTATTAATCAAACCAATCTCGACGAGATGGCAGATAAAGCCAGCATCATTGATACGTTCTTTAAATTTGCCCAAGCCGAGCAAGCCCGCGAGGCCGATGAGCTGATTCGTTCAGAAGGCTTGAAGGTCGAAGCAGCCAAGCGCTATATCAGTGCCTCCCTAAAACGCGAATTTGCCAGCGAGAATGGGACGGAGTTAAATGCAACACTCCCTAAAATGAGTCCGCTAAATCCAAAATACAAAGTCAAAAAGCAGAGCGTTTTCCAGAAAATTGCGGCGTTTGTTGAGAAGTTTAAAGGCGTGGGCGGGCAGATTTAGGAATGCCCATGGGCAACAAAAGATGAGCAAACCGTATTCCGAGGCGATCGCCGCTGTGTTGGGCTATGTGGGGCCAGATGGTCGTTCACCGTGATAATTTGGTGCTGAAGGAGTCGGGGTAAAGGTGTGATCCGCAGTGGGAGCAAAAAGGGAATAGTTAATCCTAGGAAAGGACGTTAGCCGTCTAAAATGACATCATTAAAGTCATTGGCGAGGGAATGCTAAGATGTTTAGCTGATTAACTGGGTCATCCTGAACCGATAGATGACGAAGATTGCTTGCTTTGCCTGAACTATTAACCGGCCTTTTTTTGTGTTAACTGTGCCCATGTCTGATTCTGTCGCGGTGGTTGAAGCCCAAGCGCTTGTCCTAAAAACGTTGCCCGATTTTTCCTTATCCAGTCAGCGCTGTGCCACGCAACTACAACAGCAAGTTGACTTGATCCTATTGGCGATCGAAGCATTGGAGGTCGGGGCAGCAGAAAAAATGCTGGAAAGTGCGGCAACCTTGGGGCTGCAAAACTTAATTCCCAATTCTTTGATTTTGTGGCGTTTACGGTGTACCAATCCTTGGCGGCGCTCTTATAACCGCACAACCCTCACCCTTGACGAAGCTAAAGCCCTGGTGGCGATCGCCCATCATCAAGCCAAGCCCTTAATGGTGCAAATCCGCCAACTATTAGTGGCCGAACAGCAAATGCGAGCGAAGCAATTACCCGTCAGCACCAACTTCGCTCTCTCTTCCTACTTAGATCAATTCCGTTCCCACTTCAGTAGTCGCATGAATCCCCGCCGGGCCAAAGTTTCAGTCTTACTCGCCTCAGAAACCGCCCTGGATGATTTCGCCCTAGGATTACTTAACCAATTACTTTTTTGCACCGGCACCATTGGTATGCAACGATTCTGGATTAGCTTATTTGATGGAGAAGTGGCATGAATAATATTCAACGTCCCTACCGTTTGCCCAACTGCACCCTGATCCTAGAAGGCATGGGCGATGGCAGCGACCCCCAATCCCCCAACCCCGATCTCAATATTATTCTCAATGCCCGTTGTCAATTTGTCGGCATTAATCAAAATTTAGAAGGGGGACGGGCCTTTTTAGAAGCATTGGCGAAAGCGGTAAGTTCCTACGCCCAACAATGCTTAAGCGGTATCCACCATCCCACCGCAACTAAGGGAGAATCAGGGGAATGGGCAGAACTAACCCCCGTACCGGATCAAGCCCTCCATCGCTTAACCTGGCATCCCCCAACGGATGAATCCCAGCATCCCACCACCGTGGAATTGACCACCGTACAACTTTTTGACTTAGTAGAAGCCGTCGATCAGTTCATTGCCGATCGCCATACCTTACCCGATTTTTCCGTCACCCTCCAACCCCTATCCCGTCGCTATCGTCAACCGGATGAACCCTTTGTCCAACGGGCCGTTCCCGCAACCCTAGGGGCGATCAGCTTGGCCGTATTGGCCGCCGCCCTTTATGTCATGCCGATTCCCGACGTTCGTAAACCAGAACCGAAACCCCAATCCTCCCCCGCCTTAGTCGATCCCACCCAGAATAATTCTGCCCCGGCTAACAATCCTGTCCCCGCAAAAACCCCTTAATGTGTCTGAATTAACTCCCAAAGAACGCTTAATTCAACAATTTCAAACGCTGTCATCTCCGCCCCTGGCCGCAGATCAACTTATTACTGATCTGTTAGCGGTTGAAAAACAGGCCCGCTATCATCCCCCCGCCGATGATTTCGCTCAATTGTTGGGGTCATGGCAATTACGATTTGTGACGGGAACCAAAAAAGTAAGGCAACGGGCAGGGGTTGTATTGGGTTCGGGACAATATTTGCCAAGCTGGTTAAGCATCACGTTAGCCTATGAAGCCGATGCCTACACCACAGGACGTATGATTAATTTAGTGAGTTTGGGGGCTTTGAAATTGATCGTTTCTGGCCCCTGTCGTTTCTACTCTCCGCGTAATTTGTTGGCGTTTGACTTCACCCGTTTGGAAGTAAAATTAGGAATATTAAAACTATTTCAAGGATTTTTGGGCAATGGTGCAGAACGGGAAGCCCAGTTTTTACAATCATCAATCGGTAAACAAGCCTTTTTTGTCTTTTTTTTCCTGGAAAAAGGGGTGATTGCGGCACGGGGTAAAGGGGGCGGATTGGCAGTGTGGGTCAAACAAGGGACTTAATCCTGTGGTCGCTCATCTCGTTTCGCCGCCAGGGTCAGGATTCCATCCCAGTTAGGGGTTAATGCCAGAGGCTGATAGATCAACTGTCAATGGCGATCGCCAAAATATTGATCATTGATCGCATCCTCAACCAAATCCTTAAACAGTACATGACGCAATCAAGCCTTGTTAAACGATTGTGGGTCTAGGTCAGACTTTTACGAATATGGTCTAATACTTTTTTCTTGCCCGTTTCCGAAGACAAGGAAAAATCGCCGAAATCACCACTACTTTGATTAACATGGGTCATCACCCGGCGCTTACGGTCTACTTGACGACTGGGTGCGGGTTCCACAACGGGCATGGGTTCAGGTTCAGGTAATTTAATCGCGTCTGTGCCTAGACTAGGCGGCTCCGGGCTGGAGGGCTTAGCGGTTTTGGGCGTTAAAAATTCTGATTTTTCAACACTTTTATTGAGATGGTCGAGAATCTTGCGTTTGCGATCGGCGCTAGACATAGTAGGCGTGGGGGAAAGATATATTTCTTAACAGTTGCAATTCTAAAAGACTTTCCCCTAGGAATGGCGTAACCTACATTGCATTTCTAAGGGAAAACTTGGGGCGCAATAAAATTACCGTAGGCTTGTTGGGCGGCGGCCTGTTCCGCGCTTTTCTTACTCGCTCCTGTTCCCGTTCCTAAACAGTGATCATTCAACCAAACGGTGGCCTGGAAACGCTCTTGGGAAGGGCAACCCGGGTGATTGTCGGTAACACGATAGTCAGGGAGGCATTTGTAATGGGCTTGGGTCCATTCTTGCAACGCATCTTTATAGTTATGACGGGCGGGATCTTGGCGAATTTCGGCGGCTTTGACTTGTAAATGTTCATCTAGCCAAGGATGGACGAGGGATAAATTGCCCGCGCTTAGATATAACGCTCCTAACATCGCTTCAAACGTATCGGCTAAGAGAGAAATTCGCCCATTTTTATCCGCTAACACCGCCGCACTAACCCACAAAAAACGGTCTAGCCCATACAGTTCCCCCCAGGTCGCTAAGGTGCGATCGCTAACCAGAATGGAGCGCAAAGCGGATAATTCGCCGACCAGGGCATCGGGATAATTTGCCATTAACACCTCCGCCGCCGCTAAACGCACCACCGCATCCCCGAAAAATTCTAGTTGCTGGTAATTACGATCCGGTGATTGACTAGGGTGGGTCAGGGCAAGATCCAGTAGTGACCAATTAACCGGGGCTTTGTCTGGTAGCCCTAAACGCCGCAGGAGGGCTCTTAATTGGGTTTGGCGATGAGGCGCTAATGTCATAAATAGGTGATCAAAGCAATGGGGTGAGAGTTGGACATAAGCCGGGTTCTGTTCCAGGATGCAAGCACCCTTGGGGAGTTATCTATCTGGGAAGTTTGTTTCCAAACCCCTCAAGCGGTTCCACCAATCACGGGACGGGAAAAAGACCAACCTTTGCCCCTCCGACCTTGCTTCCAACCGGGGTTTACCGAGCCAGTACCTCACGATACTGCTGGTGCGCTCTTACCGCACCTTTGCACCCTTACCTTTGGTTAAAAATTTAGTGAAAAACGTTTACCAAAGGCGGTATTTTTCTGTGGCACTGTCCTCACGCTCACGCGCACTGGGCGTTATCCAGCAAGTCTGGTCTTTGGGAAGCCCGGACTTTCCTCAGATTCTTAGCGTAAGAATCCGCAACTCCCTCGCCAACTCTCTATTGTTAGTGTGCCATAGGGTTCGTCGTTGATCAGGTTTTTTTCTGGCTAACTGGAGGCACTGGTATAAAATTTCAACGCGAATTGCCAAAATCGATGGGATATCCACAATAGGGCGATCGCCAAACCGAGGTCTCCTAACAGCCAAACGGGATTAAGGCGCCCTAACATGGCTTCAGCGGGAATAGTGGTTAAAAAAGCAACGGGAATGACAAAGGTGAAAAAGACGCGATAAATGGCCGGATAGGCCACCATCGGATAACGTCCCGCCTCTAAAAATCCCTTCAAAACTTCGGTGACGTTGTAAATTTTGACAAACCAAATACTCGTCGCCCCCAACATAAACCAAAGGCTGTAAAGGATGATGCTGCTGAAGACCAATAAGATCGCGCCGATCCCTAAATTTCCCAGGGATAGATTCAGTAAGCGGCCAGCATATAAAATCAGTCCTACCCCAAAACAGATATCCGGCAAGCCCCAGGGTGATAGTTGCCGCAACGAGAGCCAAAATTGACTACTAATGGGTTTTAACAGCACAAAATCGAGGGTTCCCTGTTCCACGTAACGAACAATGCGGTTCAAGTTGGGCACAAACAATGTCGCCGCTAAACCCTGCAAAATGGTGAACAGTCCCAACACCAATAAGACGGCTTGCCAATCCCATCCTGAAAATTGATAACCGGTGCGGTAAAACAAAAATAGTCCGAATAAACTACCTACCAAATTCACCAGACTACTGAGACTGGCAAGTAAAAAATTGAGACGATACTCCAATTCAGCGGCGATCGCCGTTTGCCAGAAGAGTCCCAACACCGTGCCGTACGTTTTGAAATTAACCATTGATCACCTTAGTAGCAAGGGATTAGAGGGGATCGCATTAATTAAAAGATTAAAATCTCTTATCAATCCCATAAGATTTTAGAGGCTGAAACCCAGGGCTTCCATGATAATTTGTTGGAGCTTGTTACAAAAAAATCTTGTCCGCTATTCCGTACTGGTTTCGGGCGAGTGGGATTGCTCAGGAATCGGCAAATGTTAATGACTAGCGTTTGTAAATTCCCTAACTTCAGGCTAAAGCCGGAGTCATGACCCCGCAATCCTTGACCTTTACTCCCAAGTCTATGAAAGGAATTAATTTTTGTCGCTCAATGGCAAGTGTACTCGGCACTGCAAGCCTAACCACCCTTGTCTGGGGTAATGCACCCACGGCAGTCTACGCCTCAAATATCAATGCGGCCGATGCTTCCCCCGCGACCGTTTCTGAAAATAATCCTTCTGTCGCCACTTTAAGCCCTTCAACTGCTTCTCCCAGAGCACTCCTAGCCAGTAATGAGATTGCCACTGTGCTCCCCCATGCTTGGCACAATAATCAATTGGCGGTTACTGTCCGCCTCAATCAAATTCCGGTCGTCACCTTGGTTGGCACCACCGCAGAATTAGACGCCCTTGCTAATCAGCAGCCCCTCACCGCTGAAGGCAACACCCTACAACGGGCCGAGGCGATCGCCGCCCAGATTAATCAACTCGCCCAAGCCACGGACTTCAACGCAGACAGCATTCAGCTTGAATTTGATCAAACGACAAAACAATATGTGATCAAAACCGGGACAACAACCCTGATTTCCCTCGACCAAAATACCGTGTTGCCGGAAAAAGCTCTGGCAAAACATCAATCCGCTTTGCAAATGACCAATCGTTTGCGGCGCTTATTAGGGGGAGCAGAACCCTTAGTTAAAGCCCCTGCGGCTTCCCAGATGGTCAATGTGAGTTTTTCCGATGCTTACACTTCCATTAATCGCATTAAAGGTGGCATGGCATCTTGGTACGGACCCGGTTTCCACGGTCGTCGGACGGCTAATGGTGAACGCTTTAATCAATATGCCTTAACCGCTGCCCACAAAAGTTTACCGTTTGGTACCAGGGTAAAAGTAACAAACCTCCGCAATGGTCAGTCCGTGGTGGTTCGCATCAATGACCGTGGCCCCTACGCCCATGGCCGGGTGATTGATCTTTCTAAGGGGGCTGCCCAGGCGATCGGTGTCCATAGCAGTGGTGTTGCGAAAGTTGCTTTGGATATTCTCCGCTAGTCGCCGTTGACCAATCATTGACAAATCATAAAACGCTCTCCTGATAACTCTGGGATCGGGAGAGTTTTATTGATAGGTAATTGAACGACTGTTGACCTTTTCAGTCCCCTTGGGGAAAGCGTTCCCACAGATCTGTACATTGCCGTAGGCTTTGATGATTGCCTTGCCCTAAAATCAGGTGATCTAACACGGGAATTTGTAAATACTGAGCGCCCTTGAGCAATAATTCCGTTAGTTTAATGTCTTCAGGGCTAGGATCAAGGCCACCGGAGGGATGGTTGTGGGCAATGATTAAACGGGTCGCGCCCTGTTTGATCACTTCTCGAAAAATTTCGCGGGGATGGATCAGCGTTTCTGTGGCAGTGCCAATGGTGATCACCTTTGTAGCAAGTAAGCGATTTTTAATATCCAGCATGACAATGGCAAAATGCTCTTGGGTCTGCCACATTAAATCTTGACTGAGGGCGATCGCCGCCGAGTCGGGACTATCAATGACCATTTTTTCCAGGGGACGACTTTGAAAAACCCGTTTACCCAATTCCACTGCGGCCAAAATGGTGGTGGCTTTAGCGGGGCCAATACCGGGAAAGGCGATTAATTCTTGGGGATGAATACTCCGTAACACATCCATGGGATCACAGCGATTTTGGCCCAGTTGTTGAAGAATATATTGCCCTAAGCCCACCGCCGAGAGTTTGCCTTTGCCTTGACCCGTGGCCAGCAAAATAGCGATCAACTCGGCATTGCCCAAATGCTTGGCCCCATGTTTGAGCAAACGCTCCCGCGGCCGTTCATCTTCGGGTAAATCCGCAATGCGTAGGTTATACATGGCGATCGCCCAAACCTTGCTCAACACTGGGTTGAGCTTTCACAACGGTTTCGGCACATTGGGGACAGCATTGATCCCCTAGAGACAAAGGATAGCCACAGGTTGGGCAAAGGACATGGGAACCGACTTCTAAGCCATTTTGCACAGCAACACGCTCATCAAAAACAAAACATTCTCCCTGCCAAAGACTGTTTCCCGGGGGTATTGTTTCGAGATAATGCAAAATCCCGCCTTGGAGATGATAAACCTCCTCAAATCCCTGTTGTCGCAGATAGGCTGAGGCTTTTTCACAGCGAATCCCGCCGGTGCAAAACATGGCGACCTTGGGGGTTGTTTGGGGGTCTAACTGTTGCTGGACATAGTCAGGAAAGGCTCGAAAATGCTTGGTATGGGGATTAATCGCCCCTTGAAACGTGCCGATCGCCACTTCATACTCATTGCGGGTATCAATCACCATCACGCTGGGATCTTGTAACAACTGATTCCACTGCTGGGGATCAACATAGGTTCCGACCTGATCATTGGGATTAACATCGGGCAGACCCAAGGTGACAATTTCCGGCTTGATTTTCACCTTCATTCTTTGAAACGGTAATGTCTCTACCCAAGCATCTCTGCGGGTGAAACCGTCTATGCCTAAATCCTGTTGAATTTTATCCACCACCGCCTCGACGGAACCAGACAAACCGGCGATCGTGGCATTAACCCCTTCCGTCGCCAACAAAATCGTGCCCTTTAGCTGATGGATTTGACAAACGCTTTGCCAATCCTGCTGTTTTTGGTGCAAATGATCGACGGCGATAAAGCGATAAAAGGTCGTTACCTGATAGGGCATGATTCAACGAAAAAAAATCTTGCTTGTTGTCAACATCTATGGCTATAATAGCTGAGGTCTGCAATTCTCAACAGATTACAGATTCCTCTTTGTCGGGGGTTTAGCTCAGTTGGTAGAGCGCCTGCTTTGCAAGCAGGATGTCAGCGGTTCGAGTCCGCTAATCTCCATTTATTAACACCTTAACTGTTCGTTGATGGCTTAGGTGTTATTTCCCTTGCTTTCTGGGCCGATGCTTTGGTGTTTCAAGCTAAATGCTTAAGGCAAGTCAAGGGTTGTTTAACCGGGGAAATTCCCTTTAGTAATCTAAATCCATTATGGGCGACTTTTTTGACAATGTTCTACGCTATCCCCGTTATCTGATCAGTTTTAGTCTGGGGATTTTCTTTTCCTTTTTTGGTTGGTTACAACCCCTGTTGAAAAATCGCGTCGGGGCGATCGCCTTAATCGGGTTATTAATTAGCAGTTTTCTGTTTCTCTATTTCACTCTGCGGGCCATGTTAGGATTATCGACAGTGTAAAGTCGGACTATTCAGGCACAACCCCAGCAGTATCAGGTTTTATTACTAGCTTTGTCGTCAGCGAGGATAACGTAAATGGCAACCAGTCGTCGGGTTTCACGGGTGTCATCTTTAATCAAACGCGAAGTCAGTCAGATGTTACTCAGCGAAATTAAAGATGACCGAGTCGGGGCAGGGATGGTCAGTGTCACCAATGTAGAAGTATCGGGGGATTTGCAGCACGCCAAAATTTTTGTCAGTATTTATGGCACCTCCGAAGCCAAAGCCCAGACCATGGCTGGTCTCCATTCCTCTGCTCCTTTTGTACGGCGGGCCTTGGGTCAACGGATGAGCTTGCGCCGCACTCCAGAAGTTTCGTTTTTAGAAGATCGATCTTTGGAGCAGGGGGATAAAATGCTAAATTTGCTGAATAATTTACCGCGCTTGGGCAAGGAAGATAGCGAACTGGACGAAGAAGATCTTGCCAATGAACAGGAGCATGAAATCACTTAGTCAGTGAAGTCCTTACAACAAGTGCACCCAGATTGCTCGTGATCTGATTATTTCGGTCGGGAAGGAGAAAGGGGCTCTGCCAATCCCTTTTGCAGTAAAGCCGTTAGACCTTCTACGCCCAAGGGACGGCTAAATAAATATCCCTGTAAATTGTCACAGCCCAAGGTGGCGATCGTGTCATATTCGGCCCAAGTTTCTACCCCCTCCGCTATCACTTGTAACTCTAATTGATGGGCTAAGTTGATAATGGAAGCAGTAATGGTTTCATTTTTAGGATTTGTATTAATATTCCGCACAAAACTTTGGTCAATTTTCAAAACATCAAAGGGAAAACTTTGTAAATAACTTAAGGAAGAATAACCCGTCCCAAAGTCATCGATCGCCACCTTAAAACCATAGTCCCGCAAACTTTGTAATTGTTGAATCGACTCCTTAACATTTTTTACCAATAAACTTTCCGTCAATTCCACTTCCAGTTGTTCTGGCGGCAAATTATACTTTTCAAGTCCCGCTTTTAATCTTTCTCCTAATGCTTTGCCCTGAAATTGTTGCGCAGAAATATTAATGCCCACTCGCAAAGTCGGTAATCCCCATGTTTGCCACTGGTGACATTGTTGCAACACAGATTCAATCACCCATTCTCCCAAGTGATCAATCAGACCCACTTTTTCGGCTAGGTGAATGAACCTGCCAGGGGAAATAATGCCATGTTCGGGGTGTCGCCAACGGACTAACGCTTCGCAGCCTACCAAATGATGACTGGCGATCGCCACTTGGGGTTGATAGTTTAAATAAATTTCATTATTATCTAGGGCCTTGTCTAACTCTCTCCACAAGGAAATTTCTTCACTGGATAAGGTCGGGGTTTTGCGGCGCTCCCTGATTTTTCCATTTTTAGTTAACCTTGATTGATTTTCTTCTTGATAGAACGCTGATAGCTTAGCTTTCTTTTGCAGACGGCTATTGACCGCAGCTAACAATTCTTCTTGTTTAAACGGTTTGACCAAATAATCATCCGCGCCGGAGTTCATCCCCTTACGAAAATCCTGTATTGTCCCCAATGCTGTGAGAAAAATAAAGGGAATCGCGGCGGTTTTTGGGTTAGTTTGTAATGCTTCAATTAAGCTATGCCCATCCATTTCTGGCATCATCACATCACAAATAATCAGATCTGGCATTTGCCCTAAATTTTCCAGCAAAGTTAACGCCTGACGACCATTGCTTGCTTCTAAAACATCATAACCTTCCAGGCTGAGTGTTTCCCCAATTAGCTCTTGTATGATAATTTCATCTTCTACGATTAGAATTGTACTCATAATTGTCAGTCAGTAAATTGCGTGGGCAGCAAACAACGAAAGGAACTATGCCACTACTAAGTACAGGACAAAAGTTGAATGGGGCAGAACTGGGAGTCAAAGAGAGATTGGGGAGGAGCAATGAAAAAGCGGCGTAGTAGATCAAAGCCATAGCGAAACAGACTACGAGCCCGACGACCATG